>Ga0067045_1032216_pt1 | contig 10640 bp, 9 predicted proteins | sample TerdegcTABiofilm_FD_59184 | JGI IMG/M metagenome (GOLD analysis project Ga0067045, IMG submission 59184) | Combined Assembly of (Gp0054472, Gp0054536) Wastewater bioreactor microbial communities from Singapore -Terephthalate degrading... | reverse complement strand
GGCGGTGTCGGCTTTGTGTTGGAATTCGAAGTTATAGCCTGGTATTTTAATGAAGCAAAGTAACACATTTCGAATGCTTTGGCTTCCGACGCTTATGGTGGCGGGTTTGACGTTACTGGTATTCGTGGCGTTGATTTACTACCAGAACACCCAGGTTTCGAACGCGGTTAGACTTCCGGAGCGAATGGAGGAAATAACAAGAAAGGTTGAATCAATAATAGCCTATATGCTCCAAGGTGTAACAACGGGTGATCAGGATGACTTTAGTTCGGCGTTGAGAGTTTCACAGAGGGTAGAATACGACATAGGAAGGCTCGAACACCATTTTGGATCTAGCGGAAAGCATCTGGCGGACGTTTATGCGGAGCTTCATCAGAAACTCTCCAAAGCTGTAGCATTGCTTCATTCAGGCCAAAGAAAAGACGCGGATGAGGTCATGGATGTCGTTCGAGACCTGCAATTGGTTCTTGATACAAGTCTTTTGATGATTACCAATCAGATGGAGTCGAAGCAGAGGATTCTGTTGCAGACTCTAAACGTGATGATGTGTTTTGCGGCCATTTTACTTGTGGCTGTGACGCTAACCAATGGTCTGCTGGTAATTCCGAAGGCGGTTGTAGAGCCGATGAACCGGATGAATGAGGAGTTACGTGAGAGTGAGAGTCATCTGGCAGCGACTCTTCATTCGATAGGAGACGGTGTCATCAGTTCCGGATCAAATGCTCGAATCACTAGAATCAACGCCGTAGCTGAGGATCTCACTGGTTGGAAATCTGACCAGGCCATTGGTAGATCGGTTGATGAAATATTCCACATTATTGATGTTCGAACACGTGAGGAAGTCGAATCCCCTGTTAAGCTCACGCTACATAATGGCTACACGGTCCATATCCCTGACCATACTGTTCTGATATCCCGTGATGGGAGTCAGAGGCAGATTGATGATAGTTGCGCTCCGATTCGTGATGTGAACGGAAGAGTTACAGGCGCGGTTCTTGTTTTCAGGGATGTTACCGAGGAGTATCATCGACGTGAGGAGTTAAGGGCTAGCGATGAACGTTTTGCTCAGATAGCGGAAGTTAGTGGGGAGATGATTTGGGAGGTAAACGCTCAGGGTGTTTACACCTATGTCAGCCAGGCCTGTGAGACTCTCTTCGGTTATCGCGCTGAAGAGATGATTGGGAAGATGAGTTTTTATGATCTTCATCCTGTTGAAAATCGTGAGGAGTTCAAGCAAGCCGCTTTTGGGGTTTTCAGAGAAAGAAGCTTTTTCAAGAATTTAGAGAATGTTGTAGTAGCCAAGAATGGGGCCCATGTGACGGTGATAACCAATGGGGTTCCGATGTTAAATCCTGATGGAACATTGAAGGGTTATCGAGGCTCTGATTTGGACATAACGGCTCGGAAAAAGGTTGAGGAAGAGTTGATCCAGACAAACCGCAACCTGGAAGAGGCCAACGCTAGAGCTAATGAACTGGCTGCTGAAGCGGCCAAGGCGAATGCGGCGAAGAGTGAATTTCTGGCCAACATGAGCCACGAGATACGAACTCCGATGAACGGTATCATCGGTATGACCGAAGTGGCTTTGAATACAAACCTTACTAACGAGCAACGCGAATACCTAGAGGCGGTTCTTACGTCCGCGGAATCCATGATGATCATTATCAATGATATCCTGGATTTTTCAAAGATTGAAGCGGGAAAAATTGAACTGTCGAAAACCGAATTCAATATTTACGAATTAATTGAAGAGACTACTGCAACATTGGCTGCGAGCCCGCAGAAGGGGAGCCAGGTTGAGATATCTTTTCTCATAAACAGTGATGTGCCTGAAAATGTTGTGGGAGATCCGGTCAGACTACGTCAGATAATCACTAACCTGGTGGGGAATTCTATCAAGTTCACCGAGCATGGCTTCATAAATGTTACTGTAGGCCTGGAATCATCTTCGGAAGGCAGCGCAACGCTATTGTTCTGTTTTAGTGACACAGGGATCGGGATTGCTCCAGACAAGGTGGAATCAATCTTTAAGCCTTTTGAACAGGCGGATAGCTCTACTACAAGGAAGTATGGGGGTACAGGCTTAGGCTTGACGATAGTGGCACGTTTGCTTGAACTGATGAATGGCAAAATATGGGTGGAAAGTTCTCCGGGAAAAGGCAGTAATTTTTATTTCACCGTTCCGTTTGGAATTGGAAAAGACTCGTCTTTGAAAAGGAACCCGGAAAGGATAGAAAACCTTCAAAATACGAGGGCGCTGATTGTTGACGATAATCCCATTAACAGGCTGATTCTAATACAGACTTTTTCACAGTGGCTCATGAGGCCTAATGCCGCGGCAAATTCAGAGGACGCTCTGGACTTACTTGATCAGGCTAAAAAAGAGGGAGATCCTTTTGAGTTGATGATGCTTGATGTTCAGATGCCGGGAATGGATGGGTTTGAATTCGCGGAATATCTTGCAAGGAATCCCGGTATTTACGATGGTCCAACAGTTATAATGACTTCCTCTCATTCTCCTGATGACGCGAGGAGATGCAAGGAGCTCGCTATAGCCGGATATCTTACAAAGCCCGTAAGAAGGAGCCAATTGCTAGAAGAGATAAATTCTGTCCTTGGCATGAAGAAGGCTCAAGAAAAAGGCATTAACGCGGCTTCGGTTTCTGACATGCCAACTCCTTCAAGGCCAATGAAGATTCTTGTGGCGGAGGATAATCCCATTAACCAGAAATTTGTTCAGGTCGCATTGAAGAAGGCGGGGCACGTCATTACGAGTGTGACCGATGGTAGGCAGGCCGTGGACGCGATAAAGAGAGAATCCTTTGATTTGGTGCTCATGGATGTTCAGATGCCTGAGATGGATGGTTTTGAGGCCACATCCAGGATTCGTCAGTACCAGAAGGAATCCGGCGTACATATTCCCATAGTCGCAATGACTGCAAATGCGATGAAAGGGGACCGAGAGAAATGCATAGAGGCTGGTATGGACGACTACCTGTCAAAACCGGTCAAGGTTAGGGAGCTTCTAGAGGTATTGGAAAAAATAAATTCATCCATGTTCTGATTGGACAATTGCTGAAGGACTGATGGGTCAGGAAGCTAGAGGTGGCATTGATGACTGAAGATAGGGAAAAGAAAGTAGCTGAATGTGATGAGACTCCGATGGAGGACGCCCGGATAAGTTACACGAGTCATGGTCTGGCTCGAGGTGTTTTAGATCATTTGTATTATCAGCAAGCTCGTCTTCCTGAATTTGCTACCCCCAATGACTGGTATGTAGCATTGGCTAGCGCTGTGAGGGATCGTTTGGCGGAAAGATGGATCAACACTTCCCGGAACATATTAATGCGTCCGGATCTCAAGGTTGTGTGTTATTTATCGGCTGAATTTCTCATGGGACCTCAGTTAGGCAATGCGGTGCTGGACCTTGACATCATGGATGAAGTGCGGGACTCCATGGAGACATTGGGTCTTGATTTTGATGAGGTTTTGGAATGTGAATTGGAGCCTGGCCTTGGCAATGGTGGGTTAGGTCGTCTGGCGGCCTGTTACCTTGACTCTCTGGCTACACTTGAAATTCCGGCATTTGGTTTTGGAATTCGTTATGAATTCGGCATATTCGATCAGTTGATACGAGATGGATGGCAAGTAGAGCGAACGGACAAATGGCTTCGATTTGGCAATCCCTGGGAAATCTTGAGACCTGAGATATCGTTCAACGTAGGCCTGGGTGGTCATACGGAGTCTTATCACGATGTTGAGGGTAACTACCGGGTGGTCTGGCGGCCTGATTTGTTAGTGCGTGGAGTGGCGTGTGACACCCCGGTTCCTGGTTATAAATCAAGCGTTGTCAATTTTCTTAGGCTATGGAAGGCCGAAGCGTGTGAATCATTCGATTTCCAGGCGTTCAATGTGGGAGATTATTATGGAGCGGTTGATGAGAAGGTTTTTTCCGAAACAATAACCAAAGTGCTTTATCCAAATGATGAGCCGTATCAGGGTAAAAGGCTCAGGTTATCGCAGCAGTATTTTTTTGTTTCATGCACCTTGCAGAATCTGATCAATTTGTGCATTGAGCTTGATATTCCGTTGAGGGAGTTTCATCGCAGCTTTGCCATACAGCTGAACGATACTCATCCAGCCATAGCGGTGGCGGAGTTGATGAGAATACTGGTTGATGAGCATTTTCTTGATTGGGATACGGCCTGGGAAGTAACCACAAAGACTTTTGCCTACACTAACCACACCTTATTACCTGAAGCGCTGGAAAAATGGGCGCTGCCCTTATTTCGTAGCCTGTTGCCGAGGCATTTGGAGATAATTTACGAGATCAATCAGCGTTTTCTGGATTGGCTTCGCGAAAAATATCCGAATGATCCGTGGAAGATAGCAAATTTATCAATAATAGATGAGCACGGCGAGAAGTATGTGAGGATGGCTAATCTTGCCTGCATTGGTGGTCATGCCATAAACGGTGTGGCGGCGCTTCACACCGAATTACTCAAGAGCCAGACCCTCAGGGATTTCTATGAATTGTGGCCCGAAAAGTTCCACAACATTACCAATGGGGTTACTCCAAGGCGCTGGATGGCTTTGTGCAATCCTGATCTGGCCTCATTGATTAGCGACAGGATAGGAAATGGCTGGATCAAGGATACTGACTCCAACCTGGCCAAACTCGAAAAATTTGCTGAAGACACCAGCTTTCAGGACGATTGGCGGCGGATTCAAAAAGGCGCAAAGGACAAGCTGGCCGCTTACATCAAAAAGAGGCTCAACATCGAGGTTGATCCGGAATCTCTTTTTGATGTTCAGGTCAAGAGGATTCACGAGTACAAAAGGCAGCACCTGAACGCTTTACACATTATCGCCTTATATAACAGGATAAAAAATAATCCTAACGGGACTTTCACTCCGAGAACATTCATCTTTGGCGGGAAAGCCGCTCCGTCATATTTCATGGCCAAGCTGATCATAAAGCTCATAAATTCCATTGCGGATGTTATAAACAGTGACACTGACATTCGTGGTCTGATAAAAGTTGTTTTTATACCAAATTTTAATGTCAAGAATGGTCAGAGGATTTATCCCGCGGCTGATCTTTCCGAGCAGATATCAACGGCGGGTAAGGAAGCGTCAGGAACGGGTAACATGAAATTCGCCATGAACGGCGCCTTGACAATAGGGACGCTTGATGGGGCTAACATAGAGATCAGGGAAGAGGTAGGCGCCGAGAATTTCTTCCTGTTTGGGTTAACTGCAGATCAGGTTTTGGAGAAGAAGACCCGTGGATATTATCCTCGTGGATATTATGACCAAGATGAAGGGTTAAGGCTGGCCATAGACCAGATCTCTTCCGGTTTGTTTTCCCGGGGAGACAGGTCTCTTTTTCGGCCATTGCTTGATTCATTGTTACATCATGACGAATACATGGCATTTGCGGATTTTAGGTCTTATCTGGACTGCCAGGACGAAGTGGCAAACGCTTTCAGGGACAAGAGCCGATGGACGAAAATGTCAATTCTTAATACCGCTCGAATGGGTAAATTTTCTTCTGACAGGGCAATTACTGAGTACTGTAATAATATATGGGATGCTAAAGCATTAAATCGCAAATCTTCAAGGTGAAATCAATTATTGTTAAGAAGGCTTCGAGGTTTGTAATTGGATTATTTGGTCATTTGCCTGGTTGCTCTTGTAGTGTCGGCGTTAACACTTTTTTCCGGTTTTGGCTTGGGAACTCTGTTAATGCCTGCGTTTGCGCTGTTTTTTCCAATTAATTTTGCAGTAGCGGCTACGGCTATAGTCCATTTAGCAAACAATCTATTCAAGGTCCTACTTGTTGGTAGGCATGCCGATGTTAAGACAGTCCTGCGCTTCACCATTCCTGCTGTAATTTTTGCGGCCATAGGAGCCTTTCTCCTAGGTTTCTTATCGGATTTACCCTCCTTGGTTGAGTACCGATTAGGTTCAAAACATTGTGAGATTACTTGGATCAAACTGGTGATGTCTGTTTTGATCGGCTTTTTTTCATTGTGGGACTTGATCCCAAGATTTCAGGGATTAGTTTTTGGGCCGAAATATGTGCCCTTAGGCGGAGCTTTGTCGGGGTTTTTTGGTGGTTTATCCGGACTTCAGGGCGCTTTGCGGAGCGCTTTTCTTATAAGACTCGGTCTGAGCAAGGAGGCGTTCATAGGAACAGGCGCGGTTTCAACAGTGGCAGTGGACACGTCTCGCTTGATCGTTTACGGAAGCGCCTTTGTTTCAAAGGATCTTGATGTTTTGGCGGCCAACGAGTCGAGCGCGATAATTATCGCTGGGATACTGTCAGCATTTGTTGGATCATTCATTGGCAAGAAACTGATGAAAAAGGTTACAATCAGCATGGTTCAGTTAATTGTAGGTGTGATGCTATTCTGTATCGCCCTGGCTATGGGAACTGGATTGATCTAGGAATCACGGCTGACTGATAATTGAGTGTTAGAGAGGGGCATGTGAGAGAGATATCGAAAATAACTTTAGGTTTCACGGAATCCGTAATTCGGGAAATGACGCGAATTTGCAATGAATATAACGGCTGCAATTTAGCTCAGGGTTTTCCTGACTTTGATCCTCCGAGTGAGATAATGGAGGCGGCTATAAGCGCGATAAAATGCGGGTATAACCAATATGCGGTGACATTTGGCGAGCCGCATTTCAGGCAGGCCATTTCTGCCAAGGTCTTGGAATATAACAAAATAAAGTGTGATCCGGTTACGGACATTACCGTGACCTGCGGGGCGACCGAGGCCATGATTGCCACACTAAAGGCGATAATAAATCCGGGTGATGAAATAATTATTTTCGAGCCTTTTTACGAAAATTACGGACCGGATTGCATTCTTTCCGGAGCTGTCCCCAAATATGTGACATTGAATGGGCCGAAGTGGGATTATGATCCTGATGAACTATCCTCAGCTTTCAATAATAAGACCAAAGCGATCATTATAAACACGCCGCATAATCCGACGGGAAAGGTTTTTGAACGTTCTGAGCTGAAGTTCATCGCCGATCTGTGCATGAAATGGGACGCTTACGCTGTAACTGACGAGGTTTATGAACATATCCTCTACGATGGTTTTAAACATGTGTCGATTGGGTCATTTGATGGAATGGAGGACAGGACGATCACGATTAATTCGATGTCCAAGTCTTACTCTGTGACGGGGTGGAGAGTGGGCTGGGCAATTGCTCAGCGAGACATCACATCAGCGATTCGAAAAGTTCATGATTTCTTGACGGTCGGAGCTGCGAGGCCATTCCATGAGGCCGGAGTAGTTGCTATGGGAATGCCGCAAAGTTATTATGACGAATTGACAAAGGTATATGCTAACGCAAGAGAGTCAATATACGAAGATCTGGTCAGCGCTGGTTTTAAGGCTGAAAAGCCGCAGGGGGCCTATTATATCATGTGTGAAAATGACCAACTTATGGAAGCGCTAGGGGCTAAAGATGACCATGAATTTGCCAGGGGCCTCATAAGGGTCGCAGGGATAGCCTCAGTTCCCGGTTCATCTTTTTATTCTTCTGCGGATAAGGGTATCAATCAGTTGCGTTTCTGCTTTTCAAAATCCGGGGCCACATTGGAGCAAGCCCGGCAATGCTTCAGGAAGATGGCTCAAATGTGATTCAGCAAAAGAATGCAATTTGTAGATTGATTCATTTGCACAGAAGTTTGCATGTTGTTTTGCTTTTTTCAGATACAGGGGTAGGAGATGCGATGGTGGACTTCAGTCTATTTGAGGGTCTTTTTAATTTTGCCTGAAAGTTCCTCATATTCTTTACCCATTGAGACTGCCGCTTTCATTATTCGCTTTGCCTGAATCCTGTAGGTAACGAGATAGCCCAAGACGCCGAAAACTATGGATAATATAACCGCTGCAATGACCCATCTTATCAGGAAGGCTTGGCTAAGGCTTAGAAATGCAGTGAGAGATTCCCAAAAATAGTCGGCGTTCATTATGGGGTTCATGATCTTTTCGAACGAACTAAATTCAAGCCCATTATCAGGTTTGCCTATTACGAGGCAGCCAATCAGGTAATAACCATAGTACAGGGGGATCATGTTGAGTGGGTTGCTAACCAGAGTGAACGCTCCGGCCACTATTATGTTGAAGGATAGAAAAAGTCTTATTAATCCGAGACAGGCGAGTTGTCCTCCTACAGGTATAAGAAAACCTATGACTAACCCCAGAGAAACTCCCAATGCGTCAAAATGAGGGCTGTTCTTGGAGTTGAGGAGTGGCTCAATGAAAATCGTGTGAATCTTTTTCCAGAGCTTTGAAATATAGCCGGTTGAAGATTTCATGTTTTGTTAAGGAAAAACAACGCCACAAACGCCAATATATTAATCATTTTTGAGGAGTCACCCACTCATTTGATGAAATAAAGATAATCGAAATATTCTGATTGTTGAGTATCATCCAGAAACATGATCTATTTGAGCAAGAAGAAATTTTCTTTCGCAAGTCCATTGTCCCCCAGTTTATCGGGAAAACCAAGACCGGGAGACAGGTCTTTGAGTGTCATTTCATCAGCTTATTCGGTAGCCAAAGCGAGATTTCAGGGAATAGCAAAAGAATAAACAGGCATATCACCAAACCACCCAGGAATGGATAAACGCCTCGATAGACTACGCTCACAGGTTCTTTGGTAACGCCTGAAACGACAAAAGCGTTAATGGCTACCGGGGGTAAAATTATCCCGATCATTGTTATCACGCTGACTATTACGCCGAACCATATCGGATCATACCCGAGTTTTAGCACCACAGGCAAAAAAATAGGTGTGGCGAGAATAAGAAAAGCGAGATCTTCGATGAATGAGCCTCCAATTAGGTATACGGCCACAATGATCAACATGATTATGTTACGATCCAATTGAAGGCTTTCCATCCATGAAGCTATCAAAAAGGGCATTCGTGTTACGGCAAAGAAGTGTCCGAGGATTGTAGCGCCTGCTATTAACATGATGACCATACATGCTATACGCAGCGTCTCTTTGATGGAGGTGACGAACTTCTTGAAATCCATATCCTTCTTGAACAGAGTAAGGATAAGGACAGCCATTGCTCCGATACTACCGGCCTCGGTCGGGGTAAAGAAGCCTATCATGAGTCCCCCGACGACTATCAGAAATACCAGTCCGACAGACAACATGGGAGGCAGGGAACTGAATCTTTCCTTCCATGTGAAACGTTCACCTTTTGGGCCGAGTTTAGGATTTATGATACTCCACCCGATCAATGTCAAAACGAATGATAAGGCAATCATCAGTCCAGGAATGATGCCGGCCAGGAAGAGTTTGCCTATAGAGGTTTCAGTGAGTATCCCATAGACGATTAGCACCACACTTGGCGGTATGAGTATGCCCAATGTTCCAACGGTTGCTACGGTTCCACAGGAGAGGCTTCTGTCGTAGCCGTAGCGATCCATTTCCGGAACTGCAATTGTGGCGAAGGTCGCGGCGGTGGCGGGTGAAGAGCCGCATATAGCCTTAAATGCTGTTGCGGCTATAACTGTTCCGACAGCGAGTCCTCCGGGCACGTGCCCAAGGAACTTGTACGCCGAATCGTAGAGACTTCGCGCGACGCCACCACTTGCTCCGAGTTGACCCATTAGAACAAACATCGGTATGACCGTAAAGCCGTAAGACGAGAAAACGCTGAAGACATCCTTGGCGACGAGGCTCAAGGCTGCGTCAAAGTTTACAGTCACCGCAAATCCTATGAAACCGGCCAAAGCCATTGCAAAGCCTATTTCCAGGCCAATGAAAAATAGGCCGAACAACAGGATTATTACCAACAAGCTAATAGTGGCTACGCTCATGTTTCAGGCATCCAGGTTGTGAGGATTTCCGCCAGCAAGACCAGGCACTGAATGTAACAACAGATAGACAAACCCCAGGCGACCGGATAAAGAGGCAACTGCAATGTTGGAGTTACCTCTCCGGATAGTCTGAAGTCGACACCCATACTCCACAGATTAAGTCCTACAATGAGGAATATGGCTATGCCGATTGATCGGGTCAGGATCCTCAGAAGACGCCTTGCTCCTCCTTCTAAAGAACTGGGCAGGAAATCCATGAGCACGTGCCCATCCAGGCGAGATGTCTGAGGAATGGCAAAACCTATTACGACTGCTCCAAGCAGGCCGACCAATTCGTAGGTTCCCAGAATAGGGCTCTTAAATGACCTCAAAAAAACATCAGCAACGGTCAGGAACATGATTGTCGTTAAAGCCAGACCGGCCACGACGTACATGAATCTGGACAAAACTTTTGACAGTAATACTACAAGTCTCATTTTGGGACACCTATTGTCGAAGCTACCTCAATGGAGCTTTCTTGAGGCGCCTAAGAGGCTAAAAATGGATCAAGGGTTGTTCTTGAGCCATTCCAGGCAGAACGTCAGGGCTTCCTCTCCGGAAAGGCCCTTTTGTTTTGCGGCATCAACAAAATCCTTTAGGACTGGCTTTACGGCCTGAGCCCATTTTTGATCCTCTTCATTGGAAAGAGTGATGACCTCATTTCCCTGGGCGATTGAGAATTCTTTTCCTATTTTATCAAAATCATCCCACGCCTTCCCAGTCTTATCTATCCAT
>Ga0067045_1032215_pt1 | contig 10641 bp, 5 predicted proteins | sample TerdegcTABiofilm_FD_59184 | JGI IMG/M metagenome (GOLD analysis project Ga0067045, IMG submission 59184) | Combined Assembly of (Gp0054472, Gp0054536) Wastewater bioreactor microbial communities from Singapore -Terephthalate degrading... | reverse complement strand
GGCTTCCGCCGCTCCGCGGCCCAATCCCGGGCGGGATCCGACGGTCGGCGAGGTCGCCGGCTCCGAGGCCATGCGGGCGCCCCGGGCCGCACGGATGGAGTGGAGGACATACGCAAGGGCGGCCATGAGGAGCGCAGCGCCTTCGAAGCGGCTGATCGCGCCATCCCATGCAACCACGACGACCGCCAGGGCAGAAGCGACCATGACCGGCACATCCCGGCGGAGGAGGCCGCTTGTGATCGCTAGAGGGGCAAGTATGGCAGAGGCGCCGAGGACGAGGAGAATGTTGGCGATGTTGCTGCCCACGACGTTGCCGAACGCGATGTCGCCCTTGCCCTGAGCGGCCGCTGCCACGCTGGCAGCCATTTCGGGCGCGCTCGTGCCGAAAGCCACCACCGTCAGGCCGATCAGCAGCGGTGACATGCGGGCTGCCGCCGCGATCCTGCTCGAGCCGCGAACCAGCAGGTCGCCGCCGATCGCCAGCAGCGCAACACCCAGGACGGTCAGACCCACGTCACCCATTTCCGTAGCGCAACTCCCGTCGCCGTCTGAAGATACCGGAGTGATCCGGATCGCACACTGCTGTAGCCCATGCCGGCGAGACGTCGAATCCACGGGTTGGCGGATCGCGCTCTCGATGCGGCGGGACGTCCAAGCTCAGATGCCGCGTGCGGAAACAGCGCCTGCTCGGCGACGGCACGGCAGGTATGCCCCGAGCGGCTCTCGAAACTACATACGGCACGTTCGGACATCTCATTGCGACAGTCGGAGGTAACGATGCGATACGCTGTCATCATGGCCGGCGGCTCGGGCACGCGCCTGTGGCCCATGAGCCGGCGAAACACGCCCAAGCAGCTCATTCCGTTTCTGGATGGCCGCAGCCTCTTGCAGATGGCGTGGGAGCGGCTCATCGGTCTCATTGAGCCGGACGGCATCTGCGTCTGTGCTGCCGAGGCGCATCGAGAGCCCATCATGGTGGCTCTGCCCGAGCTCCGGTCCCATCGCTTCATCGGCGAGCCGATGGGACGGGATACGCTTAATGCCATCGGGCTGAGCGCCGTCGTGCTCTATCGTGAAGATCCTGACGCCGTCTTCGCGGCGGTCACGTCGGACCATATTATCGGGCCTCCGGAAGCGTTCCGCGAGTATCTGGATCGGGGCTTTGCGGCTGTCGAGGACGATCCATGCGCGGTGGCAACGTTCGGGATTCGGCCGACGGCTGCGTCAACCGGGTTCGGCTACCTTGAGATCGGAGAGCCCGTCGGCGGGGGGCTGCGAACGGTGGTTCGCTTCCATGAGAAGCCTGAACTGCCGCGCGCGCAGGAGTTCTTCGAGGCCGGACCCGATCGGTTCCTGTGGAACAGCGGCATGTTCGTGTGGCGTGCCTCGACTCTGCTCGATTGCATCCGACGCTACGAGCCAGAGGTGCACTCGGGTCTCTTGCGGATTGCCGACGCTTGGGAGTCCCCATCGCGCGACGCGGTCTTGCGTGAGACCTATCCGACGCTGCGCAAGATCAGCGTGGACTTTGCGGTCATGCAGCCCGCCGCGCAGGATCCGGCCGTTCGCGTGGTCGCGGTGCCGATGCGCCTGGAGTGGATGGATGTGGGCAACTGGTCTAGCTTCGCGCAGACGTGCCCGGCGGACGAGGCCGGCAATCGTCTGCATGCGGGACGCGCAATCCTGCAGGGCTGCCGCGAGACGCTCGTCGCATCCACCGATCCCGGCCATCTGATCGCCGCCATAGGATGCGAGGGCATGGTTATCGTGCACACGCCTGACGCAACGCTGATCTGCCCGGCGGATCGCGTCGAGGATGTGAAGACCATCGCCGGCAAGGTCCAGGAACGCTTCGGACACGAGGCGGTCTGAAGCCCGTGAGCGGCGCCCGGGGTCGGTTCGGCTGTCACGGGTGCACCCTCAGGGCTTACAGGGAGGCGGCGCATGAGAGTGTGCGGTGCGCAGATGGCGGTAACGCGCGATGTATCGGCCAATGTCGCGGCTCTTCTGCGCGCGATCGAGTATGCGGCTCAGGTACGGGCCGACGTGCTCCTGACGCCAGAGGGTTCGCTGAGCGGCTATACGGCGCGGTTTCCGAGCCATCAGGTCGAGCAGGGCCTTGCACGGGTAACCGCGGCGGCAGCCGAGGCGCGCATCGCGCTGGCCCTCGGGACGTGCTTCGTCGAACCCGACGACGAACGGACCTACAACGAGGTTCGGTTCTACGACCGGTGCGGCTCATTCCTGGGGCTCCATACCAAGACGCTTCTGTGCGGCACGATCTTCGAACCCCATGAGGGCGAGATCAACGAGTTCGCAACGAGGCCCCTGCGCACGTTCGATCTGAATGGCGTAACCGTCGGCGCTCTTATCTGCAACGACCTCTGGGCCAATCCCGGCTGCACTCCGATGGACGACCCGCACCTGACGCATCGTCTGGCGATGATGGGCGCGCGCATCATCTTCCATGCTGTCAACGGAGGGCGGGACGGAGGCGAATGGTCGCAGATCGCATGGCGCTATCACGAGTCCAATCTGCAGATGCGCGCCCAGGCCTCGCGCCTGTGGATCGTGACGGTGGATAGCGCGCATCCGATCACCATGCCGTGTTCGGCGCCGTCGGGGGTAGTCGGGCCCGATGGGCGGTGGGTGGCGCGCGCGGAGCCTCAGGGGGAACACATGTTCGTCGCGGACATTCCGGTTGAGGTCCGACCGTGACCGGAGGCATGACACGCGCGGGAATCGTTGCGACCGCAGCATTCGGCTTGCTGATGGTCGGCGCGGCGATGCCGCAGGATACGTCCGTCCGATTCGACGAGATCGTGTTCGCGGCGCGGGCGCCCATGGGGCCCCATTGGTACGAGAACTTCGGCTTCTACAGCAACGAGCCGGAGAAGCCTGCGTTCACGAAGGGCGGCATGCTCTGCGTCGTCCGTCCGTCAACGGGGACCTTACGCGTCCTCCTCCATGACCCGATCGGCGGCGTGCGCGATCCGCAGGTGAGCTACGACGGGCAGAAGATTCTGTTCGCCTATCGCAAGGGGTCCGAACCCGCGTTCCATCTCTACGAGATCAACGTGGATGGGTCGGGGCTGAAGCAGCTCACCGACGGCCCTGACGACGACATCGAGCCCTGCTACCTCCCCGATGGCGGCATTGTCTTCGTTTCATCGCGGTGCCATCGGTTCGTGAACTGCTGGTACACCCGCGTGGCGACGCTCTATCGGTGCGACGCGGACGGGTCGAACATTCGCATGCTGTCGCCAAGCATCGAGCACGACAACACGCCGTGGGTCATGCCCGACGGGCGCATCCTCTACATGCGCTGGGAGTATGTGGATCGAAGCCAGGTCCACTATCATCATCTCTGGACCATGAACCCCGACGGCACCAACCAGACGATCTTCTATGGCAACCTGAACCCCGGCACGGCCATGCTCGATGCCAAGCCCATCCCCGGCAGCCGCAGGGTTGTGGCGTCCTTTTCCCCCGACCACGGTCTGCCGGAGCACATGGGCTTTGTGACCGTGGTGGATGCCGACAGGGGACCGGATGACCTGTCGGCTGCTCGCCGGGTTTCGCGGACGCCATGGTACAAGGATCCGTACCCGATCGGGAACGGGCTGTACCTCGCGGCGTTTCAGAAACGAATCGTTCGCCTCGACGATGATGGCGCCGAAACGACGCTCTACACCCTCCCGGGCGAATATGGCGCGATGGAATGCCAGGAGCCGCGGCCCATCGCGCCACGGCAGCGGGAGCCAGTCATCAGCTCGCGCGTGGACCTCAGTCGTGCCACGGGCACGCTCGCGCTGGAGGACATCCATACCGGGCGCAACATGGCGGGCGTCCGGCGCGGCGAGATCAAAGACATCCTGGTCTTCGAGCAGCTTCCCAAGCCCGCGAACTTCTCCGGCGGCATGGAACCGCTGTCCATCGGCGGCACCTTCACTCTCGCCCGCTGCCTCGGCACATTTCCCGTCGAAGCCGACGGTTCCGCGTATGTCGAGATCCCGGCCATGAAGCCGCTGTTCTTCGTCGCGCGTGACGCCGACGGCATGGCGGTCAAGCGCATGCAGAGCTGGATATCGGTTCAGCCCGGCGAACGGCTGAGCTGCGTGGGATGCCATGAGCAGCGCGTCAAGGCCCCCGCCAGCGCTCGCAATCCGATGGCCCTTCGTCGTGCGCCGAGCCGGATACAGCAGCTTGAGGGCTTGCCGGACGTGCCGGACTTCCCACGCGACATCCAGCCGATTCTGGATCGGCACTGCGTGGCCTGTCATTCACCCGCCAACATGCAGGCGCGAGTGGACCTATCGGGCGACCACACGCCGTTCTACTCCATGGCCTATGAGACGATCATCGGCAGACGGCTGATCTCCGACGGGCGCAATCTGCCGCGCAGCAACTATGCCCCGCGGGCGATCGGCTCATCGGCAAGCAGGCTGCTCAAGCTCATGGATGGCTCCCACCACGGCGCAATGCCGACGCCGCGCGAGTTCCAGACCGTCCGCCTGTGGATCGAGGCGGGAGCAACCTACCCGGGCACCTACGCAGCGCTGGGTTCGGGCATGTACGGCGTGGCGCTGCCGGTCGACCGCATGTTCACCCGATGCGGCCCGTGCCATGCGCGTCCTGACCCGAACGCGAATCCTCCCAACCAGACGCTCTTTTTCGGCCCGGGATCCCATGTCTGGCCGGGCGTGCTGTGCAACCTCACGCGACCGGAGCTCTCACGGCTGACGCTGGCTCCGCTGCACAAAGAAGCCGGCGGGTGGGGTCTCTGCGGCGAAGGCGGGTTCCGCGATCGAGAGGACCCGCTCTTCCGTTCGATCCTGGCCGCGATACGGCAGGCGTCCGATGCCCTTCAGCGCGGGAAACGCTTTGACATGGCGGGCTTCCGGCCCAACGCTCATTACGTCCGAGAGATGCAGCGCTTCGGCATCCTCCCCGCTGGGATGCCGCAGGATGCCCCGCTCGATCCCTACAGGGCGGATCGAGCCTACTGGGACAGCTTCGCATACAGGCCCTCTGCCGCTCGCGACTGACGCATCCGGGCGACAGCCATTTGCGACGTTGCAGGAAGATCGGGAGGAGAGCGCGCCGCGGAGCGCGAATAGTCACCCGGCACGTCTGTTGTTGTCGGGGGCAAGGCTCCTGACAACATGAGGCCGTGAGCCAAACCCGCCCTGCAGGAGGAAACCGCTATGCGCGAGCGCCACAGTCCGAGGGGATTGCCCCGGTGTCAGGCCTTTCGGCCCCCTCTCGCGTATGCCCTCGTGGGTGCCCTTCTGGTGGCGATCGCCGTCGGAGCTTCCGCGCAGGAGATCTCCCGCGAGGATATGGACGCCTGCATGGCCTGTCACGCTGCCCCGATGGGTGATGCCGCCGCGGTGAATCGGGACGCCCTGAAGATATCGCCCCACAAGGACCTGGCGTGCCAGGATTGCCACACTTCGATGACGGCGGCGCCGCACACGAAAGAGATGCTGGCCCAGAGGGCATCGTGCGGAACCTGCCATCCGGAGCCGCTCTCGGCGTACATGGACAGTGTGCACTCGCGGCCCGACAAAGTCGAGGGCGACCATCCGACGTGCCGATCGTGCCATGGACGCGGCGGCGATCCTCATGCCGTGGTCAAGCAAGCGTGGACGCGCCGGCAGACGACGGGCCTGTGCGCACGATGCCACAGCGAGAAGGCGCGCATGGCGCGCTACGGCGTGGATCCGGATGCTTCGCGCTCGTATAGCGACAGCTTCCATGGCAAGGCGCTCCTGCGGTTCAACCTCGTGAAGGCCGCAGGATGCGTAGACTGCCATAAGCAGCACGACGTCAAGTCGCCCGGCGACCCGACGGCGCCTACCAATCGTGCGAACGTTGCCGCCGTGTGCGGTCAGGACGGGTGCCACCCGGGAGCGAAGATGAACTTCGCCATGTCGGGGGCCAATCACCTCAAACTGAAACTCAAGGCCGTGCCTCTGCTCCGCCTCGAGGAGCTCTTTTTCCAGTGGCTCACCGCCGGCACTATGCTGTTCCTTATCGGCGGCATCGCGCTGGACCTGCGCACGCGGGTGTTCACCAGGAAGCAGGTGCCCGCAGCGAGCCGCGTCGTGGCCGCGATTATCGCCGCCAGCTTCCTCGCGCTGGTCGCCTCGCTGGCCATGGCGGTGGCAGGCTTCGGACGACCGCGGTGGGTCGGGATCGCCGCCGTAATCCTCATGGCGCTTGCCGGCGTGGTCTGGGCAGCGGTTGGCCGTCGGGCGAAGCCGTCATCGGGTCCTGAGAAGGAGTATCCGCGTCTGGACCTCGTGCACCGGCTGCAGCACATCCTGTTGTTTGTCAGCTTCATCGCGCTTGCCGTAACGGGGCTTCCCCTCCGATTCGCGCACCATCCCTGGCTCGTGGCGATGTATCAGGCCATGGGAGGCATCGGCGTCGCTCGCGGCATCCACCGCGTTGCGGCCGTCATGATGATCGCGGCCTGGATCTGGCACACCATCGACCTGCTCATACGCTGGAAGCGGGCGGGGTTCCGGTTCTCATCATGGAGCATGTTCCCGACGATGAAGGACGTCCGCGACTTTGTGCAGCTCAGCCGCTACTATCTGGGACTGTCGTCGGAGCCGCCGAAGTTCGACCGGTTCGAGTTTCGCCAGAAGTTCGACTACTTCGCGGTCTACTGGGGCATGCCCATTATGGTGTTCTCGGGGCTTGTGCTGTGGTTCCCGATCTTCTTCGGCAACATGCTCCCTGAGACAGGAGTGTCGGCGGCCTACATTGCCCACAGCGATGAGGCCATCCTGGCGGTGCTGGCCATTGCCGTCTGGCATTTCTACAACGTCCACTTCAACCCGGGCGATTTCCCGATGAGCTTCGCATGGCTCACCGGAAAGAAGACGCGAAGCCAGATGGAGCACGAGCACCCGCTGGAGTTGGAGCGGATCGAGCGGGGCTAGCGCTGCCGCACGGGCTGCCCTCGGGGTCGCCTATGTGTCCGACTGGCGGGCGGCTGGTCCGGAGCGTGTTAGCACGCCGAGAGGACTGGCGGTCCTGGTAGCCGTGCCTTCCCCGATCGTGAACCGGAAGGTGGCTCCCTTGCCGGGGGAGCCCTCAGCCCAGACGCGGCCGCCGTGCATTTCGACAGCGCGCCGAACGAATGCCAGGCCGAATCCCGTGCCCTCGATCTCGTCGGATGCTCGATATCGCCGGAAGACATCAAAGAGGGTGTGGGCATACTCCTGATCGAAGCCGACGCCGTTATCGCGGACGAAATAGGCTCCGTCTTCGTATCCTATGTGGATCATGGCCATGGTCGCCCCTGCGGTTGCTTGCAGCGCGTTCTTGATCAGGTTCTGGAAGACCAACTGCAGCAGGCCGGGATCGGCGTCACATGGGGGCAGATCGTCCACCGTGATGGCGGCGGCATGGGGGAAGTCCGCGCGGAGGCTGCGAATGGCCTCGTGCGCGAGGTGCGTCGGGACGACCCTCCTCCGCCGGAGTTCCGATCTGCCGAGCCTGCCAAGGGCGACAAGCGCTTCGATGAGCGCCCCCATGCGCCTGGCGGCCATGCGCACGCGCTCTAGGTCCCGTCGGCCTTCAGCGGGCAGCAGCTCGCCATATTGCTCCATCACGGCGCATGTGAAGCCATGGGCTGCCCGGACAGGCGCCTTGAGATCGTGGCTCAAGGTGTACATGAAGGCAGCCATCTCCTCGCCCATCTGGACCAGCTCGGCGGTCCGTGCTTCCACCTTCTGTTCGAGATCGTGTCGGGCTTCTTCGAGTTGGGCCAGGAGGCGCGCCTTCTGGACGGCTACGGCAGACTGCTCGGCGAAGGAGAACAGGGCACGGACATCCTCGTCGGTAATCAGCCTGTTGGTGAGAAGGTTGTCCACCGCAATGGCTCCGAGGATGACGTCGCCCGCTCGCATCGGCACTACGGCGTGCGAGCGGACCCCGCGCATCGTCTCGGGAGTGTGCTCCGGCTGGAGAGCCGATCGGTTCTCGATGAGCGAGTACTCGATCTCGCCCCGGAGCACGCGGTGCAACGGTACGGGGCTCTCGTCGTCGAGCGGCAGCGATCGCTCACCGAGATCTTCGAGGCGCCCCTGACGGTCGGTCCCCCAGGTACCCGTGATCATGCGCGTCTCATGGTCGTAGAGCCATACGCCTGCGCGATCGAACATGCCGCAATCCACGATGGCATTGCGCACCATGCGCATCATTACCCGCAGATCGGTCTGGGCGGCGATCGCGGCGGCGACGCGGCCCAGCGCCTCCAGCGAAGACACTCGTTGCCGAAGTTCGGAGGCCATGCGAGCTGCGCGTACCGCAGCGGCAGCCTGTTCGGCGAACGGAAGAAGAAGCTGGATGTCGTCATCTGAAATGGGGCGGTCAGACAGCGCGTTATCCACCGAGATGCAGCCGACAATCTGATCGCCTACTCGCATGGGCACGACCGCGTGCCAGCGCACCCCCTGCATCCACGGAGGGGTCAGCTCAGCTCCCAGCGACTCGCGGTTCTCAAGCAGCGAATAGGGAATCCGCCCCGACACCACGAGATCGGACGGCATGCCCCTATCCGGGTCTACGGTCTGCACGTTGCTCGAGATGTCCTCGAGGTTGCCTTGACGGTCGGTGCCCCAGGTACCCGTCAGCGTGTTGGCGCCGGGGTCGTAGATGAACACCCCGGCACGATCGAACAGGCCCGAACCGACGATACCGTCCCGCACCAGTCGCATCATATCGCTCAGCTCGCTATTGGCCGTTATTGCAGAGGCGATACGGCCCAGATGCTGAAGCTGCGATACACGCTCGCGCAACTGCCGCTGAAGGCGCGAGTTGTGGACGGCAAGGGCGGCATACTCCGCGAACGGCAGGAGAGCCGCCACGTCGTCTTCGTTGATCGGAGTGTCTGTGAGCAGACTGTCGCCGACAAGGACCCCGACGATCTCGCTGCCCACGCGCATCGGCAGCACGCAATGGTGCTTCACCCCGAACATGGGATCGTCGGGCGAGAGGCCATACCGCTCGGTGTGGTTCGTCTCAAGCGCATAGGGCATCTGTCCGACAAGGACCTGCCCTATTAGATCGTCGGGCCGGTCCGTCACCTGCAGCTCGCTGTCGTGCAGGCTCTGAGGCTGACCGTCGCGACCGGTACCCCAGACCCCCTTGAACTTGCCTGAGCCGGGATCACGCAAGTAGATGCCGACACGGTCGAGCCGGCCCACCTCGATCACAGCGTCGCGTATTAGCCGCAGTACCTGATCGAGCTCAGCCTCCGAGACGATGATCTCGCCAAGGCGGGTGAGACGTCGCGCAATGTCCTGATGGCGCTCGCGCAAAGTTCTGACGCGCGCAGCCAGCAGCGCCACCGCGATCCGGGGGACTCCAGCCTCCAGCAATGCGAGATCGTCGCCGGTGAGGGCGCGACGTGTCAGCAGATTGTCGGCCCAGAGGACGCCGATCAGCTCGTCGGCCAGCCTGATGGCTGCAATGAGGCACTCCTGTGAGCCATGCAGCGGATCATCGGTCGGGACCGCGAGCAAGGCGGACGCATCGGCGATGAGCGGGGACTCGCTCCCTTCGCCGACCACGGCGTAGGCCGGATGATGGCAGGTCTTTGCCGCCGCCCGGACATCGCCGGCAAGGTCGTAGGGCTGGCCCTGGTGATCCACGCCCGACCGATCCCACAGAAGGTCTGCGCGCTTGTCAAACAGGAGGATACCGACGCGATCGAAGCCTCCCGCCGCCCGGAAAGCATCGCGCGTCATGCTGAGCACGTTCCCTAGAGGCACGCCTGAGCCGACGGCTACGCTGATATGCGCCAGTTGCCGCTCGAGTTCGCCAACCCTGTGTGTTCGTTGTGGTGGTCCGCTGCCCGGGATCTCGTCGTTGGGGGGCATGGCCGGAAGATACCTCACTGGGATTGTGCCCGCTCGGACGACGGAGCGTCAATGCCATGACCGCGAGATTCGCGCGCCCTGGGGTCAGCAAGAAGGACAACCGCGTGTCGGCGTACAACCTACTTCCAGAGGTTATGCCCATGACATCGCTGCGGCCGTTCATGCTGATCTTGCTCGCGTTGGCTGCACTCTGGCCAACCCCCGAGCCGCGCGGCGATCTGGACGCCGCCGGTCAGGAGCGCCAGCTCGACGCGTTAGTAACGTTGGACCGCTGGACTCTGAGCGGTCCGCCCATCGCTGACAGTCTCGGGCGCAGTGCGCTGGCCGTCAGCGTGAAAGACCCGCCAAACGGACAGAGCGCCTCGATCGAGGTTACCGCCGATTTCGCCCAACCCGATCGAAGGTGGGTCTCTGTTGACTATGAGGGCCCGCCGATCCCGGGCCGCTGTCGCGAGATCTCCATGATGGCGTGGACCGACAGTCCGGGCGTCAGGCTCGAGATGGTCCTGGAGGATTCCGCGGGCGGATGGTTCACCCGTGAGCTGTCGCTTCCGACCGCGGCAGCGTGGCATCGCCTGCGCGCGGAGGTCGGTTCGGGACGGGATTGGAGGCCGTGGCTTCGTCGCGGCGAGGCTGCCAGACCGATCGAACAGCCGGTGGCTCTGCGTCGGGTACGGCTGCTCAGGCCCGAGGGCGACGCGCATGCGACGGTCGTCTGTCGCCTCGCCGACCTGCGCGC
>Ga0067045_1032214_pt1 | contig 10641 bp, 8 predicted proteins | sample TerdegcTABiofilm_FD_59184 | JGI IMG/M metagenome (GOLD analysis project Ga0067045, IMG submission 59184) | Combined Assembly of (Gp0054472, Gp0054536) Wastewater bioreactor microbial communities from Singapore -Terephthalate degrading... | reverse complement strand
GCCGTCATCCCGTATCCGCTCGCGCAGGGTCTCGCGTACTGCAGTCGGCTGCTCATGGATCTCCTTGAGCATGAAGTGCGCGTAGCCGCCCTTTTCGGCAGCCTCACGCGTCAGCGTGATCGGCATGGCAGGCCGAACGCACTCCGCGCCGTCAGGGCCGAATACACGTACGAGGCTCTTTCGAACGAGGGCGATATCGCCATCTTCGAGCACCAGCATGGTCTCGGTCTTGCCGACGAGCGCAGGCACATCGGAGGCGACGTATGCCTCCCTATCGCCAACGCCGATCACCAGCGGCGACTCGTGTCGGGCAGCGACGATCGCATCAGGCAGGCCTGTCCAGACAACGGCGAGGGCGTAGCTTCCCCGCAGACGAGATGTCGCCGCGCGAACCGCGGCGATCAGACCTTCCTCGCCCTCGTTGCCCTCGAGGTACGTCTCGATCAAATGCGAGATCACCTCCGTGTCCGTCTCCGATCGGAACAGATGCCCCGAGGCTGTGAGTTCCCTCCTCAAGTCGGCGTGGTTCTCGATGATGCCGTTATGGACGACCGCCAGCGTGCCGCGGCAGTCCGTATGCGGATGCGCGTTCGCTTCCGACGGAGGGCCGTGAGTCGCCCATCGCGTGTGCGCTATCGCAAGGTGGCTCGCCGCCGCATAGCCGTTGACCAACGACTCGAGGTCTCGGACCTTGCCGGGACACCGTGCGACGAGCAGCCGATCGCCAGAATGATAGGCCACTCCGGCAGAGTCGTAGCCCCGGTACTCGAGGCGCTTCAGACTGTCAACAGCCCGCGCAACAGCCGATTCGCGACCCACATAACCCGCTATTCCGCACATGGATGAACCTCCTCGAAGCTCAGCGAAACGCCAAGGCGTCGCCCGGCCTCCGCGGCGCCCGCGAGCGCCTCGGACTGCGCCCGTTCCAGCGGCGTTGTGATGAGATGCACCGACTTGCCCACCAGCAGGCCTTCCGAAGTGAAAGACCAGGGATGCCTGCGGCCGATCTTGGAGGCATCGGCCACCACCACAATCTCCGGAATCGGCGCAAGCACCTGCCGCATGAACGCCGCCTCTTCGACGCGGTCGGAACACAGGCTCACATAGCCGGCTGCGACGTCGGGCACGATTCCGCTCGCTCCTACCACCGCCAGACTGGCCTGAAACCGCGTGCGGAGCTCCTGCGAGTGGAACGCGAGATCCCGGGGGTTGTAGACTTCTCCCAGCACGCCCGTTGACACTCCCGCTGCCACAAGCTCCAGCAAAGCAGGCAGACTATTGGTGAAGACGATCAGGTCACGGGGCGGCATGTCGAGCATCTCTGCCCGCCGGATCGCCGTGGCGACTGCCAGCGTAGTGCTTCCAGCCGTGAGCACGATGGCGGAGCCGTCCTCAATCCTCCGCAGGCACGCTTCGGCCATGCGCTCCTTGACCGTCGAGCGTTCGGTGGGGCTGGCGACTGCGCCGGACCCGCCGGGCTTGAGTCGGCCGCGCACGAGCTGAATGCCCGGCACATGCGTCAGCAGGTCCCTGATCTGGTCTGCATCACGTCGGATGGTGCGCTCATCGGCTCCCAGCTCCTCAGCCAGCTCGCCAAGCGTGAGGCCATCGGGCCGCTCGCTGAGCCGCTCCAACAAGCGATAGCGTCGGGCATGTGCTGTGTCTGTCATGATTAGTACCTATTATGACAGAATATCACTCCTAAGTGTCAACTAATGCTATCTTTCTGACACATCGCTGGCAGACCTGTGCCATTGGGTCACTCGGGAGGGGCGCAGCGCGTCGGATCAGTCAGGCGCGTTCGTCGGGATTGGGGGAGAAATGGACGGCCAGGCGTCGGTGGAGAGCCTGTCGCGCGCGCGACAGGCGGGACTTCACGGTACCCACGGGAACCTGCAGGACGTCCGCGATCTCGTCCACACGCATGTCTTCGAGGTGGTGAAGCACGATCACCGTGCGGTAGTCGGGCGGGAGCGCATCCACGGCGCGATGAACGATCCTGGCCCGCTCATTCTCCATGAACAGGTGGGCTGGATCGCCAGATGACGCCTGCGAGGCGTCTTCGGTCACCCATGCAGATTCCGAAACGCTGCCCACGCCGGAAAGGGATGTGCTCTGGCGGTGCTTGTTGCGCCGGACGAAGTCCACGCACAGGTTCGTGGCGATGCGCCGGATCCATGCGGCGCATGCGCCGTCGAGGCGAAGCCGAGGCAGCGCCCGGTAGACGCGTATGAATGTCTCCTGGGTCAGGTCGGCTGCGTCGGCTTCATTGCGCACCATGCGATAGATAAGGCGGTAGACGCGCCGATAGTGGAGATCGAGAATCTGCTCGAACTCCGCCTTGAGGTCCCGCTCCTGAGCTGGAGCAAGGCCGACCCAGGGCCTGATGCGCAATAGGTTGACCACAGCGATCCCCTATCCGGGCCAGTAATGGAGGCAGTCCACACTGCCGTTCCCATTGAACGTTGCCGTTCTACCTGTGTGACACGCCAGGCGGCAGTTTGGTGACAACTATGTAGGTGGAGAGAGACGGACGCTGCGTTGGGCGTGTGTCCAAGCAAGTGCACCAAACAGGCCGTCAGGGGTCTGCGATGGGATGCATCGAGGCCGACTTCAGACGGAGAGCGCGTCTTCCAGGCCGTTCACCTCCGTTACCGCGCCGTTGGCGGATACGCGCCAGCTTCGCAGCTCCAGCGGACGCAGCCGACAACGCCACGCGATGCTGCCCCCTCGCAAGCGTACAGCGGCGTCGGTGGGTCGTCCTTCTGTCTCATGCACACGGATCACGAGATCGTCGCCATCCTCTGCGCGCTTGCATACGAGGGCAACCACGTTGTCAGGCGACACCTCCATGAACGAGTACGCGGCGGGCAACGGCCCCTCATGCGCGTACTCGTTGACGGCTACAGGAGGCACATTGAGTTCGATGGCCTGCCGCGCCAGCGCCGCGCCGTCCACGCAGCCGACATGAGGCGCCAGCCTGTAGCGAACGGTCTGCCAGCCCTGATCGGTGTAGGTGTAGGAGCCGTCCGGGCTCAGCTCGGCCGGGTCGTGGTGCGCATAGGCGGGACTGCGCAACAGCGTAAGGCGCAGCTCCCCCATCAGGGCGTCGTAGCCGTACTTGCTGTCATTGAGCACGGCGAGCCCGTAGCGCAGGGGCTCAGATCCGGGCCGACTGAGCCAGCCGCTCAGGTCGGCCCACGAACCGCCCGGCTGCTCGCATCCGTCGCATGGCCTGTGGGCTAGGCCGTAGGGCGTCTCGTAGGTCGCCACCCCGTCGCCGATCGCCGTGGGCAATGCCAGCTTCAGGGCGTGGAGTTGCTCGTTCCAGTTGATGCGCAGCTCGCCCTCAATGACGGGCACGTCGCGATAGAGCCGCATACGGTGAATGATCGTGCTGCTGCCCCACTGGAGAGTGGCGCGGATGGCCGCACGCACCGGACCGTCCTCTTCAACGACGGAACAGGCCGCACCGAATCGCCCAACCTCCGCCCGAAACCGATGGACTCCATGGCTCCAGGTGTCGCTGGCATCATCCAGGACCACAAGCCCCATTCCCGGCGCGCGGAGCACCTCGCAGTCGCGCTTGCGGTCGTACAGGCTGCCAATGCAGCCGCTCGCGTCCCCGATGCGGATGCGCCACCACGCGTTCTCGATTGTCTGCGAAGTCACCTCCAGCGGAGCATCCGACCGGGGCGCACCGCCATCTCTCTGCACCTCGCGGATCACGCGGTAGCCGAGAGCCGGCAGATCAGCGACCAGACAGCTCCGGCGCTGGCGGGCGACGGTGGTGGGCTCAATCTCCTGCGCCGGTATCGGGGAGCCTTCGGCGTCGCACACGCTCGCCGACCCGCGCTCGATCTCAATCGGCAAGCGCACGGGCCATGGCAATGTGTTGATCAGCACCACGGCGCTGCCGGGTCCTCGCGTGTCGATGTGCGCAGTAATGGTCTGGGCCGCCCCATGCAAGGCACGCGATGCGACGTGGGCTGCGTAGCCCTGCGCATCACGAGCGTCGACGTAGGCATCGGGCAGGCTCGTGCCCGCAAGGATGTCATGGAACTGCGTGAACAGCAGCGTTCGCCAGGCCTCGCGCAGCTCTTCGTCCGGATATGGGCGGCCCGTCTCAAGAGATGCGACGCTGCAGAGTCTCTCGGCAGCCATCAGGAGATGCTCGACACGCCGGTTCTCGCGTTTTATGCCCGACTCCGCGGCATAGCAGCCGCGAGCATGGTACTGCAGCTCTTCGGTCACCACGGGCAGGTCTGCTCCCGCCTCGATTTCCCGCTCCACGGACTCAAAGAACCGATCCAGCCTGCTCAGGCGGAGGGTGAACGGCGGCTCGACGCCATCCTGCCGCAGCGCCCCCTCGATGTTGGCCTTCGTCGGTCCTCCACCGTGGTTCCCGACGCCATAGAACACAACGTAGTCGGCAACATGCGGCGAGGCTGCGCGAGCGCATGCCCGCACATGGTCCTTGAGCTCCTCGGGGCCAGTGCAGTAGGACCTGGCGATGCGGGCCGCAATCACCTCGCTCCCATCGGCGGAACGCCAGCGGAATACGGGCGCGCCGAGCGGCTTCTCATGCGGTCCGGGCCGCATGAACACGTAGCGATCGAGCCCCACATGGCGAAGGATCTGCGGGAGGCCCGCCGGGTGACCGAACGTGTCCGGGTTGTAGCCGACCGTCGCACGGCGCCCAAACGTCCGTTCGAGATACCGCTGGCCGTAGAGCCCCTGACGAATCAGAGATTCGCCGCACGGAACGTTGGCGTCGGGTTCGACCCACCATCCGCCCACGAGCTCCCATCGACCCTCCTCGACGCGCCGACGGATTTCGGCCAGCATGCCGGGATCGGACTGCTCCAGCAGCGCATAGAACGCCGATGAGCTGCACGTGAAGATGAAGTCAGGGTACTCCTCCATCCGATCCAGCGCCGATCTGAAGGTGGCGCGGATCGTCTCGAGCCCCTCAGGCCAGCGCCACAGCCACACAGGGTCAATGTGGGCGTTGCCGATGGCGTGCAGTATCCGTGGTTCGGGCATGTCAGGGCTCCTCTGGCGTATATGAGCGAAGGTCGCGCTGCGTCGAGCCGCTAGGCAGGCCGCTGCATGAACGCCGCCACCTTACCGACGATGACCTCGTGTTTGCCTGGAACGCTCAACACATCGCATTCCGAGCCGAGTATGTGCGGATGGTTGGCTTCCTTCATGCGCGTCACCGTCTCGTCGGCAAGCCGAAGCACCTCTTCGATCGTGATATCGTCGGAGAAGAACCGCTTCGTGGGCAGGTTGCCATAGAGCACGGTAGTCTTCGGTACGAGCGCGGCATCCTCCCAGAGCTTACGGGAACTCCCGAGGCTCAGAATCGCGGGATCGAGCGAGGCAAATGCGCGCACCATGTCATCGGTCAGCTCGCCGCAGCAGTGAAAGAGCAACTGCGCGCCGTGCGCGGCGATCCGCTCGACGATGCGACGGTTCCACTGCATCACCAGACGCTCGAAGATATCCGAACCGCGCGCGAGCTGCTTCGGCGAGATGTAGACGAGGTTGGCTGCCGGTTCCGCAATCACCATTAGCCGGGCGCCTGCCGCCATCTGCGCGGTGGCAGACCCCAGAATGACGCGGGTGCTCATCTCGAGGATCGTTTCGACCATCCGAACCTCGGGATCCTCATCGGCGGTGACCCCGGTCCCGGCGAGATAGACAGCGCTGATCGGATCGGCCACCAGCTTCACCATCAGCGAGAATGGACCGATCACCATGCCGCACGGCACGAGGTCGGTGTCGGCCGCTACGTGGCGCACCGCCTCAACGTTCGCCGCGAGCCTGGGGATGAGGGGCTTACTGAACGCTGCATCGACCGCGCCGAGATCGGCTTCGGTGGGGCATGTCTGCAGGTGGTAGGTGTCCCGGTCGGCTTCAGGCACGCCGAGGCTTGCGAGCATCTGGGCCTTCTCAATGGTGAGGTCCATCAGCGGAATCGCGAGAGGCGTCTGGTATCGTCGGGCCGCCTCAGCCACGACCTCGCCAAGACGCCTGCCGTCGATCAGGATGGCTTCATGATCCGGTTTTTCGCGCAGAACGAGATCGGCCCCGATGGGCATGCGCAGTCCTGAGGCCGCCAAATCCAGAATGTACTTCCTGTCCAATGTTGCTGTTCCTTGCGTTGCTTGGGATAGGGTCTGATCCGCCGCGCGCCCGTTCCGACGCTCAGTAGCCCTGGCGTGGGTCAACGAGATTCAGGAGGGGATATCCGTTGAGATATCGGTGCAGGTTCTCCGAGAACTGGTCCGTGGCCCTCCGGCTGTTCATCGGGCTCGCGCCGGCCGAGTGCTGCGTCAGAATGATATTTGGCGCCGACCAGATCGGGTCGTCCTGCGGAATGGGCTCGTCCAGCGTAGTGTCCAGACCGGCGCCGGCGATCTTGCCCTGTTCAAGGGCGGCAATGACGGCCGCCTGATCAACGAGCGCGCCCCGACCGAGATTGTACAGGAAGGCGGTGGGCTTCATGAGCCCGATGCGCTGGGCGCCCATGATTCCCCGCGTTTGCTCGGTCAGCGGCAGACAGAGCGCCACGTGATCCGCCCCCGCAAGCGCCCTGTCGAGCTCGCCGAGCGCCACCCACCGGTGAACGCCGTTGGCGCCCTCGGATCGACGTAGATCACACCCGACAACGGTCATGCCGATGCCCCGCGCCTTGCGAGCCAGCGCGCTGCCGACATGGCCGACGCCGATCACCAGCAGAGTCTGTCCTTCGAGCTCGAAACGTGCGCGCGCAATCTGCGGGCGAACCCAGCGCCGTTCGGCTCGCGCGGCGATGTAGTCAGGCAGTCCCGAGGAAAACGCCAGCATCATGGCCAGCGCAGTCTCCGAGACAGGAATGCCATGAGCGCCGCGACCGTTCGTGAGCGCTATGCCCCGTTCGGCAATCAGTACCAGGGGCAGATGGTCAACCCCGGCGGATGGCACGTTGATCCACTGCAAGGCAGGAGCGCGTTCGATGAATGCGCCATCTACCCGCCAGCAGAAGAGAACCTCGGCTTCGCCAGGATCTGGATCACCGCCCCCCCGTCCGGTTTCGACACGAAAACGGACCTCAGGGAAGGACTCCAGCAGACAATCCATGTCGGCCGGGTCCAGAGTGGCTGTGATCAGAACTTCCACGACCGGTCAGTCGCCCGAGCCCATTCGGACCACGCGGGGCCCGGTGCGATCCACCACAACACCCGCCACTGATGTCTCAATGTCGAGGATCGCCGTCCCGGCTTGGTGAGATCGATCGAGGGGCAGCACCACCGACGTCCCGCCCTGGTCTGAAGAAGCCAGAGCCTCGATGTTGCCTTGCACACGACCTCCGCGGGCAGTTACCTGCATGCCGGCGTCGCCCACCGGGTCGTCGTATGTGCCGAGGACGCGGGCGAATACTGTAGTCGTGGCCGTACGCGACGGGGGCTTGACCGTATTCACGCGCAAGTAGAGCTCATCGCCAGCCATGGCAGCCATCACCGCTCGAATGTCACACTGCGCTTGCAGGCGTCTGAGGAGGCTGTCGTCTACGGCGTCGAGAACCACCGGGACGGCCTGCCCCAGAAGGGTCGGGGCGGCCGGACGGCCAGGCGACACCAGGGGCGCGTGAGCGTCTGGGATGATGCCAAAGAACTCGGTGGACCGCGCAAACGACAGCATATACCGGGGCATCACCGCCGTCTGGCTGCGATACGCCCGCACTGCTCGGAGCTTCCTCGCGATTTCGCCATCGCGAAGGGCCAGTCCATGCCACATGGTATCGAGGCCCATCATCTCTGCCGGAGGCGCGAGAGGCATGGCGATCCGCAACCCCTGCGGTTGCGGCCAATCGCCCCGATGGACCAGATAGTGCAGGATCACCGGGGTCGGCGGAAATGGCTCTCGACGCGTCAGATCGAGGATCGCCGCTCGCGCAAACGCGGAGACCGCAGCATGGTCGCCGTGATCATCCGATGGGTGCGGGATCAGCACGTGTGTCGGCCGGTACTCTGCCATCTGGTCTTCGAGCAGCCGCAGGACGGCCGCTCCAGAGTAGGGCGATCCGGGCTGCACTGTCCACTCGTACGGCACGCGGACTTGCGCAATGTTGGACACGGTCCGCTCATCGGTCAGCCGACTGCGCCAGAGGTCCGTCATGCGGCCGTCGGGCATTCCGAGGAACCGCAACTGGGCCGGCGCCAGGCCGAGCTCACGCGCGGCGGCCAACGCCTCATTCCGCCGAATCTCGCCAAACTGCAGATAGTCCTCAGGCGTGATACGCAGCTTGCGAAACTGCCTCTCGACAGCCGCGCGGTAGCCGTCGCCGCACGTCACGAAGATCACGCGGACTTCGGCGTGCGCTTGCAGGGCGCGCTGGATCAGTCCGCCGCACGCCAGCGTCTCATCGTCTGGATGCGGCGACACGATCAGATAGCGTTGAGAAGGCCGGGGACTCGGGAAGTCCGTCGACAGGCGCTCTGCCGCTTTGCGGTCTGCCGCCTGAGTGCGCAGGAGATAGCGGGCGCCTGCGCCGCCGACCCATAGACATGGTATGGCGGCGGCTGCAATCGCCATGCGAAGGATGAGTCTTGCGCGCACCGCTCCCCCTGTGGAGTCTAATCAGTCACCAACCCGCGACACGTGCACATCGTGGACGTCTCGACGGGTCACGACCGCGCCATGCATCCGGATATGGATCGTGGCGGAGCGAGTGGGATTCGAACCCACGAATAGGTTTTACCCCATTACACGATTTCCAGTCGTGCTCCTTAGGCCAGCTCGGACATCGCTCCGCACCGAAGGCTAATATAGCAAAGCGCGCCGCCGGGAGTCAACCGGCGGCGCGCCTTCAACGCCATGTGTCCTGCGTGATGCGCTGGGTCTTACCAGGTTCGGGCCCAGTAGCGGTTATCCACCGCCGTGCCCTTCCATGCTCCGCCCTCAAACACGTACGATTCGTGGTAGAAGCCCATCGTCGGCGACGTCTTGACATGACCGTCCGTGTACGAGCTTGTCGTCTGGCGGCCTGACATGAACTTCCGAATGGGCACACTGCTCGTGACGGAGGTCGGCACGTTCGTGGAGCCCATCTGATGCGGTCCCCAAACACCGACGTAATACGGGTCGGTGGCGATGTTGCCGATCTTGGCCTGCGGCGGGCGACAGAGCTGCGCGCCCTCCACGATCATGATGGTCTCGGCCGGCTTGTCCACAGAGGCCAGCGGCGCAGGCCGGTTGTACGAGGGATCCTGGAATGGACCGTAGTTGGAGCCTCGGGCTGCCGGGTTGGCGCTCAGGTTGATGCCGCCGAGGCTGTAGTAGTTGTACGCATAGGTGTTGTTCAGGATGGACAGTTGGGCCTTGGCGGTCGGGCACGCCCAGACGTCCTTGATCTCTATCGAGTTGTCGCTGGAGTTGTACTTAATGCCCGACTTGATGTAGGGGTCAACCAGCCGTGGATACATGACGCCCCACGTGTTCCAGTTGTAGCCTCCGGTCCAGCACACGAAGGTCTCATCGTAGTCTTGCGCATACATGAGCATGCCGGTCGCAATCTGCTTGAGATTGGACAGGCAGGCAGTCTGGCGTGCCTTCTCGCGAGCTTGGGCGAACACAGGGAACAGGATAGCTGCCAAGATCGCGATGATGGCAATGACCACGAGCAGTTCGATCAGGGTGAATCCTTTGCGCATTCACGTTTCCTTTCGTTGCGGTTGCCGCAGCGTGCGGCTTGCCGTCACCTGAGATGGAGTGGAGAGATACTAGCGTACATCAGGAGGAAGCTCTGCGCCCACAGGATCCTGCGGCGCGCCTTCCTTGCCAGCGTCGCCGCTGCCATCGGATCGTTTGACCTGAGGGGGAGCGGACAGCGACGAAGCGCTTGGCGGGGTACCCTGGCGGCTGTTGTCCCAGGATTCGCCCGGCCCGAACATTCTGTAGGCGATGAAGCCGATGATGAGGACAACCACCACGATGGCGCCGATGAAGACCGCCGGTGGAATCACCCGTGGTGCGCCGCCCGAAGACGACGTCGTGGCGTTGCCCGCATCGCCGCCAGAACCCTGCTTGGGGTCCGTCTTGCGAACTACAACAGGCACCTTAGCACGCTCCTTTGCTATGCCCGGCACTTGGCGACCACGCGGCCGTCAGGCCGGCCAGATGCCGGGCGATGGAAGACGACAGCGTTGCAATAGCGGATTATACTACTCGCGTCCTGCAGCGTCAAGCGGCGTCCGGACTCACAGGGGAACCTTGCCGAGAGCGTTTCGGTACACACATGGTGCTCGACGCGACCGCGGCGACTGGACCCGGTTGCGTCGTGACCAGAAAAAACCGTCGACCCCATTGACACATGCAGGTGGTCATGCGGTATTCTTTACCTCGCGCCTCCGACTGGGGAGCGCATGTGGTTCCTTGAAAACCGGGCAGACTTGGTATGGAATCGAGTCTTGCGGAAGTACGAGTGACGAGAGTTCGGGTTCAAGTGATATCTGTGCTACTCGTCCGCGTGTTGCGTTGTTTGCGATGCGCGGCGGAGATATGTACGGAGAGTTTGATCCTGGCTCAGGACGAACGCTAGCGGCGTGCCTAAGAAATGCAAGTCGAGCGGGGTGGAGCGATCCACCTAGCGGC
>Ga0067045_1004398_pt1 | contig 10644 bp, 8 predicted proteins | sample TerdegcTABiofilm_FD_59184 | JGI IMG/M metagenome (GOLD analysis project Ga0067045, IMG submission 59184) | Combined Assembly of (Gp0054472, Gp0054536) Wastewater bioreactor microbial communities from Singapore -Terephthalate degrading... | reverse complement strand
AATGGGAGTATTACAGAATAGGACATCCTGCCAAAACCATGAGCAAGGACAGTTACGATTGTCCCTGTAAAGGCAATAATCCAGGCATAATGAATCATAATGTCCCCCCTTTTTTTAATTAAGTTTATCATTTGATTTTTATTTCTGTCAATATTGAAAAGAAGAGATGTCATCTAAACTTGAAAAGTAGACACTTTTTATTTGACATGATGTTGTCAATAATAGGTGGTACAATTTATAGTGAATGTGAGGAGGTATCGTTATGACACAATACACATTCAAGGTTAATGGCGAAAACAGGACAGTTGAAGCGTTTGACTTGGAAGAAGCGTTGAGAGGAGCAGGTATAGACGAAAGTGACGATTATGAGGTTGTGGAAGGTGATGATTTCAAAAACAAATGTTTTATGGCAGCCATTACCGATGATGTGTTGTTTGGGTCGTAAAAACTATGCAAAAATCGTCATTGTTGTCAAATTTTTCTATTGAGGGAATCTTTTATCTTAACAGTTGTAATCATGTTGTTGTATTTTCAAATTTAAATAGATAGAATTCTTAATGATAGAGGGGTTAGAGGACAGCGGAGAGCATGGAACCTGTAGTCGCAGGCTTTTTTCCGCCTGTCTCATATAGCCTAGCGGCCAAGATGCTGTGCAAATATAATGGGTAGGAAAGCCGCGGTGTAATAGAAAATTTGAATTTATTCCACATGGTGAAAGTTTTGAGCGCTGAATTAAAAAATGGGAAAAAAGGGCGGTATGTTGGGAATCAATCGGTTCGATGGCCTTTCTTTTTGGATGGAGGAAAGTTATTGGCTTTGGTTAAACCAGGACATCCCACCTTCCCGTTTCTACTTTTGCTTATGCAACAAAGGAGGTTCCTGTAACGCATCGCTTACTTGATAAAACCATAATTGATATTATTCATCTTTCCGATAGTGAAAAAAATATTCTTTTTTCATCTTTTGAGAATTTAACTTTCTCCGTGTTGGACTTTTCAACAGAAGAGTGGAACAGGCTGGGTCAATTCTGTATTTACCCAGAAGACACCCTTGATAACTTGTTGGTGTTATCAATAAGTTATATTTATAAATTGTGGCCTGCAGAACCACAATTTAGTCAGGTATTACAGTCGATAATTAATCTAATAACAAAAACTTTGAATAGAAATGTGGTTTTTGATTTAGACAATATGGTCAACAATGAAGAAGTATCTGCAAATGTTTCCAATAGTTCTATTGCCAACGGCCTATTTATTACGCCATTATTTATACCCCTAAACATACTGAATAGACTGCATAACTTTGAGATTTTCAGATGGAGTGATATTTTCGAATTGACCGAATGCGAGGTATTAAAAATATATGGATTGAATGAAAAAGCCATGGAATTGCTTACTCTGTTAAAATCTTTTCATGTCTATGCAGATAAATTGACAAATATTTTTAAACCCTTGGAGTATGGCAGGCCAGAACAGCATTCGCTTGAATCAATCTTATGGAATTGGATATCTGAAAGAACAAAAAATATGAGAGACGCAAAGGTATTTTCTGAAAGAATGGGTTGGAATGGAGATGAACCACAAACGTTAGAGTCTGTGGGACAAAAATATGGGCTTACAAGGGAAAGGGTAAGGCAGATAGAGAAAAAATATGTGCAAAAGCTAAAGCACCATAAATCAATTAATGAGCTTTATCCATTATGGGTAATGATAGATTCTCTATTGTATGAATCGGCCGGAATTTTGTCTATATCAGAAATGACGAAAAAATTACAGCTATTATTTAAATCTGACAGGAAATTTTCGGTGTCTGGAATGGAAAATCTTTTAATATTTGCTCCAGAAAACCTATTTCGGCAAGAAGTTGTTGAAACCAATAAATATATCCTTTCGATAGACTTTGTCTGTAAGAATTGTGACAAGGCTGTGAAGCAATTTTCGGAATTAATATTGGCACACGAAGAGTTATGTATCGATGAAATGGCTGACATAGTGAGCGACTTTTGTAGAACAAATTGCCAACACGGAAACAAATCCTGCTTTAAGCTCTCGGTATCATTTGTTGAGTATACAATTACAAGCAGTGAACAGTTGAAAATGATTGTAAGACAAAAAGATGGAAAACTTTATAACATATATAGATGGAATTTGCTGTACGGAAGCCTTTTGCTTGCATCTGAATCTATATTAAAGCGTAATAAACATGCAATGCATTTTACTGAAATTTACGAAGAAATCAAAAAGAGTCGTCCAGAAGATTTTTCAACAAGAGACAGAAACGTACATGCAGCTTTGGATAGATCTCAAAATGTCCTCTTGTGGGATAGAGGTACTTTTATACATAAAGAAAATGCCATTTTTTCTTATGGACTTATCAGAAAGGTGGAAGAATGGGCTGAGGAAAAACTTAGACAAGATGTACCTTTTATTTCAGTTCATGGAGCTTTTGAAGCCTTTAAAGAAAAATGTATTGAAGCTGGAATCCCTTCAGAAACGGCTTTGTATTCTTGTCTTAGATTATCTGGCGATCAATTGTTTTCCTACCCCCATTATCCTTATATATATTTGAACACAGGTGATATCCAAAAGATTCCCATTACAAAAGCTATTGAAGAGTTTATAAAGGAAAGTGAGGGGGTAGTTGCTTTAACTGCATTAAAACGATATGCCCGGGAAAGTTTATGTATACCAGATTATGCCATCAACCAGCATTTAGCAAGAATACCCGATGTTTTTCGTACCAAAAACGGATATATTCATTCTGATTATCTCAATATTGAAAAACAAAGATTGTCAGAGATTATATCTTACACCCAAAGCCTTTTCTCCAAAACAAAACACGTATCTGTTGTTAAAATATTCAATGACAAGAGAGTTACCTGTTTTTTGATGGGCGTGGATAGTCCGGAATTGTTGTTCTCTGTTTTGCAACTTTACGCTAGTGACAGGCTTGAAGTAAAAAACTATCCGCAGATACGTCGAATCAGCGATATAGACACAAACAGAAGTAGTATATTGGACGATATAGCCGAATACATAAGAAATAAGAAGTCTTTTTGTACCCGACAGGAATTGCAGAAGCACTTTGTGGAAGGTTTGGGATATTCAGAACAAATGGTCTATCTTGTTGGTTTTAAAGAAGGTATTTTTCAATACTTAGACCAATGTTTGGTTCACACAGAAACAATAGGGTGGAGCAATGAAAAACAAAAGCAGATTGAGAACATTGCAACATATGTCTTTGAAAATGAAGTGAAAGCGGGTCGATATTATGGCTTAGTCGAACTGATTACGGAATTATCAGACTTGCCAGAATTGGGCAATAATTTATATTGGACTGAACTTTTAATAGCAGATATTTTAACAAAAGGTAATAATTTTAAAATTCTTGGCAATAGGAGGAACGCTTACGTTCCGATTCCTAATCCATTTGGTATTGAATCATTTGAGGACCTTATATATGAAATATTAAAGAGCGAACACAACGGCTCTGAAAACCTTGACTTATTTTGCGAAAAACTTGTAGAATTAGGAATCGTTAAAAAAAGAATTACTAAGGGAATGCTTGGAAATTCTGATAAGGTGCGTATTGTCGGACAGGAAATCATTTTAAGGGAATTAACAAACAATGTTTAAAGATTTGAACTTGCTGCCGGTATACGATAGCGCAGAATATGACCTTATTCGTGATCTAATTGTTCCTTTACTTCAAAATTCCAAATTATATCTTAGGGGCGTAGGATTTTTTACTTCCGGTTGGTTAAGATTGGCCGTTGAGGGAGTCACCAGGTTAATTGAAAATAGCGGTACAGCCCGGATTATTATATCGCCAATTCTTGAAAGGTCGGATTGGGAGGCATTTCAGCTTGGGGAAGAAGCAAAATACAACGAGATGCTTAAAGATGTTCTTGAAAAGCAGGTTGTTGATATTGCTACCACCCTTAAGAAAGACACTCTGAATGCTTTGGCGTGGATGATTGCAGATAATGTATTGGAATTCAGATTCGCTGTAGCAAGAGAATATACAATGGGTAGTGATTATCACGATAAGGTCGGTGTATTTATTGATGGAGAGGGCAACCGAGTTGCTATCCACGGTTCCTTTAACGACACAGTCAAGGGCTCCCTGAACGGAGAAGCATTTTCGGTTTTTAAATCATGGGAAGAAGGGCAATATCCGTTCGTTGAACAGCACCATAAAAGGCTAACAGAATTATGGGAAAGGGGCAATCGTCAATTTAGAATATTCACAATCCCTGAAGCAATTCGACAAAAAATTATGAGGTTAAGAACATCTAATCACAGGCCTTACATGAAGCCGGTTGCGACAGAGATTTTACCTCTATCAGTTACTGACAGTCTTCAAAACCCTTTCAATCTTTATCCATACCAAGAAGAAGCAATTCATAGCTGGATTTCAGTAAATTGCCAGGGCGTCTTTGAAATGGCCACCGGAACCGGCAAGACTTTAACATCTTTATCGGCAGCGATCAATCGTTTCGACGAAATTGGAAAACTTGCTCTTATAATACTTGTGCCTTACCTGCATTTGCTTGAGCAGTGGGAAAAAGATTGCATCAAGGTTGGATTTAATCCCGTATTATGCAGCAGTGCCGATAGAGACTGGCATATCAAAGTTGAAAATAAGATACAGGATTTCAACATAAAAGCCCTTCAACATATATGTATCATAGCTGTCCATGCAACAGCATCAACAGACAGATTCGCCAAGGCCACAAAAAAACTCAAGCCGGAGCACACCATGATTATCGGTGATGAGGTTCACGAGCTTGGTGCTCCAATTTTAAAACGGGCCATGATTTCTAATGCAGGTATGAGATTAGGTCTATCTGCCACTCCAAGACGATGGTTTGATGAAAAAGGAACGGAAGCTATCTTTACATATTTCGGCCCGGTCTGTTTTGAATTTCCATTAGAAAAGGCTATAGGTAAATACCTTACCCCTTACGAGTACAAACCGGAACTGGTTAACCTTAATGTTGAAGAAATGGAGTTATATGAAGCCTTGACGGCAAGAATAACACTGCTAATAAGAATGATTGATGACAACAAATTAGACGTAGAAGAAGAATTGAAAAGATTGCTTTTAGAACGGTCAAGGATTATAGCGTCTGCTGAAGCTAAACTCGATAACCTCTTGATTCTATTGAAGGATATGATCAAACACTCCCGTGAAAATGAAAACACATTAAGCCATATTCTCGTCTATTGTGCACCCGGTTCCCACAAAAAGGTGCTTCGTGCCGTTGCCGATTTGGGATTAAAATGTCATGAATTTGTTCATACCGTAACCATAAATGACAGGCAAAAAATACTTGAGCAATTTGCCAATGGAGATATACAGGTCATAGTTGCCATCAAGTGCTTGGACGAGGGTGTAGATATTCCCTCAACCAGAACGGCCTTTTTTCTGGCAAGTACAAGTAACCCAAGGGAGTTTGTTCAAAGAAGGGGGCGCATACTTCGGTTGGCAGAGGGCAAGAATAAGGCTATTCTTTATGATTTTATTGTAGTACCAAAGCAGGAGCATCTACCCTTAAAAAGAGAAATTGATTCAGGTCTTCTAAAAAGAGAAATGCCACGTTTTGCTGAATTTGCATCGGCAGCGAAAAATGAGTTCGAGGCGAGATCAAAATTGTGGGATTTACTCAATCATTATGAGCTATTGAATCTTTTTGACGAAAAACCGTGGGATATTTACAAAAACAGAAAAATAATAAGGGGGTTTGATGTCTGATATCATTGAGCTTATTAAAAAGAAACTGGAAAATTATTCTCCGGATGTTGCCGAATTAGCCCTTGCTGCCATTAAATCTTCCGAATCAGGCATGCCCGAGAACTCCATCGCTGACTATCTAGAAAAAGTTGTGAGACAAATTGTAAGGAAACGGAGGGTTGGCGAGTGATATTAAGAAGAATAACCATGAAAGACTTTAGGCAATTTAGGGGTGTTCAAAAAGTAGAGTTTGCATCAGAGGCCGAAAACAATGGAAAGAATGTAACGGTTATTTTCGGGGAAAATGGTCGGGGTAAAACAGGTTTGTTCAGGGCGGTTGTATTTGCTCTATATGGAGAACGCCGCTTATCTCAAGATGAAGAGGTTGAACAAAACGAGCTTTATCTCGTAAACTCTGCAGCCATGGAGGATACAAAAACATATGGTAAACCCGTTGAAACCTATGTCGAATTGATTTTCCGGCACAAAGATGAGCAATACACAATTAAACGCAGTCTCCTTGGACTTTTTGATAGGGATGAACGAATAGAGCAAATTAGTTCCGTTGCCCTAAGCCACACTAAATCTGACGGGAACACTATTACCATTAATAACCCGGAAGATGTACAGAAAATCATTAATAGCATTCTGGACAAAAGTGTGAAAGAATACTTTCTTTTTGATGGGGAAAAAATTCAACGCTTAACGTTGGCAAGCATCGAACAAAGAAAAGAGGTAGCAAAAGGGATTAAAAGTCTTCTGAATGTTGATGCTCTTGAGAAAGCCATAAAAGCCTTGCAGAGATTAAGAAAAGAGCTCAATACAGAACTTAGTAAGAGAGCGACAGGTGAATATGCAAAAATAGTGCATCAGCAAAACCAGCTTGATGAAAAACGAAATTCTCTTAAAGCAAGGCTTGAAGGGATTGAAGATGAATATACACGATTAAATACAGAAAAGAAAAAAATTGATAAACTACTCGAAGAATATAAAGAAATACTACACTTTCTAAAAGAAAGAAAAGATGCTGAAACACAACTAAAATCAAAGGAAGAGCAGGCAGGGAATCTTCTTTCTGAAATGAGAGCAAGAACTGCAAAAGCATCTCAATTACTCATATCCAGCACAATAGACCATGTATTTAATTCTATTGATCAAAAAAAGCAAAAAGGAGAGATTCCATCTAAAATACGAAAAGATTTAATAGAGAGGATTTTAGATATAGATCGCAGATGTATTTGCGATAGACCTGTTCTGCCTGGTACCCCAGAACATAATGCACTGATTCGTTGGAAAAACAAAGTATCTGATGTGGAGTTGGAAGATTCTGCGCTTGAAATATGGCGTTCGCTGAGCAGTATAAGAAGTTATAGGGAGGATATTTCTGGTGTAATAGAAACACTCTTGCAAAGATATGCCGTTTGTAAGAATGATATTGAAAAATTACGGAAGAAAATTGAAAGTATTAATGAGCAGATTGGTTCATCAGAAAGAAAAGATGCATCAGACCTTGAAAAAACGAGAGAAAATATTGAGAAAAAACAAATCAGAATTGAAGCAGAACGTATGACAACTAAGAATGAACTTGATACAGTGGAGTTAGAATATGCAAGGTTATCGGAACAGCGCAAAATTCTTGAGAAAGAAGAAAATCTCAAGAATGAACTTTCTCAAAGAGCAAGTTTGACAGAAGATACATATAAAGCCTTGCAAGAAGTATATAACGGATTTACCGAAGAAATTAAAAGTAGAATTGAAGCCGAAGCCAACAAATACTTCGTTCAGCTTCTTGATAAAGAAGGCCGTAAAACTTTAAAGCGAATACTGGTAAATACTGATTATTCTTTACAAATGATTGATTGGTTAGGCAAGCCGACACTGGCAAATATTGGAGCGGGGCAAAGGCAGGTTATGTCGATTTCATTTATTGCTGCCTTGGCAAAAGTGGCATCTATGGATTCGATTCTTGAGATGCCTTTATTTATGGATACGCCTTTTGGCAGGCTTTCTTATGAACATCGTAAGAATCTTATCAAATACCTTCCTGATTATTGCGCTCAATGGATTTTACTTGCTACAGACACGGAATTTCGTAAACAAGAGGCATCATTATTAAGAGAAGGAAGAAGGTGGGGGAAGTTTTATGTTCTTCGAAGTGAAGGCCCTGGGGTAACGACAATACAGGAACGAGATATTGAAGAAGCCCAATCTTTATTACAAGAAAATATGGGGGAAAATCAATGAATATGTCTGGGGATATTCGGGTTAGAACTGACAAGAAATACAGGAGTCTTTATAATGACTTAAGAAATCTTATCGTTGGTGATATGCATGAATTGTTCTTTTTATGTGTCTGTCTTGGATATAAGGCAAATAAAGCAAAAACTCTTGGTTCAAGCGGCGAAGAAAGATTTTGGTCAAGGACAATAACTCCTGAAGAGTATGCCTGTTATTACGCCATGATGTTGGAAAAAAATAATATGGATTTATCATCAACAAAAGACGACAAGCTTGTAATTGCCGAGATGGAAAAATATGCCAATAGCGGTATGGAAATCCTTCTTGAAGATTTTTTAAATGAATATTGCAGCGCTGACTATAAGCTGGACAATACATATTCCAAAGAACTGCCCAAAGCTTTATTACTTTTCATTCGCGACCAGCTTTAGCGGTAACCGGCATAAAAATGAAACAAATCCTTTTGGTAGAACCAGGATACAAAAATAAATATCCACCTCTTGGTCTAATGAAACTATCAACATATCATAAATTAAAGGGTGATTATGTTTGTTTTGTAAAAGGGTGTGATTTGATATACAGCCACAAGAAATGGGATAGGATTTATATCAGCACCCTTTTTACATTCTATTGGGAAATTACAATCAAAACTATTAATTTCTACAAAGGTTCTGTCAATTCAGTAAAAGATATTTATGTGGGAGGGGTTATGGCAACCCTCCTCGGCGATGATATTGAAAAAGAAACAGGGGTTACAATAATAAAAGGGCTTCTTGATAAAGCCGGAATGCTGGATAATGACGACAAATGTAAAATCGATGAATTAATACCGGATTATCAAATTCTCAATGAAATTGAATATGATTATAATCTGAAAGACTCATACCTTACTTATGCAACGCGCGGCTGTCCAAATAGTTGCCCTTTCTGTGCTGTAAACATCATTGAACCTGAATTTATTCATTATTTACCTATAAAAAAGCAAATTATGGGAATAGATGAAGTGTATGGCCCAAAGAAAAATTTAATCCTCATGGATAACAATGTCCTCGCCTCTGATAGATTTGAAAGGATTATTGATGATATTATAGAATTAGGTTTTTATAGAGGTGCAAAATTCAATGGAAAATTACGTTTTGTCGATTTTAATCAAGGTACTGATGCAAACTATCTGACCCCTTATAAAATGAAGTTGTTAGCTAAAACAGCCATTAAACCCTTACGAATTGCTTTTGACCATATCGAAATGAAAGATGTTTACGTCTATAAAATAAGGCTCGCAAGTGACAATGGTCTTTTACACCTCTCGAATTATGTGCTTTACAATTATTTAGATACTCCGGAAGATTTTTACGAAAGGTTGCGGATTAATTGCGAATTGAATGAAGAGCTCGGTACCCAAATATATTCATTCCCAATGAAATATATTCCATTAGATGCAAAAGACAGATCCCACATTGGCAAGCATTGGAATAAAAAATTATTGCGGGGAATACAATGCATTTTACTTGCAACACGCGGCATGGTTACCACTAAACTTGATTTTTTTGAGGCAGCTTTTGGGGCATCTCCCGAGGAATTCAGACTTATCGCAATGATGCCGGAACATTATATAATTAACAGAAGAAAGTATGAAAACAACGGCGCCGGAGATTGGAAAAAACTATATAAATCTTTAAGCAATAATGAACGTGAGTTATTGGCAAAAAGCGTTACCAGCAAATACGCGATTTTTGAAGCGTTTAAAAAGACAAAATCAGCAAAAATTAAAGATATTTTGTCGCATTACTTGGAGTTATAGCTGCTGCAAGAATATAAACATCAATTTTTTTAGGAGGTAAAAAATGCCGACAGAGATAATAATAATATTAAAAGAAACGTTATTCACGCTGAACTGTTCGATATTCCATGTGCAAAAGCTATAGCTGATTCTCTGACTATTGAGGTTAAGCCGAATGAATGGGGCGATGAATTTTATTTTACTATTCCTATCGTAATGCCCCTTGATGAAACATCAACGACAAAAGTAAAAGTAGGTGACATTGGTTGCTGGCCTCTGGGAAATACCCTTGCAATCTTTTTTGGACCAACGCCTTTGAGCAGAGGTACTGATGCCGTCCCTGCAAGCGAGGTAAATCTTGTGGGGAGAATCACAGATGATGCAACCCTCTTAAGAAAGGCAAAAGGTGTTGTCAAGATAAGAATTGAAAAACTTAAAGACGGAAAATAACAAAACTCAAAAATAACAAAACTCAAAACAAAACTCAAAATAATAAGACCTTTACATAATGAGCTGGTCAAGTCTTTTCATACAATCCCCAACAGTTTTTAAGTGGTTCGCTGCTCCGGTTCATACTGCTTCCCTCTGCCTTGGCAACGCNCTCAAGTAAACCTCATCCGGGGTCCTGTCATCAAGACCCTGGTGTGGACGCCTTGTGTTNTATCGATCAAAGAATTTCTTAAGCTCCTTTTTTGCATGACTTATTGATTCATATGCCTTCAAGTATACCTCTTCATATTTGACGGTCTTCCAGAGCCTCTCGATAAATATATTATCTCTCCAGCGGTTACGTCCGTCCATGCTGATCCGGATGTTGTTGTTTATGAGAATGTTGGTAAATGCATCAGAGGTAAACTGGCTCCCCTGGTCTGTGTTAAATATATCTGGTG
>Ga0067045_1001716_pt1 | contig 10647 bp, 9 predicted proteins | sample TerdegcTABiofilm_FD_59184 | JGI IMG/M metagenome (GOLD analysis project Ga0067045, IMG submission 59184) | Combined Assembly of (Gp0054472, Gp0054536) Wastewater bioreactor microbial communities from Singapore -Terephthalate degrading... | reverse complement strand
ATAACGGGCTTCTCCCATAACCAGCCTATCGCCGCCTTTGCAGCGCCGCCAGTTCGGTCCGAAGCGAGCCGTGGTGCTGTCGGCGCGGAGCATTGGAGTAAGCGGTGATAACGCCATGCCTTAATACCGGTTTCACTGAATATATACAAACCTTGTAACTACACTGAAGTCAGGAGTCGGTATGAGAGAAGCGTTCAATGATAATGCAAGGTGGTGTGTTTGGTGTTGACATTAATTGCTTCGATATTTGTGTTTGGCATGCTGGTTATTTTCCACGAGTTTGGCCATTTTAGTGTCGCCAAGTTCGTTGGGATAAAGGTGCACGAATTCAGCCTGGGCTTCGGGCCGAAGCTGTTCGGCTTCCCAAAAGGGGAAACTTCGTACAACTTGCGTGCTTTCCCCCTGGGTGGTTTTGTGCGCATGGCCGGGATGGACCCGAATGAGAAAGAATTCATTGACGATGAGCGCGGCTTTAATAAAAAAACGGTGGGGCAGCGTGTTGCCGTCATCTTTGCCGGGCCGTTGATGAATTTTTTACTGGCTGTGGCTTTATTTGTTTTAGTATTTATGTTACAAGGCTTACCCGTTGCAACGACCGTGATTAAGGAAGTCGTTCCCGGTTACCCTGCAGAAAAAGCCGGCATTGTTGCAGGAGATAAAATAGTGGCTATAAACGGGCAGTACTTGGGGGAATGGGAAAAACTTGTCGCCCGCATTAACGAGCATCCGGAAGAAACGATAACAGTCACTGTATTGCGGGACGGCATTGAAAAACAGTTTGTAATTAAGACTATTAAGGATGAAAACGGCCAGGGAAAGATTGGCGTTGTATCGATGTCCGGCTACCGTAAAATAGGCTTGATCCCGGCTATTGCCATGGGATTTGAGTGGACTGGAAGGATAACACTTACTATCCTAGACTTTATTACAAAAATGATTTTCGGACAGGCACCGGCAGAATTCGGCGGGCCGGTGCGGGTAGTCAATGAAATTGGTAAGGCTGCACAGGTCGGTTTTTTCTTTCTTCTACAACTGTCAGCTTTTTTAAGTATTAACCTGGGATTGTTTAACCTCTTTCCGATCCCGGCGTTGGATGGTAGCCGGATTCTGTTCCTGGCCTGGGAAAAGATAGGCGGCCGGCCGGTAGACCCGGTAAAAGAAAATTTCATTCACCTGGTAGGTTTCGGGCTGTTGCTGCTGTTGATGGTGATTATTACTTATAATGATATTCTCCAGATATACGTATTTAGTCAGGTTCCGGGGCAGCAATGATGAAAAGAAGACGGACAAAGCCTGTTTTTATCGGCAAAGTGCAGGTAGGCGGCGGGGCGCCGGTAAGTGTGCAGTCTATGACGAACACCGACACCAGGAATGTTCCCGCCACCATTTCTCAGATAAATGAGCTGGCTGCCGGCGGTTGTGAGATTATCCGGGTAGCTGTGCCTGACCGGGAGGCGGCAGAAGCGTTACCTGCTATTCTAAAAGGGATTAACATACCGCTGATAGCCGACGTTCACTTTGATTACCGGCTGGCGCTGGCAGCGATCAGAGCGGGTGTCGACGGGCTCAGGATAAATCCCGGTAATATCGGCGGGCGTGAGAGGGTTAGAGAAGTGGTGGCGGCGGCCCAAGATCGTGAACTGCCAATCCGGATTGGTGTGAACGCCGGGTCACTGGAAAAAGAATTGCTTGAGCGGGATGGTAGGGTTACTGCAGCGGCAATGGTGGAAAGCGCCGTGCGCCACATAAACATGCTTGAAGAATTAAATTTTACCAATATTAAAGTATCTTTAAAAGCTTCCGATATTCCTTTAATGTTAGAGTCATACCGCCTCCTGGCCGGGGTAACGGACTATCCCTTTCACATCGGGGTAACTGAAGCCGGTACCATCCGGTACGGGACAATCAAGTCTGCTGTCGGAATCGGTATATTATTGAATGAAGGAATCGGCGATACAATTAGAGTATCCTTGACCGGGGATCCCCGTCACGAAGTAAGGGTTGGCTATGATATACTTAAATCGCTGGGGATCCGCAAGAGGGGTGTAGAGCTTATCTCCTGTCCTACTTGCGGGCGTACACAAATCGAACTGGTTAAGATCGCTGAGGAAGTTGAGGAAAAGCTTCAATATCTGGACAAGCCGCTGAAAGTAGCTGTGATGGGTTGTGTGGTTAACGGCCCGGGCGAGGCCAGGGAGGCTGATATCGGCATTGCCGGCGGTAAAGGGGCTGGAATTATTTTTCGTAAAGGTAAGGTTATCCGGAAAGTAGTGGAAGAAAAGCTTGTGGATGAATTGCTGAGAGAGATTGAATTGCTGTAGCTACTCAGTAGTCAGTAGTCAGTAGTCAGTAGTCAGTAGTCAGTAGTCAGTATTCAGAATGAGAGAACCGGTGAAAATATTTGAAGACTTACTGGTATGGCAGAAGGCGACTTGTTCGTGATTGGGTTTATAGTTAATATACTTGCGAAGATTCTTGGATTTACCATTGTCATCCATCTGATGGTGAAGCGAAGCTTCATGGGCGTCTGAATTCTGAATACCTGAATAGTAACAAAATACTGTCTGGAGGAGTTTTATGCGAACGACGGAGTTATTTGCGCCTACATTAAGAGAAGTGCCTGCAGAAGCGGAAGTGGTCAGCCACCAGCTTTTATTGCGGGCCGGTTTTATCCGCCGGGAAGCGGCAGGGGTATACACTTACCTGCCTTTGGCCCTTCGTGTGCTGAAAAAAATTAATCAAATTATCCGGGAGGAAATGGACCGCCAGGGCGGGCAGGAACTACAAATGCCGATTGTCCAGCCTGCTGAGTTGTGGCAGGAGTCCGGCCGCTGGGACGTGTACGGACCCGAACTCTTTCGTTTAAAAGACCGGCATGACCGGGACTTTGCCCTGGGACCTACACATGAAGAAATAATCACCGCGCTGGTGCGGAGTGAGGTTAACTCCTACAAACAACTTCCGCTTTTACTATACCAGATACAAAATAAATACCGGGATGAGCGGCGGCCCCGTTTCGGCTTGCTGCGCGGCCGGGAATTTATCATGAAAGATCTTTATTCTTTCGACCGGGACGATGATGGTTTGCAGGTAAGTTATCAAAAAATGCAAGATGCTTATACTCAAATTTTCCGGCGGTGCGGGTTGCGCTTCCGGCCGGTGGAAGCTGATTCCGGCGCCATTGGGGGCAGTGATACCCATGAATTTATGGTGCTGGCCGATTCCGGGGAAGCCACTATACTGTTCTGTGAAAAAGAGTCATGCGGGTACGCCGCCAATGTGGAGAAGGCCGCGCCGCCCCGCGTGAGCGCAAAGCCCTGCGAGGACCTGAAACAGCTTGCCGAGGTGCCGACTCCCGGCGCTCATACGGTGGAAGAGGTTGCAAACTTCTTGAATGTGCCGCCGCAAAAGATTATTAAAACCTTACTCTATGAAACGGAAAAAGAAGTTGTAGCGGCGCTGGTCAGGGGTGACCGGGACGTCAACGAGATTAAGCTGTCGAACGCTCTGAACTGCTTGCATTTGAAACTGGCCGGACCAGATACGGTACAGGGCATAACCGGTGCGCGGGTTGGATTCGCCGGGCCGGTTAATCTCAAAGGCGTAAGAATAATCGCGGATCTGGAAATTTCCGCATTGGCCAACGCCGTTTCCGGCGCAAATAAGGATGACACTCATTTGATCAATGTTAACCCGGTTCGTGATTTTAATATCGATATTTCTACTGATATCAGGATGGTGCAGGCCGGTGAGCCGTGCCCGCAATGCGGATCGGCGCTTAAAGAAGCAAAAGGGATTGAAGTCGGCCAGATTTTTAAACTGGGAGATAAGTACAGCAAAGTGTTGGGGGCCTCTTACCTTGATGAGAGCGGCCAAAAAAAGACGATCATAATGGGTTGCTATGGTATTGGGGTTACCAGGACGATGGCTGCTGCTATTGAGCAGAACCACGACAAAGACGGGATTATCTGGCCGGTTGCAATAGCCCCGTTTCATGCTGTAGTCGTGCCGGTGAGTGTCAAGGACGAAAACCAGGCGGCCATGGCGGAAGAAGTATATGACCGGCTGGTTAAGGCGGGGATTGAAGCAGTGTTTGATGACCGGTCCGAACGTGCCGGGGTCAAATTTAAGGACGCGGACCTGATTGGTTACCCCTTGCGGATTACCGTTGGAGCGAAAGCTGTCGCGAATCAGCAAGTCGAGGTCCGGGTGCGCAAAACCGGTGAAACATTGATGGTTCCTGTTAATAACATAGAAAGCTCTGTGCGAGAGCTGCTGGGTAAACTGTAATATGTTAAAAAAAATATTGGTTTTGTCGGTTACAGTTGGTACCGGGCATATGCGCGCGGCTGAAGCGTTAAAAAAAGCGGCTGGTTATCTATATCCGGAAACAGAGGTGTCCATTCTGGATACCTTTCGCTATGCCAGCCCTTTTCTGGAAAAAGTTGTTTTAGGGACTTATATGGAAATCTTGAAAATGAGCCCCGTAGTATACGGTTTCTTATATCGCCAGGCGGAGAAGGGCCAGCCTTTGTCAGGCCGAGGCAAGCTTGAATTCAACCGGATTTTGAACCTGCTGGCAGCGCCCAGACTGGTAAAGTATATTAAAGATTTTCAACCGGAAGTTATTGTATGTACGCATCCTTTCCCGGTGGGCATAATGTCACACATGAAAAAGAAAGGAATCTTTACGGGGCCGGTTTTTGCAACTATTACGGATTTCACAATACACTCTTATTGGATTTTTCCGGGTGTGGATTTTTACCTGATTGGTGCTGAACAATTGCAGCAGGAGTGTGCGGCGTTTGGGATTAAACCGGAAAATGTGCGGGTAACCGGGATACCGATTGATCCGGCCTTCGGCCAGCATTACGACAAGAAGGAATTGAGGGACAAGCTTGGATTGAATCCTGACTTGCCGGCAATATTGATTATGGGTGGCGGGCTGGGAATGGGACACATGGAAGCCGCAGTCAGAACACTGGGAGAGTCCACTATTAACTGCCAGTTGATGGTTGTCACCGGTACGAATACTTCGCTTATGGAAAAGCTGGTAAAAATCACACCGGATCTTTCCTGTGAAGTAAAAGTATACGGTTATGTCAGCAATATCCACGAACTTATGGCTGCAGCTGATTTTATGGTAGGAAAGCCGGGAGGTTTGTCTTGCGCGGAGGCCATGGCGGTGGGCCTGCCTGTTTTTGTTATCGACCCACTACCTGGACAAGAAGAAAGAAATGCGCAATTCCTGGCCAGGTTAGGGGCCGGTGTAAGGGTTGATGAGCGGGACTTGGCCGGACAGGTTGAGGCGTATCTGGCAGAGGCCGGCCGTTTGGAACTGATGACCCGCGCCGCTGCCGCGCTGGGCAGGCCTGATGCGGCATGCGACGCCGTCAATATTATGGCGGAAGCTGCTTCAGCTAAAAGATAGCTCTTGTCAACAAATGTCTTTTATGATATAATACTAATGGTTTGTGAGCAAGGCAGAGATTTCGTTTTATAAAGAGTGGGTGGCGCCCACTCTTTCGTCTTATCAAGCAACAGTGATAATTAGGAGGGTTCCTGGTGGCAAGTCATCAAGTAGTGAAAATTGTCCAGCAGATAGCTTTACCAGTTGTTCAGGAAGCCGGGATGGAACTGGTGGATGTCGAGTTTTTAAAAGAGGGCGGCCGTTGGTACCTGCGGATTTTTATTGATAAACCGGAGGGTATTGACCACGAAGATTGCCGTTTGGTTTCAGAGAGAATCGACAGGTTACTCGATGAAAAGGATCCGATATCGCAATCCTATACACTGGAAGTATCTTCACCCGGTATAGAAAGACCTATAAAGAAACTGGAAGATTATAACCGGTTTAAGGGGAAAATGGCTGTAATTACCACCTTTGCCCCAATTAACGGCCGGAAAAAATTTAGCGGCCGCATTATGGGTACGCGCATGGGTGATGTGGTAATTGATATAGATGATGCGGAATTATTCATTCCTTTTGATCAGATAGCATCGGCGCGGCTGGCAGGGGTACTTTAATTGTACGGGGAGGAAGTAGAATGAATATAGAATTCTTGGAGGCCCTGAAAGATTTGGAAAAGGAGAAGGGTATAGCTGTTGAGGTCTTGCTGGAAGCTATCGAAGCAGCTCTGCTTTCTGCCTACAAACGAAATTTCGGGTCTCTGCAAAATGCCAGGGTCTATATTGAGCGTGAGACAGGGGGATTTTAAAGTTTATACTCAACGCTCAGTGATGGAGCGGGTGGAAGACCCGTCTCTTGAAATAACTTTGGATGAAGCGAAAAAAGTTAACCCCAATTATGAGGTGGGTGATATAGTAGAAACTGAAGTTACCCCTAGAAATTTCGGCCGCATTGCCGCACAAACTGCGAAGCAGGTAGTTGTTCAGCGGATCCGCGAGGCAGAAAGAAATATTATTTTTGAAGAGTTCGTAAATCGCGAGGGTGATATAGTAACAGGCACCGTTCAGCGGCTTGAACAAAAAAACGTATTGATTGAATTGGGTAAAGCGGAAGCGATCTTAATGCCTTTGGAACAAATGCCGGGTGAAGAGTACCGGCAAGGCGAAAGAATCAAGGTATATATCGTTGAGGTTCGAAAAACAACCAAAGGTCCTCAAATCATGGTTTCACGTACACACCCGGGTTTGTTGAAACGCCTTTTCGAATTGGAGGTTCCTGAATTACATGAAGGTATTGTGGAACTGAAGGCTATAGCTCGTGAAGCGGGAGCCCGCTCAAAAATAGCAGTATATTCCAAAGATGAAAATGTCGACCCGGTTGGTGCCTGCGTTGGTCCGAAAGGGATGAGGGTGCAGAATATAGTCAATGAATTGAATGGTGAAAAGGTTGATATTATTAAATGGAATCCCGACCCATCCAAATTTGTCGCCAGTTCACTGAGCCCGGCAAAAGTTATGGCTGTTGAAATTTGGGAGGAGGAAAAAATCGCCAGGGTGATTGTGCCGGATTACCAACTTTCTCTGGCAATCGGCAAAGAAGGACAGAATGCGCGTTTGGCCGCAAAACTGACCGGTTGGAAGATTGATATAAAGAGCGAGTCGCAAATGCAGGAAATATATTCTGAGGAGTGCAGTGAAGTTTACGATAGTATCGATGAATAGAATGAATAGGAGGTAGGGGCCGGTGCCAAGGGTAAAAAAGATACCCCAGCGGATGTGTGTCGGTTGCCAGGAAATGAAGCCCAAAAGACAGTTGATCCGGTTGGTGCGCACGCCTGATGAAACAATCGAGATTGACCCTACCGGAAAGCGCTCCGGACGTGGTGCGTATATTTGTCCGGGCGAAGAATGTTTAAAGAAAGCTGTTAAGGGGAAAAAGCTTGAAAAAGCTTTGAAAAGTCCAATATCCTCCGAAGTTCTTGCAGCCCTGGAAAAGGAATTAGTGAAAATAAACGATCCATCCGACCCAGGGGAGGCACGGTGTTGTTAAGCACTGATAACAGCAGTCTGCACATCTTGCGCGGAGCATCGGAGTGAGCGGGGATAACGTCGTGCTTATACCTGGTTCACGAATAATTACCAAATATACTTATGGTTCGGAAGTGGAACGGGCGGGGGTATCCAGATATATGCCCAGTTCCGGGAATACCTTGGAGCTATTGAAAGGGGAGATGTTGACCGTACAAGGTATATATCATGGAGGTGATTATATGGTAAAAAAACGGGTACATGAAGTGGCAAAGGAACTTAACATAGAAAGCAAGGAGATAATAAACAAGTTAAGCGGTATAGGGATAAACGTTAAATCCCATATGAGTGCGTTGGAAGACAGTGAGGTTGAACGCTTACTACAGTTATATAGAAAAGATATTCCCCGGGCTGGGAAACCGTTCCGGGAAACAGTGCCCGCCACACCTCAGGAACAAAGGGTGGAAAAAAAGAATGAGTCTTTAACGGCAGAATTTAAAAAGCCACGTAAGCCGGGAGGGCAGCAGGGTGATCAAAGGAAAGGCGGCAAGAGTCCGGATGTGAATTATTACCGTGGCCCCGGCTTGGTCGACCGTGTGCCTTCGCGTCCGCCGGACAGGCGTTTTGAGGAAAAACCGGTACAAGTGGATAAACCTTTGGCTAGAACAGAGGGGCAGGCAAAAAGCGACCAGGGGGCAAGGGGCAAAAAAGCTGAAAGGCCCAAGGAACGTCAAGCATTCGACAGGCCCCGGAACCAGCCACAGGGCGGCAGACCCGCGGATAGCGGGCGTCAGCAGGTGAATTCACAACAAGAAAGACCATTACAAGAACAAAGTAAACAACAACTAAACCGGCCCGCTCAAGGTAAGGGTCCAGTTCAGCGTTACGAGCGCAACAAAACAGGGCCGGGCCGGCCTGTCGACCATAGACAGCCGGGAGCGCCAAGACCGGGTAGTGCAACCAGTTCCCCTGGTACTGGACCACAACGATGGGGGGATCGTAATGCAAGGCCGGGCGGTCAACCAGGAGCAAGACCAAAACCAATTGATCGGCCTGTTCAAGCCGGAGCCAGCCAGAATGTTAGGATAAAAATGGATTTAATAACGGTGAAGCCGCAAGGACGGTTTGATGATAAGGAACGCGCCTACCTCGAGAGGCCGAAATCTCAAGATAAACCGAAGCAACAGGCCGGACGGCATATAAATAAAGGACGTTATGATAAACGTACTATTACCGCGGACACTGCTGAGGAAAAACTACGATCAAGAATCGCTGCGGGCGGGTCGCGTAAAAAAGGAGCTACTAAAACCCAGGAACGTCAACAAGCCGGGCCGGTTCAGCCGGTAGAAAAAAAACCCGTAGTAATTGGCGAGTCAATAACAGTACAGGAATTGGCTCTAAAATTACACAAAAGCCCGGCAGAACTGATCAAAAAATTAATGCAACTTGGTGTACTGGCAACAATAAATCAGGAGATTGATAGCGATACCGCGAGCTTGCTTGCTGTGGAATTTGGTTATGAGGTTGAGGTTAAACTTCCGGTTGACCTGGAAGCGATGCTGATGCAGGAACCGGAGGAGGATTCCAAGCTATTGGTGCAAAGGCCTTGTATTGTCACTGTGATGGGCCATGTTGACCACGGTAAGACTTCGCTGTTAGACGCCATCAGACAGACCAATGTAACTGCTACAGAGGCGGGCGGGATTACTCAGCATATTGGGGCCTATCAGGTTGAGCACGCTGGAAAGAAAATTACCTTTGTCGATACTCCGGGACATGAAGCTTTTACGGCTATGCGGGCGCGTGGTGCACAGGTTACCGATATTGCCATCTTGGTGGTTGCGGCTGAAGACGGAGTAATGCCGCAAACTATTGAGGCGATAAACCATGCCAAAGAGGCGGGAGTGCCGATTATTGTAGCTATTAACAAGATGGATAAACCCGGTGCCAACCCTGAACGGGTGAAACAGGAACTCACGGAACACGGACTAATAGCCGAGGAGTGGGGCGGGGATACTATCTGTGTTAATGTTTCAGCCTTAAAACGCGAAGGGTTGAAAGACCTTTTAGAGATGATCCTGCTGGTAGCTGAAATAAAAGAATTAAAAGCTAATCCGGAACGGCCGGCCAGGGGAACCGTGATAGAAGCGGAACTTGACAAGGGCCGTGGTCCGGTAGCTACTGTGCTTGTGCAAAACGGTACCCTGAAAATCGGAGATAACATTATAGCCGGTTCTGTTTTCGGGCGAGTACGCGCCATGATTGATGATAAAGGGCGCCGGGTTAAAAAAGCCGGACCTTCCACACCTGTTGAAGTACTGGGCTTTTCAGAAACACCGATGGCAGGCGACGTATTTATTGTTGTACAGGATGAAAAACTGGCGAGAAGCATCGTTTCACGCAGACAAATAAAGAAACGGGAAGAAGAGTTAAAAACCACTACCAGAGTGTCCCTGGACGATTTGTTTAAACGTATCCAGGAAGGCCAGATCAAAGAACTCAGTATTATTGTTAAAGCGGATGTGCAGGGTTCGGTTGAAGCTTTGCGCCAGGCACTGGAGCGGCTGAATACCGGAGAGGTAAAGGTTAACATTATCCATGGCGGGGTGGGTGCCATTACCGAAACAGATATCATGCTGGCTTCGGCATCTAACGCCATTATTTTAGGCTTTAACGTGCGCCCGGATGTGAATGCAAGAAAAGCAGCGGAAAATGAGAAGGTTGATGTGCGGCTGTACAGAGTAATATATGAGGCTATTGAAGACGTTCGAGCGGCCATGAATGGCCTGCTGGAACCGGAATATAAAGAAGTAGCCCTGGGCAGGGCGGAAATAAGGAAGATTTTCAGGGCCTCAAAAATTGGTACTATTGCAGGATGCTACGTTTTGGAAGGGAAAATTGAAAGGGATGCCGGCGTCAGGGTGGTGCGTGACGGTATAGTTATTCATGAAGGGAAATTAAATTCCTTAAAGCGGTTTAAAGATGACGTAAAAGAGGTATTGCAAGGGTACGAATGTGGCCTTGCTTTTGAAAAATTTAATGAGATACAAGAGGGAGACGTTGTTGAGGCATTTACAGTTGAAGCCGTTAAAAGGGAACTTGCCTGATTTTAGGTATTTGAGATCAAATTTAACCACTAACCTCTTATGGGAGGTGTTTGGCGATGTCTTTCCGTGCTGAACGGTTGGCGGAAGCCATAAAAAAGGAAGT
>Ga0067045_1032213_pt1 | contig 10649 bp, 10 predicted proteins | sample TerdegcTABiofilm_FD_59184 | JGI IMG/M metagenome (GOLD analysis project Ga0067045, IMG submission 59184) | Combined Assembly of (Gp0054472, Gp0054536) Wastewater bioreactor microbial communities from Singapore -Terephthalate degrading... | reverse complement strand
AGGCAGTATCTTTCAGTCCCGTCTACATCCGGGTTGTGGTTGCTAGAAGGAGTTCGTCTACGGGGTCGACTGCCGGGACAACGCCTTTCAGTCCCGTCTACATCCGGGTTGTGGTTGCTAGGAACGTGAACTGCGTGACCTAGCCGCCCGCCGTGGTCCTTTCAGTCCCGTCTACATCCGGGTTGTGGTTGCTAGCGGCGGAAACAACGGTGAAAAGGCCCGCGGCGATCCGGCTTTCAGTCCCGTCTACATCCGGGTTGTGGTTGCTAGGACTTATGCTTCGGAAAGGGCCTTCCGGGACCAAGCCCTTTCAGTCCCGTCTACATCCGGGTTGTGGTTGCTAGTCGAGATGCTGGGAGGTGTGGGCCGTGCCCGGTAGAGCTTTCAGTCCCGTCTACATCCGGGTTGTGGTTGCTAGGAAGAAATATCTTCCCTCCTGAACCAGTGGCTAAAGACTTTCAGTCCCGTCTACATCCGGGTTGTGGTTGCTAGCCACGGATCGTGGCACACATGATTTGCGAATCGCTACTTTCAGTCCCGTCTACATCCGGGTTGTGGTTGCTAGAACACCCGCCGCACCGCCTCCAGGGACTCCTCCATAGCTTTCAGTCCCGTCTACATCCGGGTTGTGGTTGCTAGCACCGTCCAGTGGCCCACAAGCACGACCTTGTGGTCCTTTCAGTCCCGTCTACATCCGGGTTGTGGTTGCTAGACTAGCTTCACCGGGTACGGGTTATGCTTCATCACAAACTTTCAGTCCCGTCTACATCCGGGTTGTGGTTGCTAGAGGTAAGTGAAAACTTCGTGCGCTTCTTGAGTGCCACGGCTTTCAGTCCCGTCTACATCCGGGTTGTGGTTGCTAGCAACAGCCTATCCACCACCTCGCCGGCCGTAAGCTCTCTTTCAGTCCCGTCTACATCCGGGTTGTGGTTGCTAGTAACTCCGTAACCGCTGTAACCGCATTTTTGAAAAATCTTTCAGTCCCGTCTACATCCGGGTTGTGGTTGCTAGCTTCGGAGTGCGCTACGGGTACTTCCGACCGGCGACCTTTCAGTCCCGTCTACATCCGGGTTGTGGTTGCTAGTAGACGACGAAGCAATGGTCCGAACCGCGGGCCAGCCTTTCAGTCCCGTCTACATCCGGGTTGTGGTTGCTAGAACAGGTGCTGCGCGAGGCCACGGACGGGCTGGTGGGCTTTCAGTCCCGTCTACATCCGGGTTGTGGTTGCTAGGTGTTGCTGTACATCTGCATGCTGCCGTTCGTGCTAACTTTCAGTCCCGTCTACATCCGGGTTGTGGTTGCTAGTTGACCGCCAGGGAGCGAGTGGCGGCGCAACAACTGCCTTTCAGTCCCGTCTACATCCGGGTTGTGGTTGCTAGTGCAAGATTACCGGTACGCCATACAGCACCCTTGACTACCTTTCAGTCCCGTCTACATCCGGGTTGTGGTTGCTAGTGAATCTCGACCCGTCACCACCCCCACGTTGGCAGACTTTCAGTCCCGTCTACATCCGGGTTGTGGTTGCTAGCCCCTGGGCGACGGCAAGTGCCACCGCCTGGAGCGTTCTTTCAGTCCCGTCTACATCCGGGTTGTGGTTGCTAGAGAACCTAGAGGCGTTGTGTTGGCGTTGCCACAGTCGTACTTTCAGTCCCGTCTACATCCGGGTTGTGGTTGCTAGCGAAGCATAAGTCCTGGGTCTCGACCCCTTCTGCCATCTTTCAGTCCCGTCTACATCCGGGCACAAATTGGGGATGTGGACAGAAACCGTTATGCTGTGTTCGAGATTGTGTTGCCAGTTGCAGCATGAGCCTTGCCAAAAGGTGTTGTAAGAACCGCGGAGAAGAACCATGTAGAGGTGAGAAGTATGGAACAGAGCGAAGACCAGTTCTTAAGGTTGCCAGTGATAGGTTTTCTTGTTACTCGCCGGAATCATTCTCCAGACAAGGATTCTAGAGTTCATGTTGTTCCCTTGACGGCTGACTGGGAGATGGTTGACGGAGAAGGCCCGCAACTGATTCCCAAAGAGGAGATTGTTGGATTGCTGCCGGCCCCTGCTGGAGCATATGTTGTACAGGGTTTGATGCCTGACAATACTTATGAACAACTGGGATATGAGTTTCCAGGCGCATATCATCCCGATTGGGAAGAGGAACTAGCAACTCTAAGAAGAAATCGCCAAGAACAATAGCAGCATCAACCTACGATCTCTTTGATTCGGGCTAGCTTCTCGCGGGCCGCCTGCAGTTCAGCAGCTACCCGCTGATACTCCGAGGTCGGCACCATCTCCTCGAGCGGCGGTTCAGGCTTCTGCGTCTGCGGTACCGGCGTAGCCAGCAGCGGCTCAAGGTAGTCCCGGACGATGCTGCGACCGTAATCCGGAGATGGTGCCCACTTGCCACCCAGTTGCTCCACATAACGCACAGTGCCAGCCCAGGGGAGGACCTTCACAACATAGTAGCGGCCGTGGGGTTCGCCGGTCGGAGCCAGCCCGATGTAGGCGGCCATGTGGTTGAAGTGCGCCCGGACGCCGTCCTCGGCTGTGGGGAACGACTCGTGGTCCTCCGGCCTATCGCCAGTGGCATTCCGGGTTTTGATGCCCGCCCAGTTGTTCTGCTCGGGCCTCACCGCACCGCCGTAGTTCCCGAAGCGGGTTTCCTTGGCCGCCTGGCAGTACAGTACCTCGGGCCGGATGCCGAACAGCACCCCGTACCGCCAGTAGACCGGAGCGATGTCGGCGAACCGCTGGTGCGCCCTCCGCCCCCTGGCCCAGGCCTGGGCCTGTTCTACTGTGGTCCGGGCAGGGCCGAGGATGGGTGTGCCGGGTACGAGAAACTGCTTGATGCCATCGACAAACATATCCCACCGCGGCAGGATCAGGTGCGGGCAGTTCTTGCCGTTCCACCGCTTGTGCGGCACCACGGCCTCGATTCCCAGACTAAATTGCTGGAGAAGATTAGCGATAAGTTCTTGTGCATTGCGCTCAGCAGCGGCACGGTATCCGTCAGAGTTCTCGCATATCTCTATGCCAAGGCTGGTCCGGTTGCCTTGCCCTTCGCGCCCGTCGCCCGCGTGCCAGCCGTTCTCGTCTAGAGGCAGGTGCTGCACGATGCGCTTGTCGTCTGCGGTGAAGTGCCAGGACACGGGCAGGTTGGCGGCTGCGTCGGAGTGCAGGTAGCGGGCATGGGCCGGGGCATCGGCGCCGGGCTTCGGATTGCCTGTGTCGTGGACGGTGATCCACTCGGCTTTGAGCGAGTACCCAGGCCGATTGCGGCGGCCTGGCTTGATGAAGTCCTGCAGCATTTCCACGATTTACATCCCCTCACCTGGTGGCTTAGCGCCTGGCGGATTCTGGACCTTATTTGCCACGTTACCCGCGGCTAGAGCCACCACAAAACCGTTGATTACGCACAGCAACACCATGCTCCACGTGAGCAGATCACCCACGGCAGCCGTAGCAGCAATGAGCAGCCCGGCCGCGATGACCGTGGCGTAGATGTCTGTGGGGATGTGCCACACGCGATCAAGCAACCCTTTTGTGTACTGCACGATGAGAAATGTTGCGAAGGCTGCCCCACTCACGGTCAGAATAGCCGGCCACGTTAGCAGATTCTCAGGAGCACCCATGGTTCATTCCCTCCTCGCCCGTGCCAGAAGCTCGTCCAGCTTAGCGTCTTGCCGGGCCATGATCTGCATCATGGTTTCACGGAATGATGCCATTACCGAAACCAAATGCTCCGTTGCCCGGGTATTGTTTTCGACCACCACAATCCAGCGGTCGTGGCCGTTACTGGCTTTCTTCTGCTTCTGTGTCTGCACAAACACGTAAGCAAGCACCAGCACTGCGAAGAACCCGATGCCATACTGCGCTACTGCTTCAACCCCGGGCACTCTCGCCACCCCCAATCAGGTGTTGTACCAGTCCACCCCGTTTTCCGACCATTGTAGAACCCCCGCATTGTTGCGGAAGTGAATGCCGTCAACCTTGTCCGAGTTGCCGGCATTCGTCGCGCTTGCAGCCGTTGCCGCCGTTGCCGCCGCCAGCCCCTGGCCGGTCAGCTTCGCCACAATTACAGCCGAGTTCAAGTTCGGACCCCGCCGCAGCAAAACCACCCTTTCACCTGCCGCCAGGTTGAGCCCGACTGCCACCGGCAAAGGCTTTGTTGCCACGGTCTGCCCCAGCCGCTTGACGGTTGCGGTACTGCCAGCGACCGAGGCTACCTCTGCGATTTCAGCCACTACGCCGGTGACCATCGTTTGCACGAGACGCACAATCTCTTCCGGCTGCATCACAACATCTCCACCCGTCCCTTGAGGTCGTACTGTGCCTGCTCAAGGTTTGCCGCCAGAGAGTAAGCGTGAAGCACAAAAAGGCCATCCGTGCTGGTCTTTGTGTCCACGATCTGGAGCACATCCCCGGGCTCCAGAGTTGAGTCCGCCGGCATGGTGATTTCTGCCGAGATGGTGACCCTGCTCTTCTCGACCAGGGTCCGAACGGCGAACACTCGGAGCTTGTCTGTCGTATCCGCCACATCACTCTTGACCACCAGCGTCCGCCGGCCGATCCGCGGGATACTGGCAATTGAACCTGGGTTCTCGTTCCGGACCACGTAGCGCAGGGTAGAGCCTTGAGCCTCGTGTACCGCCACGATTTCATTGGCCAGGTCTGCGTCTGAGATCGTGAAGGTCAACGGCGGCAATAGGACTGTGGGTTTTTTGGGAGCATCTATCCGGAGCAGCCGCGGCCGAAGAGTAAGAACGCCATCCGCGGAGTAAAACAACTCCCAGCTACCCAGGGCCTGACTCACGATTTCTTGCACCGCGTCCCACTTCTTTTTCCCCGCCTCGAACGTGAAGGGGGCCCGCCGCCGGGTAGCAGTGAGCTGCAGTTGGGTTTCACCCTCGCCCGAAGCCACCAATCGAATGATCTCGTCAACCGTGTCGGTCGCCACCACCCGCCTCAGTTCTGCAAACCGAATAGCTGGCCGACCATGCCAGGTGCCCAGTACTCGGATCTTCCAATAGCGGCCCACAACATCGGAGAATACAGCCTCATGGACACCAGCATTCGCAAACCAGGTCCCGAGCTTGTACCACTTGAGCCCGTCCGGACTCCGGAGCAGATCAAACTGGACCAGGAACTGCCGCTCGGCGTCGTTCAAGCCCCAGCGGGTGTACAGGACGTTGGCCGTGACGCTCACCCCGGCGTCCAGGGTGATGCTACGTTCGAGGTCTAGGAGCCCGGGCCGCCAGGAGTTCTCATCGTCCGCCAGCACATTGCTGGCTGGGTAGTTGACGCCGGCCAGGATTGTAATGCCAGCAGTAATGGTCAGCCCGCCGGTGACCTGTACGTGGATATATCGGCAGGTGACTGCGCTACCCGCGTAGACCGCCCAGGAGATAGCATCACTGCTGGTGTTGATCTCCGCAGCCCAACCGGTATAGCTCAGCGAAATCAACTGCAACTGCTCGACGGCCCGGAGATCTAGGTAGACATCCAAGACCACTTTCTGCACAAAAGCGCCGGCGGCTTGGACTACCAGGCTCCCCGTCCGGATGTCTCCCGTAATTTGAGCGTCATTCACCCGCCGCCCAGCGCCCAGGTCATAGACCGTTACCTGCTGCTCATACACGTCTGCCCAGCCCTGGATCTCCTGGCCGGCCGCCAGCGAAGAGCTTGCCGAAACCGCTGTTGCCAGTTGGTTGGAGTCGGTTGCCCCAGCGTCGCTAAACGTGGTGTCCTCCACGAATGCGGCCTCCCTCAGCCGCTTGCTCTTGTCGCGGCAGGCCACGCGGACTGTGGCCTCGCTCTCGGTGGCCGTGGCCACCACGTCATCGAAGAAGCCGGTGAAGAGGCGCCGGCCGGTCGCTAGTTCCTCGATCCGGACTTGTCGGCCCAGCACCCGCAGTTCGGCCAGGTCGCTGACTGGCAGGGTAAAGCTGGCCGTCCGGCGGACCGCCCGGGTACCGTCCACCTCGATCTGGACGTCGGTAGCCTGCAGCTCGGTCACCAGAGTGCCGTCCGGTTTGTGGAGCGTGACCTTAAGCACGTGGCTTCACCTCCACGAGCCGTATGGCTAAAGCACCGCAATCGATCCCGCCGACGGGATAAGGCCGTTCCGCGGGGTTGCCATCCAGCCGGCCGCGGAAAACCATGCCCCGCTGGTCACGGTAGCTCAGCAAGGCGGTGGGAGTGAGCACTAGCAATAGAGCATCCTTCTCGTCTTTCGAGCGATACAGTAGGGCAAAGCCCAACGTCCGGGGACCGAACCCGTAATCCTGGACCAGAGTGGAGCCATCAAGGGCAATTCGCCGTGAGGACAGTCGTACGTGCTCGATTTCCGGCCGCTCCACCGGATAGACACAGAGATCCCCGAGCCAGCAGCCTTCAAACGTCACCGACGCGGTGACCAGGTTGCTCGGTGGGCCCTCGTAACCATCGGCCGCCACCACCGCCACCCGGTAATCGTATTGAACGACGACCTGAGCCGCGTCATCGTCGAACTGCTCCGAGCCGACCAGGTCGATGCTGTGCTGTGTGAGTTCGCCGCCGGCAGGCCCTCGATAAACCCGGTAGCCTGCCAGGCCCTCGCCCGGGTGGGGGTTCCAGGTCAACCGGATCAAGGCTTCACCTGCTACTTCGACAGCCGCCAAGCCAGTGACAGCAGACAGAACGCAAGTGAAGTAGGCCAGCGGCGTCCATCCGGAATCGCCGGCCGTGTTGGTAGCTTTGCATCTCCATGCGTATACTACACCGTAGCGCAAGAGGTTTGGAGGAACCGTGAAGCGAACCTGCCCCTGACTGACCCAAGGGGCCACTGCCGCATCCGGCGTGAGAATATTGCCGTCACAGTAGAAGACCGGGGCTGATGCATCCGCGGTCTTGAGTTCCATCCTGATTTCGGTGGTGTCAGCTACCGCCACCATGTCCTCAACGTCAAACTCAACCCAGTTTCGAGCCTCGGGCAGGGCACAGCCGGTCAGCATCGTATTGCCCAGGATCCGGCGGGTCAGCGACCGCTGGTTCAGCGTTGCGCCTGCACCGTCCACGGCCAGGAGATCCAGCACCAGGTCTTTGCCCGCCGGGCCGGAGACCATCATCCGGCTGCTGTAGTGCTCGCTTATTGTGGGGCTCGGGTACGCAATCCGGACCCCGGAGCCGGCGGACGCGGCAGGGGTGACCTTGAGACTGGCGAGACCTTGCCACGCCCGGCCTGTATCTCTTGCCAATACCGCGCCTCCAACGGCCACGAACCCGCTGGTATCTGTTTCCACCGTCTGCTGATTTGCTGTGAGAGCGTTGTAGACTTCGCTGTATTCCCAGGCCTGGTTGTTGTCTGCATCATAGACCTGAGCGGTGACGCTGGAGATGGGTTCGCCCCCGGGGGAGTTGAAGCTCGCCACGAGATCGAACCCGGATATTCTATTTGTGACCTCGGAGGGATCGCCTTGACTGCCGGCAGGCTCGTCTGTGACACATTCCGCCGGGGCAACGTAGGTCACCTCCAGTTCTCCAGTGTAACCTGTAGCCGAAGCCGAGAGCAGAGAGGTGTAGCCGCCATAAGTCAGGCTCTCAAACAACCATCCGTAGTTCGGGTATGTGCCGGCCACAATTCCAGCGACGTGAGCAGTCACATCCCACCAAGGCGTCCACTCTCCTGATTCACTCGCCGCGAATGCGTCGGTAACAGAGGGAGCATCAACGTTGGTGCTGCTTGGGCGCGTGTTCCAGCTAACCGTATACTGGCTCCAGTCCGATGTCACCCGATTAGCTCGTATGGTTAGAGGGCTTGTGCCTGTACGGTAACGATTCTTCCGCCATCTCAGCCGGGCCAGCTGAATTACGGCGGCACTCGGAATTTCGGCCAGCTGCGGAAAACGGCACAGCACCTGACATATGTCACCCCACTGGCCCAAATACATGTAGTAATCAGGCTCTGTGGGGTAGTCATTTCTGATGCCCGCTTCTTCAGTTAGCCTCAACGTCCTGGTGATTGCCATGCCAGGCCTCCCGCCAAACAGTTTTGATTTTTTCTGAGCAGCCGCGTATAATCGCCCTGGAAAGGAGGTGATTGGATGTCAATTTGTCAGGAAATAATCTGGGAATTTTTTGAACCTCGTCGTAAACCCCGCCGAAAAGCCAGAACCATGACAGCCAAGCAGGTTCGTAGCCTTTGGTGCCTTGCATGGCTAATGAATCAGAAAGATGGGATGGCAAGCCGCAGGGCTTTTAACGACGAGAACAAGAATTGCAACAAGGCAAAGCCAGGAGGATATGCTCGTGGCCCGAAACCAAGCGTGATCTACTTTGGCCCCTTTCTAATGATAACAGAGCATGGCCGCAAGCGAGTCCAACTGGCGAACGAAAGGTTTGGCAGTGATTGGATTGTAAAGGTTAGGCATATCGTGTACGACCCCACCATACCCAACGACTATGTGATTGAGTTCTAGCTCGTCTAGATGACGGTGAGGGGGCCGCAAACACGGCCCCCTAATTGCTTTTGCTCCCTATCCCCTGCTACTTCAACTAACGCCTCCCCGTCAATCAAATACCACGCGCCTTCCACAACCGGAACACAGCACCCCACCCGGCCTGCGCCTCGAACGGTAGCCTCAACAAATGATCGACAGGGTTCTCGCTCAGGCTAAGGGCCGTGGTGATGACTGGCCCAAACAGCATCAGGAACATATCCACGCTGGTCTCCACCGCCGTTACCCTGTCCGGGTCCCCAGGGAGCCACCGTTCGAAGTCGCCAGTGCGCACCGCAGTAAAGCGCAACTCGGTTGGGCCATCCTCGCCCTCCCGGTGTAGGTAAACACCGAACGTACTGCGCAGCCAGTCCTCGGCTAGCATCACGCACCACCTCCGACCAGAGTATCAGTAAGTGCCCGGAGCGTACCAGAACTCGGTACTACCTGTGCCTTTGCACGCAGGTCGATCTGTTCGCTCGGCACATCTATGCCAGGGAAGTCAGCGTTTGTGATGACCACCGTTGTCCCGGCGGGAATTGCCTTGGTCCCAAGAACTGGCGCAACGTCGGGATCGTATGCGCCGGACCGAATGTCCAGATCAACCCCCTGGTTGAGGCTATTGATAACGTAGATCGGCACTTTCCCTCCGCCCCAGATCATGCGTATGAGCCTGTAAAAGTAGGTCGGGTCCGTTGTGCGAGTGTGATACGTGGTGGTGTCGGTGAAAATGGAAGCGGGAGCATCATTGATGAGCCACGCCTTCATGTTCTGCGGGTGATGCACCCAGTCCGGGTAGCGGATTTCCTCTACTTCCAACACCGTTTGGTTTGTTCCTGTCGGGTTGGAAACACGTACCTGCCATTGGCTACCGATCGGCATAAAGCGGGGAATGTGCGAACAATAAGTTGATGCGGGGGGCCGAACTGCTATGCCCCCAACGGTCCCGAGGCTGCTCGTGCCGGAGCCTGCGTCGAAGGACAGGTATACTGCCGTATCCGACCGCACTGTGTACCCCAGGAAGCTAAAGTGATCCGCAACACTCGTCAAGTCCACAGCGGAATCGCTGTAACTGGCACCTGCCGCCAAAGGCGTGTTCGTGATAACTCGTCGTACAGGACGCCTGCCCGTTAGTTGAACATCGGTGAGCGACTTTGGCCGCAGGCTCTGCCAGAGCCGGAACACGCCCTGAGCCGTAGCGCCATTCACGTAACGCAGTCTGGCATACTGCTTCGTGATGCTCGTCCAAGGGATCTCCGCAAGATCATTTACTACAGCGGCAACCGTAGCAACCTGCGTCCAGGTTGCATTATCCGGGCTCTGGTCGACGTACAACGTCCCGGCTTGATCCGTGTACACCGCGCCGGCGATCTGGCCGACGAGCACGCCGGCATAGCGGTCAATGCTGGGACCGGTAAACGTGGCCCCAGCCGCCAACGGCGTAGAAGTGAGCAGTTCTGGTGCCCCCGAGATGTCCACAGTCGGCACCGGGTTGCTAGCCCCCACCGGGGTCCAGAGCCACTTTCCGCCCGCCACCAGGCGTTTGGTGAACATGCCGGCGGCCATTGCGATTTGGTTGTCATCATCTGCGGCACCGACATAGCCCAGGCCGCCGACGGCGGGGAAGCTGGGATCACTCGTTTTCGGTAGCACGAAGGGCAAGATCATCGCCTCCTCAATAAGCCAGTCTGAATTGCCTCAGCGTTGTACCTTGTTCTGTCTTCAACACCACCTCCAGCTTCAGGTCTTTGATCGCGCCGGCCACGGCTTCCCCCAGCCGGCTGATGTCGCGGTCTGACAGGAGCCCCTGGCCGCGGTAGGGAATCACAGCTTCCGGGCCGCGCTCCCCGACTTGCCAGGGCCCGCCCGGACCAAGCAGCAGCATCCGGCTCGTCACAACGCCGCCATGTTGCAGGCCGGGCGGCTCAACACCATACTGGTGCTTGAACATGTAGCGCAAAGTCTCGGGGGTAGCAGCATAGTATTGCTTCTTCAATGCCGCATACGCGGCTTTCAGACCCTCTTCGCCAAGCTCGCTTCGCACAAGCGAACTCGCGTATTGCTTCATCTCTCCGTATGAGATCACCCGCTGCATCTCCGGGCTCCGCATCCACTTCTCCATCTCAGTGCCGTAGATCGCTTCGGCCCGCCGGGCCAACTTCTCGATCCGTTCCAGCTTCTCG
>Ga0067045_1032212_pt1 | contig 10650 bp, 1 predicted proteins | sample TerdegcTABiofilm_FD_59184 | JGI IMG/M metagenome (GOLD analysis project Ga0067045, IMG submission 59184) | Combined Assembly of (Gp0054472, Gp0054536) Wastewater bioreactor microbial communities from Singapore -Terephthalate degrading... | reverse complement strand
TTCTCAACAGGTCATTTGGTACAGATATTACTGTTAAAAATAAGGGAGATATTGACCTTGTTACAAACTCTGACTATGAGTGCGAACGATACATTGTTCACTGTATTCTAAAGAAATATCCTAATCACTCAGTACTGACAGAAGAGAAATATTCGAAAGATAATAAAAGCGAGTTTCTTTGGATTATTGATCCTCTTGATGGAACAACGAATTATTCAAGAAGGCTACCTATTTTTTCAATATCAATGGCTTTGGCAATTGAAGGTGATATAAAATTTGGCATTGTATATGCTCCCAAGCTAAATTTATTTTTTAGTGCTATAAAAGGTAAGGGCGCATTTGAAAATAACAAGAAAATCAGAGTTTCAAGTGTAAGTGATATTGGTAAAAGCTTTCTTGTAACAGGTTTTCCATATGACATAAGAACAACCAATTTCGACAATATTGATATTTTTGCCGCTCTATCGAAGAAAGCTCTTGCAATAAGAAGACTTGGTTCAGCTTCAATTGATTTATGTTATGTTGCTTCTGGTATTTTTGATTGCTTCTGGGAATTAAAATTAAATGTGTGGGATTTCGCAGCAGGTTTTCTGATACTTAATGAAGCAGGTGGAAAGTTTACTGACATTTATGGAAATGAGTTCAATATTAATAATGGAATTACAGATTCTGTTGTTGGTTCAAATTCTTTAATTCATAATGAAATTCTTAAAATAATTAAGGATTATATTCCTCAAAGTGTTTAAGAAAGTTCTAATATTTTTTCTAAGTTTAGCATTACTTTTATATGCAGAAACTATCTATGCTACTAACCCTGATTTATTAATACCTTTAGACCCAAATGGCTGGAGTGGAAATGGTTTAATAGCATTTAATACTGTAAGTTCATCACTTGTATGGCAGCCAATGGTTAAAGGTTCTTTTATACTTACAAGAAATATTCCTCCGAATTGGAATAGTTTTAACTGTATAAAATTTGATTGCTATTCACGAACTAATACAAACTCCTGGATTTACCTTATTATAGGAACAGAAGGGAATGACTATTTTTATTCTTATTTAACTCTTAATTGGACAGGATGGAAGAGCTTTACTCTGACATTTAAAGATATTTTCTCGTCGTTTGCAAAAGTGGGAAATCCTGATTTAGAAGAAGTTAAATATTTTGCTTTTCAGTCCCATCCTGATGCATATCTTGAGATTGATAAATGCGTGATCTACTTTAGTAATTTAAAACTTTCCTATGATAATGGATTAAAGATAAAAGAGTATGGAGTAAATCTTACAAATTCAAAGGAGAGTAATCTTTTATTTAATGAAGAGACTGTTAATAATATCCTCAGACTAACAAAAGAGAGCAAAAATGAAGGTCTTAAAAGAGCTTTTGAAGAAATAGCAAAAAATGCTGAGAAAATCTCTGATAAGGATGTAAATCTTTCCGTAATTAGAGATGCTGCATTTGTGAGTAGAATTAACTATGATAATTACTTAAGAAATTCTTCTATTTCAGAGTTTTCAAAAATAAGTGAAACTTATTGGAATGACCTTATAAAGGAAAATGATATTCTCGTTCAGGAAGAATTCATAAATTATGTAATCACTTATGATCTTTTAAGAAGCGAGATAAACAGTAACTCTCAATTATTTTCTAAGATGCAAAAAACATTAGTTTATGTAGCTCAGAAAGAGTTAGATATATGCAAATACTGGATTTCTTACTATCCTTACGGTCAAGCTAATAATCATGTTACAAGAGCTGCTTTAGCCTCCGGAATAGCTTCTATAGTAATGAATGGCTCTAACTCAGAACGAGAGCAGATATTAAACTCATCACTCTTTATTTTAGACAGATTCTTTAATTTTCAGATCTCAGAGGAAGGAGTCTTAAACGAAGGGACTCACTATTACACTTATCTTATGGAAGTTCTTTCATACTTTGCCTATTTTCTCAAGAATGCCACTGGCAAGAATATATTTACTGATTTTTCGTTTTCAGAAAGGCTCAGAGTTCTAATAGAATGGTCTATAAAAATAAGGATGCCAGATGGCTTTTTGCCATGCATTGATGATTCATGGCAAAGCAGAGTAGTATATCCCTTAAGATTTATTTCAGATTTGTTTCCGTTTGGTGAATTACTTAATTGGAGTTCAATTAATGTTTTTTCTTCCTCTTCAATTGGTAATGAACCATGGAATTTGATTAAAAGTTTATATATACCACTCTATTTAGCTACTTATAAGGAAAATTTAAAGGTTTCTCAACCCTTAATTAAGCCATCACTAATATTTCCATCTGATTCAGAAGCAGTCTTTAGAGAGAGTTGGGGGAAAGATAGTGCCTATCTTTTCTTAGCCGGCAAATCTTTCTTTTCTTTGCATGAACATGATGATACCGGGAACATCCAGATTTATGCATATAATTCACCAATTCTTATAACAAGTGGCTATGGTCCATTGGGGTGGAGTTCTAAAAACAGAAACTATTATGTATCTGCTCAGGCTCACAATGTGGTTGAAATTGATGGAATTGGCCCAAAAGGTTATTACAATGGTGGTATTGGACCAATAGACAAATCCTCAATCTCTGATTTTAAAAGCTTTTCGAAATTTGATTTTGTAAAAGTTAATACAGGATTTAATGTTAATTTTAAAGATACTTACTGGGATAGATATATCTATTTCTTAAAAGGCTCTAATACTACGTCTTTTTACACAATTATTATTGATAAGTTAAGCTCTAATAAGGAAAGAACTTTTACTACAAATTTTCACCCCTTTGGTAATCTCTTCTTGAGAGAAGGAAAGACTACAGAATATAACTCGATAAATCTTAATGGTGAGAATTTAACTACAAAGATTGAACCAATTTTCGACTGTAACATCGAAGTTTGTAAAGGTTTTTATTCTCCATACTGGGATGAAGAGGTAGAAACAAAATATTTGAAATATAAAATTAAGGGTAAGAGTGCAACTTTTGGAACAGTAATTTTCCCCTATCTAAACAGCAAAAAACCTGAAGAATTCCAAACTAAAGGTTATAAAAATGGTGTAGTAACTGAATTTAAAGTGTCAATTAAGAACCTGGATGGAAAATTTACTGATTATTTCACCTTAGATGAATCAAAGAGCATAAAACAGTTAGAATACACTGGAACAAACGCAAAATTATCCTATATTAGAAAAGATGAACTTAGTGGACTTGTAAATACCTATTTCATTGAAGATGGTAGCTATTTGAATCTTAATCAAAAGGAAATGTTTTATTCTGACAAGAATTTTAATTATCTATATTTTTCCCTTTCAGAAAGTCTCTACAAATATTACTGTGAATTTGAACTAAACTATTCGCAATCAAGAATATTCTTTAATATTTCTGACTTTGATTATGCTCTGTTAGATGGAAAAGAAATAAAATTCGAGAAAACAAAGAAGGGAGTCTTTTTAAGTCTTCCGGCAGGAAAACATATTCTCGCTTTCAAATAGATTCATCTATTTTTCACAGTTACACTCTTTCTGAAATGTTTTGACTTTCAAATACCTTCCTAAATATTTTTTTACTTGCCGTTATGACTTTTTAAAGCAAATTCTCTGTAAAATTAAAATGAAAGTGTTGCAAGATCATTAAGTCTCCCCTCAAAATTAGAATATTTTATGGTTTCGGTTAAATAAAGATTTTTATCTTTGTATCTAATAATTTTGAGTAAACAGATTAATTTTGAATAGATTATTTTGGGGTAATGTCACATACTTGAATGAAGCTTAGAAAGATGTAAAATAAATTTAAATTTGTTGCCGGATGGTGTAATTGGCAACACATCTGACTCTGGATCAGAAGAGTCCAGGTTCGACCCCTGGTCCGGCAGAATTGAGTGGCGCCATAGAACAATGGTTAGTTCGGGGGGCTCTCAATCCCCAGATGGGAGTTCAATTCTCCCTGGCGCTACCATTATGTTAGAAGTGCAAAGTTTGAGGAAATTAACTTAAATTCAAAAAATGTTTTATTAAGTGATTATAAAGCTCATATAGTTATCTTGCAAAGCTTTTAAAAAATTGTATGCTTTTCTTTCATTGCTATGAAAAAAGATTTTGAAAAGTTGCTACTGAGTAGGAGGGAACCTTAATGAAAAGACTTCTTTCAATCGTTATTGTCTTTTCTCTTGTTTTGAGTTTGTTCGCAATCCCCAATTTTAATTTCTCTAAATCAGTTCTTGCAAAGTCAGCAAATCAAGGAGCAACCTTTATTGCTAATCGCTTTGTGAAAATTGGTTTTGGCAGGGATGGTCTTCCACTCTATCCAGCCAGAAATTTCCCATGGGAAAGAACAGGAATATCCTGTTGGGGTAGAGAGGGATATCCAATGCCAAATGCTTATCTTGCAAGAGAATCAAATGGAATTGCAAGACCAGCAATTGTAAGTAATGAAATTGATGAAAGCGTAAAACCAGTTCTTTGGACTGAAGTTTATCTTTCAATTAACCCAGAGGGTGGCAGATCTCAAGAGTATGATAAGTGGTATGTAGTACTTGACTCTGCAGGCCAACTATGGTTTGATCCAGATGGAACATTCCATGACCCAAGGTATAATCCAAAGGCAGATCCAAGGAGCCCTTACTATGTATCAGGTAGCTGTAGAACTGCATCGAATAGACAGCAGGGAATTGATAGGTATGCAATTGACCCAACAAGCGATAATAACACCCAGGGTCCTTACATTCTAAATCCAGAACATCCTCTATACAGAGAAGGCCCAATAGTCTTTGAGGCAAAAGGAACCCGATTTGGTGACAGAAAGTGGCAGGTAGGTTATGTTGATATGGTTGACTACCCCCCAGAGAGAGCAATATATGATGCAAATACAAATTACACAAACAAACCAAATGACGAGAATAATGTAAAGTTCAACCCAACAACTGTATTAGCAGGACAATGGGATATAGGGCTAAAGTTAGTTCCCTTTAAACACCAGAGCCAACAGACAGTAGTTCAAGGGGATGAAATGTTCCACGAATACCATGCTCGGACAAGAAATGGTCAATATGACCCATATGAGTATATATATAGAAAGGGAGCAGGCAACTGGCAAAGTCAAAATTACATAGACCCCTTTTATGCGCCTGTTCAATTTGTCCAGGCAGGAGATATAAGGCTTACTGATATGTCATTCAAAACCTGGGATGGAACAACAGTCATAAACTATCCTGCAAATTCAATCGTTAAACCAGGTGATGTTGACTGCCCATATGATTACGATAATAATGGATTGATTGAAACTGATGAAACTAAAGCCTTAAACTTCTTTGAGGATAATATCCTTCATACTGAAACAATTGAGGCAAATGGCCTATTTGATGCAAAGTACAAATTTGGCTATCAGTCTTATGAATTCATATACAGAGATATCGGAGTAGATCCAAATGGAAGAGCAAACTCTTTAAGAGTAGGTATAGGTGACTTAAGATACTCCCCAGTAAATACAAAGCTTGACATAATTCAATTAGACCCCCTTGACCCGAATAATTGGCCAAGGATAAACCATAGGCCAACACTTCTTAATGGAACTGAACCATACTCTGCAAGTGACTTTGAGAGAAAGAAGATTAGCACCTCATTTCCATACGACTTTAGAAACGAAGAATATGCTTTTGGTTTAGGTCTTGTTGGTTGGGATGCAATAACAAGAACTCAAGGCGATCTCTTAATAATGTCAGAGATACTTAAAGGTGGATGTGAATCACCTACTTATGATATATCAGTAGAGACAGATGTCTGGATGGGAACGGATGTGAGCATAGGTGTAGCAGAGGGAGAAAAACCTCTCATTCCCTCCCCTGCAGCTGCAAGACTACGCTCTCCTAATGGTGATATTGTTGCAAATGCCCAGAGAATTCAGAAGAACACAGTTTTAGACCCTGATGGTAACTCCTTCTTTATTCCAGCAACAACATTCCACAATATAAAACTGCAGTATAGAGAATACATTGGAGTAGAAATATTTAAGGATAATGGAATAGATAATCACCTTGGAATCAACTTAACAGAGAATAGACTTTATGCACAGAATCTCTCAGATGAATATATGGATGAACGGAGCGGTGAGGAATTTTTAGGTTCCGTTAATGGAGTAAATGCAAAAGATTATGGTCTTCCACTTCTGCCATTCCCGGACTTTATTAAATACTATGATACAAATGATAATGGTTATGGCTGTGGTGAACCTATATATGAGATAAAGGACGACCCTAAAAATTATGAATCTCACGATACAGTCCGAGGAGGAGATAGGCGTATAACTGGTGTAACTGTAAATGTTGGGAATAACGATATAACATATCCTCCCGACTCAATTGTTGCAGAAGGGGATGCTGATGTAGGATTTGTTTTGCATCCATTTGATGCTAACAGATACTTCTTCTCAGATAAAGCTCATCCGGAAAAAGATATTCCATTCAATGATAAATATGATTTAGGAGAGCCAATATATTACAATAAGGCTTATTTAGATGCACTCTATGGTAATACATTCCCATATACAAAAACTTATACTGCAAACCTCTTAAAGTATGTTAAACCTTCTCAATCAAATGGTTATGCTTCCCCTGGTAGTGGAAATCCAGTTCCAGTATATATTGATGTAAATGATAACAACATTGTAGGGATTGGAGATATTAGAATCACAAAGGTAAGAAATAAGAATACATATAATGGTTTCTACGAAGCATTTAGTAAAGTAATGGAAGGAGACACAGATATAGGTTTACCTTTAACAGGAGGACTAACATTTGGAGTTTTACACTGGTTCTTTAACTGGAATAGATTTGATGACATATATATTGATATTGATGGAGATGGTGCAGTATCTGGAGTTGGAGCAACCTCACCAAGAGATGGTGCAGATATAAGATTAACTGATACCTTAGGATATAAGGCTGGCTCAACGGTATATGATAAGAATAGTGATGGATTATGGCAAAATGTTGATACAAATTATAACCCCCCGCTTCCAGTAGATGATAGAGATGTAGGAGACCAACCTGATCCCACAATAACTCCACATAATTATGACCTTACAGGTATTGCTCCAATCGGTGTAACATCTGATGGTTTATTTTTTGCAGATATTGATGATAATGGAATGTATTCATCATGGGATATTCAGCTTAATCCACTTAAAGTAGAATCAAATTACATCCGTTTAACCGAAGTTACAATTGGGGATACCACTTACTCCTGTGGCTCCCGTGTATCAACTGGTGACTACTGGTACTATCAGAATCCAATTAATAAGATACCTATGGGTTTAAACTGTGACTTTAGGTTCTTTGATGGAACTGTTCTCCCAGGTATCTTAGGAATAAATGTAAAGATGGATCAACCTCTTAAAGTTGAGCAGACAACCCAGTTAGATATTAGTCTAACTTCACCTCTTAAGAAGGGTGAGGAAGTTTGGATTCTCTTACAAGATGCTCTTGCACCCATTCCAACAGGAGGATCGGTAAATCCTGACACAATTGTTAAGAAACTTGATTATGAACATCAACTTACTACATTCCAATTCACTCCATACAGAGGTTCCTGTGGTGAGTTAGCTACTAATTATCCTGTCCGAATCTATGCATTTAAAGATGTTGGTGGAGTAAAAGAGCCAGTTCCATTCGATAGCTACATTGATGAATACTGGGCTCCATTCCTACCAAAGGATGAGCTTGGTAATGTAATAACTTCTTACGATGTTCCTGTTCCGCCTTCACCACCACTTCCGAAAGAGCTACAGAATTCATATGACTGCTTTGCAAAACTTGAATATAATGTAGCTCCTGAGGACTTAAAGATAGTTTCAGCTCAGAAGTGTCTTGAAGTTCTCTATCAGAGATTTCCTAATTTAACTGTCAGACTCTTTGATGGAGACAACCCTAATGATGTAAATGACCCAGCTAACGTAAGAATTTCAATACCAATGGGCAATACCTTAATTGCTAACTATAATGCTCATGGCGGTGGAGTAGATTACCTATTCACTGGATATGATATGAGATATATGCCTGCAAAAACTCATCCAGGTGAGCAAGGTAATTTACCTCAAACTGAAACACCTACTAATCATTATGCCAATAAAGTAATTGTTCAGATGAACATGGATGGAACATACTACTACTGGTACTGGCAAGATATTTCTGCTCCTTATGGAGCACTTGATGCAGGTGATATTGTTGCAAAGTCCCCAATATACCCCAATGACCCAGACCCTGATAAGAACCAGCCAACCTACAACATAGGTTACGAGAGATTAACCTGGGAGAATTCTGATTGCTCTGAGAAGAATGCCTGCTTAACTTGTGGTGGAGCTGACTTTAGAAATATGAACATTATAACAAAGGGAGATGAATTCAAAATTGGTAATACTACCTACTTTAAAGTTGAAACCTTTGGTGTCCCCTCAGTAGTTACTAACTATGCTGAAATAACTCCAGGGGATCCAGGCGGAGAGATAAAGGTGGTAGTAGCTCCAAAGGATGCAGTAACTAAACTAAAACTAAGAGTATACACAATTGCCGCCTTATATGACTATAACTCCTCAATACAGCATCCACCATACTTCATATATGATACATCTCCTGGTATTGATTACTGTGGAATAAAAGAATTCAAAGTTCTCCCTCCAGACCCATATGTTAACTTTGCAGAATTTCGTATAGTCGACCATGCACTCCAGAACTCTGAGGTTAACTATACCTCTGGAAATCAAGCAGTATCGCCACTACCATATCCAACTCCTCAGATTCAGTATCCTTACGACCCAATAGTTAAAGATGTTGGTAAAGACTTCAGATGCTACCCTGGTGGACAGACACATACCGGGAGAATTGTTGGTTCTGTAAATACTGGTTCATTTATTAGAACAGAAGGCCAACATAATGGGTGGAATGCCTATCCAGCCATCTGGTGGTGGTATTGGTTTGGTGAGGTTGACTATAATAACTTTACTGATTTCAATAGACTCGGAACTGAGTTCTTCCCCCTCGCTGATTATTCAATGTATTTTATCTTAAAGAATTCTGAGGGTGAACACCTCTCTTTTGATTGGGAAAACACGCCTCTCGATAGAAGATTAAGAAAGGTAGTAATTCAGGGGCCGTTTATGCGGCCAGCAATATTTAACGAAGAAAAGAAAACAGAGATTACTGAGTGGGAATACAATGGTGTTAGGGGTATTCCTCTAAAGTATGATTACTCAGGAAAGATTGTAATTGATGTAACTAATTGGAGAGATTATCAACACCTTGTAGGTAGTGATTATACAATCACTCAAGGATATACCGGTTCTCAATTGTACCCAAAAGTAAATCCTTATTTAAAACTCTCAGGTGATCTTGACTATACTGGACTTAAAGATGTTTATAGAGTCCCAGAGATAATACCAATTGGATTCGGCGTTATGACGATAACGGTAACTTTGTGGGATGGAACTGTAAAGATATACCAAGATTGTTGTGCAGAGCCTCCAACTGATGGTGTTGATGTCCATGGAATTGAAATAGCGTCCAATACGAAAGGGATAACTGTTGGGACAGATTCGAAGATTGAACTAACTGTAAAAGAGCATGAAGTTATGCAGACAGTGCAGCCTGCTAATGATGCAGTTGTAGTTGTTTGGCAGGATAGAGGAATATTAAACAAGAATACTGGACTTTATGATGGTGCTGGAGATGGTTGGATTACTAATCCTCCACAATCCTCTGATGCGACAGAAATTAATTATCAATATGATAGATCTAATGATTTGAACGGTGATGGAAAAGTTTCATTTGTTGACTTTGAGACGGAGATTATAGGAACTTACGATCTTGCAACTAATACCTGGGCTGCTGGAATAATTGATGCAAGAACTTTCCAGCGAGATAATGGTAAATACATCTTTGACCTTTCAGCTGCTAATGGTGCTTTAGTTACATCAGCTGGATTTGATTTTGGCGGCAGGAAAAATGAACCAGATCATATTATCTCAGAATTTGAAACATTACCTATAAATGTTACTGCTTATAAATATGCTGATGATAACAATGACAGAGCATTTACTCCAAAGTTTAGTGTTGGTAATAATATACCTCAATTCTCTCACGAAGTTTATCTTGCAGGACAAGCAAAAATTGATGTTCTGCCTGCACTTGATCTTTCTTTAACTGTTTCACCATCTGTTTTAACTGCAGGATGTGTTCCAGAACTTGTCGATCCAGCGTCTCCACTTACTTTAGTTGTAACTGATGCCGAAGGTAATCCTGTGGATCTCACAAGGGGCATTCCAGATTTTAAAGGTAATACCTTAATAGATAAAGATGATCTCTGGAATTATCTGTTTTATGATCCACATCCGGAACCACTTCCACAGTATTACTGGTTAAGGACTGACCTTCATAATGATGATGGGACAAAGATTAACAACCAGAAACTTTACAATAAGTACTTCAATCCTATAAAACCAGATTTTACACTTGCAAAGGATGGGAAATATTCATTTAATGGCTTTATTGCCAACGATGCTGGCGAATTTGATGTATATGTCTATACTCCTGACAGAACTCATATGGGTGTAGGTAAAGTAAAAGTAGAGCTTCCAGATGTATCATATTCAATAGTTAACTATGATGACCCATC
>Ga0067045_1004400_pt1 | contig 10651 bp, 7 predicted proteins | sample TerdegcTABiofilm_FD_59184 | JGI IMG/M metagenome (GOLD analysis project Ga0067045, IMG submission 59184) | Combined Assembly of (Gp0054472, Gp0054536) Wastewater bioreactor microbial communities from Singapore -Terephthalate degrading... | reverse complement strand
CACCCCAACCCTCTCCCAGAGGGAGAGGGAGCCGGAAAAATCCCCTCTCCCCCGCTTCGGGGGAGAGGGTCAGGGTGAGGGGGTGTGCCACGCTTATCACGGACTGCCGGCTTTTGAGACACTTTCTTCATGCCTGTCCTTCCCTCGGGGCATGTCAAAGACAAGAGTACCGGCGGGACGCCGGCGCTACGGAAATTCGCGCCGAGGAGCCTGGATAGGGGTGGGTTTCATGCCCGCCCTCTTCACAAAGCTGCTTTCATCCCTCCTTGCGTGAAGGCGACGTTCAGGAAGAGACCACCGGAGGGACGCCGGCGCTTCGAGAAGTTCGATCCGCCTTCCCCTGTGGTGGGCTTCGAACCCGCCCTTGCGTGAACACGCCGCCGTTCTCAACGCGTGCCGGTATGCCCGGCTCAGCCGCGTTGCTGTTGGATGCGCAACCGTACTTGGCCCACCGAGTGCTAGGATCCGCCGACTGAGCGGTCCGAGCATCGGCAGAGACACGCTACCGGTCCGCCCCCCCGAGGGATGCCCCAGGAAGAGAGTTTTTCAGCCCACCCAAGGGACAGGCGTCGCACTGGGGAATGCGCTTGCAGAAATGGTGTCCCACCGCGACGAATTGAGCGTGAAAGTCATTGAACAGGGCTGTGTCAGCAGGAAGTGCGGCGTGGAATAGATCCTGAATCTCGTCGTACGTGGCCTTCTCACTGATGAAGCCGTGCCGCGTCAGCACACGCCTCGTGTACGCGTCCACTACAAAAATGGGCTTGCCCGCCGCGTAGAGAATCATGCTATCAGCGGTCTCCTTGCCGATGCCGTTTATTGAGAGAAGCTCGGACCTCAGAGAGCTTACCTCCGAGTTGAAGAGCGATGACAACCGCCCGGCATGGTTCTCCACCAGATGAACAATGAAATTCCTCAGTCTTCTGGCCTTCACATTGTAATAACCTGCTGGAATAATGAGAGAAGCCAGCTCTTCTTCGCTCATGTCGTAGATCTTGAACGGGTCGAGCACGGACGCGGTCTTGAGGTTCTCGATTGCCCTCGCCACGTTTTTCCACGCAGTGTTCTGGGTCAATATCGCGCCCACACATACTTCGAAGGGGGTCTCGGCAGGCCACCAACCTCTGTGACCGAATCGCTTCGAGAGCAGATGATAGTAAAGGAGAAGGACATTTCTCATGCCGAGCGCTCCTGGTATCTTCCTTCCTGTCAAGCAGCAGTGGGAATTCCGACACAAACAAGACCACGCGCCGAAGCAACCGCAAATGAGAGCATGGAGCGCGAGTCCGCGACAGCAATGGACAGGCTAAACCTCTTTCTGATATACAGCAAGTGCCAAGAGAAGAGTTCGGTTTCTTGGTGAAGAGGGTATGTGGGGGCGTTCGCTGGAAATGGCCGCGGCTGCCCAGCTCACACAAGAAGCCTCGTGCTAATCGTGCCCGACAATCCCCCCAAGGGGAAATAGCGGCCGCTCATCCGACAGGCTGCCGGGCATTCGCATACAGTGGTAAGCAATCGGGCGCATTCGCTCGCGGAGATATTCACCGTGCTTTCTCTCCAAGTACTCATCCTGACTATGGCATCATTTCTCTCCGGCATCGATCCGCCTTCAGGGACGTCCCCCTTGGCGATGCTCGGCTTTGAGGACACGGTAACCGAAGAGTTTCTCATAGGAACATGGCGCTGCTCGGACGATTTCGTACGCTGGGACGTCACAGACGTGAAAGAAATCCGCTCGGGTCGCATGAGAAACAAGTGCAGCATGGTCCTATCCCCCGATGGCACGATCGTGATGGACAACCTGTTTAAACCTGAGCGCGGCCACTGGAAGCTGACGGAACAGGGACTGGTCATCTACGATTCATCCAACACGGGCAGAAGCCCTCAGACCATACCCGTGCGCAAACGAGGGGCGGATGGGCTGTGGCTCTTCCTGCCCTTTGCCGGAGGATCGCTCGGTGTAAGCGTGAAGCGCAGCGCTGTGACCGCGGTCACGGGCCAAGAGGATCTTCCGCCTGGGTCCAGAGGGCGCCATCGAGCCGAACGGCTTCGGAGAAACAAGCCCGTCCGTTCCCCCACAAGGTCCGAAACGACCGGCCAGTCGTGGGAAGAGCGGCTTTTCGGACCCGAGATCGGGACAGGCGAGGAAGACAGTCCGTAACTTTGTTCCCATGAAGATCGTGTGGACTCGGCCGACGATCCACCCGTTTGTAGCGGATGTCCCGAGGCCACAGTCAATCCCTCGGAAGGCCAGGACCCTGCGGGCAGCCCGCGAGATGCCACCTCAAGAGATCCCGTCGCACTCGGAATCGCCTAACCAGGGACTGGGACTGTCCGAATGTCACGAGCGATCCTAACCCGAGGCCTACCACGTTCAATGCGAGGTTGGCCGTGAGTATAGCTTTGAGGACGGAAGCGGACCGATTCCCATAGTGCTTCCTAAAAAAGTGATAGCGGGAACGGTAGAATTCGATTCGTGCGGCTGACTCATTGCTCCGTGCAGTAGCTCCTTGCAGATGAACTGACCTGGCTCGGGGCTCATGCATCACGGCCCAGCCCGCTGCTCGCATGCGAACAGCAAGGTCCGTCTCCTCGAGAAAGAAGAAGTAATCTTCGTCGAAGCCTCCCACCTGTTCGACAGCTTGTCTACGGATCATCATGACGGCTCCAATGAGAGCTTCCACGTGTTCCGGGCCGGACAGTGGTCGATGCTTGCCGGGATATTTCGAGGGGAGCAGTCGCTTCAAGAGGCTTCTGTTAAGGGTTTCCGTGGCAATGTCCGGAACCGCCTCGTACGAAGTCTGCCGTGACCCGTCCCGATTGAGTAGTTGGGGACCAACCATGCCCACCTCGGGCCGGGAACGCATCAGCGAACATAGCACCCGTGCACAACTCTTCTCGAGCATGGCATCCGTGTTGACGAGCATGAGGAGCTCGCCATCGGCGCGTGCGAACGCCATATTATTGGCTCTAGCAAAACCCAGATTCCTGTTTGCCTCGATGACGGTGGCCTGAGGGAACGCCGCTGCCACGCGAGCCACGGAATCGTCCGTAGAGCCATTGTCCACCACGATTACCTGGGGCGTCTCATCCAGGTCGGAGGCATAGATGTGCTCAAGGCAGGCAATCAGCAGATCAGCGGTGTTTCTGTTCACCACTATGAAGGAGATGGTGGGACATGACCCGTTCATGCTTGCTTGCGAGGACCCGGAACGTGGCCGAGCTCTTACCCTCCTATGAGGTACATGCCCTTACTTTGGCCGCGAACAGCGCCGGTGTTGCCCATGGGCTTTGCAAGCACAGCGGCCTGGATGATCCGGACAAGCTCGTCACGAGAAGCTCCGCTTCGAAGCGCGCCCTTTACGTCGATCTCATTAGGGCTGAGCAGACACGGCCTCAATGTTCCTCGCGCGGTCAACCGCATGCGGTTACATGTGCCGCAGAAGTGACCCGTTACGGGGTCGATGACCCCTATGCGCCCGACTGCGCCTTCAAGCCTGTACATCGTCGCAGGTCCGTCCAGGGGGGAACGCTCCACGGGAAGCAGGTCCCCGAACTCGTCTCGGATCATTGCGAGAGTGGCCTGTGCGCTAAAGGGCGGCGGTGAGTCTTCGGGAACCGGGTCGCTGCCAAAGGGCATGCGTTCAATGAACCTGATGTCCACCGGTTTCTCAAAGGTCATGGCAGCGAATGCAGGAACGTCGATCTCATTGATCCCCTGGAGAAGAACGACGTTGATCTTCACCGGATGAAATCCCAACTCAAGCACTCTGTCCACGCCGGCTAGCACAGCAGAAAGCTGATCGCCTCTGGCAATATCGCGAAACACTTCCGGCCTCAGGGAGTCGAGGCTTATGTTGATTCTCCGGAGCCCCGCTGCCTTGAGATCTGCGGCCATCTCTGCAAGCAGCACACCGTTCGTGGTCAATCCCACGTCCTCGATACCTTCCAGGCTGGTCAGGCGGGCAAGGAACTGAAGAACACCCCTCCGGACAAGCGGCTCCCCTCCTGTGACACGGATCTTCTTGATCCCCATGTCACGAGCTATGGTTACTAGCTTGAGGATTTCTTCATAGCGCAGAATTTCTTCGTGAGTCGTCAGCTTTAGCCCTTCTGGAGGCCGGCAGTAAACGCATCGCAGATTGCACAGATCCGTGATGGAAACCCGCAGGTACTGGACAACTCGATGATGAAGATCGAAAAGCTGATTCATATGCTCTCCTTGCCCTGGGCCCAAGAAAATAGATACCTGTAATTTAGAGTCGTGCGATCAAGTTCACAATAGATGCCGGGTCTTTTCCAAAAAGCCGTATCATGGGAACCTTGCCCACGGCACCACGATCGAAGATTGCATCGGGCACTCTCCCGAGCTCTTCCATCACGTCCTGCACGCCCCACGCCAGTGTGCTCCCTTCTTCCTCCTGAAGGTCCGGCGGAGTGCGGTTCCGGTCGAATTCCGCCACGCTGTGTCCGAGGGATTTGATCCTTCTGACGAGAGAGTCTGAATACGCTATTGTCATAGCTGCTCTTCTGTCAGGATCGTACTCCATGGCAGCAAGAACCAGATGGTGAATCTGCCTCGATGCTCCGAACCTGGCAGAGGCAAGGGTGTCAATCGTGTTTCCCACGCGAATGATCCTCCCCGGAAAGGAGGCCACGTCCTGGAGTGACTCGGCAAAAGGGATGGCGTACGCGAGGTTCGACTGCACTTCTGGTATGAGGTGAGCAATGCTCAGCCGCTTGAGCCTGTCGCACGCCTTGTCGAGCTCCTCGATCACCTGCGTCCGGGCTATTTCCCGAGCGATAGATGCGAAGTGGTTGGTCGGACCTGTTCCTCGACCGATGGTGAGAGAGAATCTCAAGGCCCGATAGAGGTATTGCTTCGCCTTGTCGATACACTCCATGAGAGGAAGCCCCCGTGCCAGGAGCGTAGCTATGGCCGCGGCCAGAGTACAGCCTGTGCCATGAGAGTGTCTCGTGCGGACGCGACGGGTGGCAAATTCGTAATGTTGCGATCCGTCGTGGAGCACGTCCACAGGCGCCTCCGGCAGATGTCCACCTGTGACAAGGACATACTGCGGCCCCATCTTCTGGAGCTCCTTTGCCGCTCGGATCATCCCTGAAACGTCCGAAATCCGGTCTCCGAGAAGGAGCTCTGCCTCCGGAATGTTCGGGGTCACCACGTACGCGAGGGGGAAGATCTCTTCCACAATGGCTTTCCTGCCATCTTCATCCAGTAGTGCGGTTCCTCTCTTCGAGTGAATCACCGGATCCACCACTATCTTCTTCACACCGAAAGCTCGAAGCCTGTCAGCCACAGTCCGGACGATTGGCTCATTAAGCAGCATCCCCGTCTTGATTGCGTCCGCACCAATGTCCTGCAAAACACAATCCATTTGTTGAGCGACGAAATCCGCGTCTACCGCTTGAATTGAGCGCACCCCCATCGTGTTTTGGGCTGTCAGCGCGGTGATGACGCTCATACCGTACCCGCCCAGGGAGAGGATCGTCTTGAGATCCGCCTGGATACCGGCCCCCCCGCTTGAATCGGAGCCAGCGATGGCAAGGACTTTCGGCATTGTTACAGTCATGGAGCCCTTCAGGTACCGGTTAATCTACCACATCATCGCCGTTCCAGAGAACGGCTATTGAAGCTGGGAAGCGAATGAAGCCCGGCTGCCTTATAATAATCGGGAGAGCGCATCATGCGCAAGAAGCGATGCCAAGTCGAAGGATCGAAAGATAAGGAAATCTGTGAAAGGGCCTTTTTGTACCCGATGCCAAGAGTTATTTCCGCTTCCCATATGCCGAAAGCACTTATGGGAGGTTCTCAGACCGGTGGGACGGGCGTCTGAAAGTGTCTCAAAAGCCTGCAGTCCGTGATAATCGTGGCACACCCCCTCACGCTGACCCTCTCCCCCGAAGCTGGGGAGAGGGGATTCCTCAGGCTCCCTCTCCCTCTGGGAGAGGATTGGGGTGAGGGTGCCTTTCCACGCATCGACGGCCAATCGTGCTACGATTTTTGGTGTGTCCCGAGTTTTGAGACAGTTTCCTCTCGCCCGTCAGTGTTGAGGAGGAGAAAAAGAAATTNTTATTGGCAACCGCTATAAGTACCAGAAATTNTACAGAGCAGTNTCGACAGTGGTCCCCGGATANGTCTGCTTTCAACAAGGCTTTTNAAAGAAACGCGGCCCGAAGCATAAATCCTTCTTTGCCCGCCGCAACAGATGCGGGCAAAGAAGGATTTGCAGGGCGTGGAGCGCGCTGCACGCGGGTCATCTGAACATTGGGGACGGAAGCTCAGGCGCGCTGTCGTTCCTCTTAGTGTCCTCAGCCGGCTGCTTGTCCTTTTCGCCTGCAAGCTCAGGCTCAAGCCAGACCACGTCCAGCACCTCCGGAATGCCTAGCTGGGCACTGTCATCCTCAGCGGTCTCCGACTCCACTGCCGTCTCCTGGGGAACTCCTGTTTCAGGCTCGAACCACGTCACTTCCAGCACGTTGGGGAATGGTTCCCCCAGCCTCTCGTCCGTTTCCTTCAAACCGAGCGGCAAGTTTCGGGGCACGGTCACGTCGCAAGAGTCCTCGGAAAAATCGATGGCAACTGCGGGCTGCTGATCCTGCTTGCGAGCCTGGCAGTCGAATAGGGCTTCTTCATCGGGGCCGGTCCCGTCGTGAGTCGACTCCTCGTAGTCGTCCTTTCGCGGCCTGTGAGAAAAACTCGGCGGTAAGAGCGCCCCTGCAAGAAGGAGTTTTCGATAGGCAATGGCCAGACCTATCATCAAAATTGCCACGAGTAAGCCGACAACAGTCCATCTGGAGAACAGGGCTGTCCCCGAGTGTTTCCCCACGCTCAATACCCAACCTGGGGTATCCAGTCTGACCACAGCTCCCGTGCTCACGCTTCTCCATGAGCCGGCCCCTCCTGAAGCAGCGTCGTCCGGCACTTGCAGGAGACTCACCTCTGCGGTGGAAGACGAGGCAGCGAGAGCCTGCCTAATGGGATCCCTCGAAAACCTGGTCCGGCTGAACCATGCTTTTCCATCTTCCTTCTTGTGTTTCGCAGTAATCAGGAATGAATCAGCTTCCGGATCGTCCTGGAAGAGGTCACGATCCCGATAGGACATTTTCCCCACCTTGGCTGTCTTGGATTTCCCCAATGAGCGACTTGCTTCAGAAAGGGGCAATTCGCCGACCATGGCAAGGGTCTCACCGTGCTCATCCATGATTTCCATGCTGAGGAAATCCGGGAACGCGGTTCTCAGGGCCTGGAGCAGACGATCCAGTCCCTCGGTGTCCGTAAGATCCGATGACGCCCTTGTGCTGGCTGCCACCTGAATCGCTGCGCTCCGAATCTTTACCACAGCATCAAGCTCCTGAGCCACCTGCCGGGCGTGCACGTCAACGAGTTTTCTCTCGATCGGCGCCACCGCAAAGTAGTACGAGGCGATGCCGACCATCAGTCCCGGAACACATGCAACCAACAGCCAGATCAGAACCTGGCTGTTCCAGGTCCAACTCTTGCCTGCCCCTGTCGGATACAGGTGTTTGGGAGCATGCTGCCCTTTCGGATGCTCGGAGCTCCGAACCTGCCATTCAGTTCTGTTTTCTCGGATGTCACTCATGGTTCCTCGCCTGCTCTTCTCGTGAGGCCTTGGGCTTGACAACCTCATGATCGTGTGAATACTTGTTACGAAGTCCAATGAAAAGGAGGGAGCCGTGAAAAGATTCCGTATTCCTCGAGTGGCCCATTGTTCTGAAGGGTGCATAGGCGTGTCCTGAGCAGGACGTTAAAAGGCTCATATGACAAACCTCAGAGCCGAGGATCGCTTCTGGCGAATCACCTCGGCTCGTCGTCGTTCTGTGGGCTCGCGTTTCTGGAATTCCGAATCGGCACATGGAGGTTCACCGGTTCTCTCGGTCACCTTCGTTGGCGAAATCTGTATCATTTTTTGTGGATCAACTCAAGCCAAATTAGCAGGTTATTATGATTTTATGAAGTAATTTATCGCAATAGGATCGTCTGCCGTACCCTTCTTTGCCCTGGACGATCAGTGAGGATTAGGCTATGTATGCCTGCATCGTGATAGATCGAACGAGGCCGAGACGGGGGAAGCCCATCCAAGACCTGCGATGCCCCGGACATTTTTTCGACCGAGTTGGCTGGAGCGATTCACGTGGTTCCCGAAACCCAAGGGGTCAGGTCTTGTTTCTTGACCAACGTATGCTAATCATATGCTGCGAATGGGTCACTGACCGGAAATGTACTGACCCTAACGGCTTGAGGGGAAGATCAAGAATCAAGACCTGACCCCTCCAGGTTATGGAGCGTGGGTGGCTCGCGGAGGACATGCATTGAACGAGTCTCTTATAAGGAAGGTAAAGGCCGCGCCCATTTTGGTGGCCGGGGATGTGATGGTAGACGAGTACATTATCGGTGACGTGGACAGGATTTCTCCCGAATCCCCCGTGCCGGTCCTCGTGGCGAGAGACCGTCTCCGAAGGCTCGGCGGTGCGGGGAACGTTGTGCGGAACCTTGTCTCTCTGGGCGCAAAAGTGGCTCTTTTCGGGACAGTCGGGAAGGACGAGGCCGGGGAGTGGTTCAGGGATTATTGCGAATCCTCTCAGATCGAGACCTTCTGGCTGAAGGAGGACAGCACCCGCCCTACCACGATGAAGACTCGGGTAGTGGCAAGAAATCAGCAGATCGTCCGGATCGACGAAGAACATGAGCGAGACCTCGACCCCGATCTCGAGAGCGCTATTATCTCGGAAATCGCGCAAGTGCTTCCTCAGGTGCATGGCATAGTCATATCGGATTACGGCAAGGGATTCCTCACCGCGCGAGTCCTAGAAGCTCTGCTAGCTGCGGGAAGGCGTGGCAACGGCATCCCGATCATTGTGGATCCCAAGGGAATGGACTATCGGCGGTACTCGGGCGCTACGTACATCACCCCGAATATCCGAGAAGCCTCGCTCGCGTCTGGTACGGAAATACGAGACCGGGATTCCCTCGTGAGAGCAGGAAGAATCCTCTTGGACCATACCGCCGCGGAGGGCATTATTGTCACTCGTGGGCGCGATGGAATGACTCTCGTGACGCGAAAGAAGGACCAGGATTTTCGAGTCAAGCCCGTGGAGATAGTGGACGTCACTGGTGCCGGCGACACGGTGGTGTCCGCGATCGCCTTGGCCGTAGCCAGTGGTCTCTCAATCGAGGAGGCCATCGAATTGGCCAACCTGGCGGCTTCTCTCGTTGTCTCCAAATTCGGAGCTGCGTGGGTCACCTTGGATCAGATTGCGGAAAGTCTCAGAGCAACCTCGCAGGAGCAGAAGACTCTGTCAAAGGATGACATCGCCACGGTTCTCCGCAACCATCGAATACAGGGTCAGAGCATCGTATTCACGAATGGTTGCTTCGACCTTTTCCATGTGGGGCATCTTGAGATTCTCAGAAAGGCTGCAAACCACGGGGACATTCTCGTGGTGGGAGTGAACTCGGACCGGTCGGTCGCACGAATCAAAGGGCCGGGAAGGCCCATCATAGGAGAAACCGAGCGCGTCGAGCTGCTTTCCGCCCTCCCCTTCGTGACCTATGTGATCGTGTTTGATGAGGATACCCCCCTGAACATCATTAGGGAGGTCCGACCGGACGTTCTGGTTAAAGGCGAAGACTGGCGGGGCAAACCCGTGGTGGGAGAGGAGATCGTTAAGGCCAGGGGTGGCAGAGTGGCTTTTGTGAAACATGTCCCCGGTGTTTCTACGAGCGGAATCCTCCAAAGGATCAGGAATCCCGAGAACGCGGTCGATGGAGACTCGCCTCGGGAAAAGTCCGGCCGGCCCTCGGTGAGCGGATGATCCAGTGGTCTCGGGCACAGACACATCCTCGGGGACCGAGCACGCCATTTCGTGAGTACCGCCGGTATTGACGGCATATGATTTTGACCGCCGCTTCTGAGGTAAAGCGCGCGAAATTACTGCGCATCGTCATTGAAAAACCATAACGCGACAACTGCTAATATTTCAGGCGCTTGGCGTTTCTGCTTCCTCTTCGTCATTGTTTTACCATTGCCCAGATAGGCTCGCCCCTCTTACGTCAGTCTCGCCTCCTCCCGAATCGGCACTTCCTGACGTCTTACCTCGCCCCATTCCGCGCCGCGTTGAGCGTCGCGTCAACGACGGGAGCAAGGCTCGCCTCCGGCCTCCCCCGATGTTTCCGGCCGTGCCATCAGTTCTTGGGACGCGTGCAACACAGAGTTTGAATTCGTCGTTCAATGAGTCTGGCCCGAAAATTGCTCTTTCGTCAACGACTAGCGGATCTCAGTAATGCCATCCTGTTCCCCTGGATCTGGAGAGCGGAGCCGCAAGCGTTAGCAGCGGGCCCTGGTGAATCTGTCCGTTTCTCACGGCCTTCATTCGCCCGAGAAAGGGCATCTTGCACGTCATCCGAGAATAGACGGGCGAGACACTTTGGATCCATCAGCGGGCGGGAGGTCCTGGATTCGAGAACGGGCGGGACGCCCGTTCTACTGGCAGGTTGCGAATATCCGTAGAGCAGGGAAATCCCACAGTGCTTCCGCCCACTGCTACGACGGGTATGGGTGCCACTACGATCGCTCGAATTTCGACCGGGCCGACAGCTTCTATTCTTTCG
>Ga0067045_1032211_pt1 | contig 10652 bp, 8 predicted proteins | sample TerdegcTABiofilm_FD_59184 | JGI IMG/M metagenome (GOLD analysis project Ga0067045, IMG submission 59184) | Combined Assembly of (Gp0054472, Gp0054536) Wastewater bioreactor microbial communities from Singapore -Terephthalate degrading... | reverse complement strand
TGTTATTGCCATAAGACACAATGAAGTTGGAGCAGCAGACAGAGCCGCAGCAGTATCAAAGGTCCCGATACTGAATGCCGGAGACGGAAGCAGTGAGCATCCGACCCAGGCTCTCTTGGATCTACTCTCCATTAAAAGAGAAAAGGGAAAGATTGACGGATTAAAGGTAGCTCTTGTGGGGGACTTAAAACATACCAGGGCAACAAACTCTCTTACCCTGGGATTATCAAATTTTGATTCGGAAATTATTCTGGTAAGTCCTCCTGGTTTTGAGACCAGCGATTGGATACTGAAGGAATTGAAAAGCAAGGGCTGTAAATACAAACAAACCAGTAATCTGGAAGAGGCAGTTAAGGAAACGGATGTTTTATATGTTTGCAGAATTCAGAAGGAGAGGATTGAGGATTCAAAAGAATACGAAAAGATTAAAGGCGCCTATATAATAAACAGAAAATTGTTGGAGAAATCAAAAAAGACTATCACCGTTCTTCATCATCTGCCCAGGGTGGGTGAATTATCGGAGGATGTGGATGATTATCCCGGGGCAGCCTATTTTAGACAAACCTTTAATGGTGTGCTTCTAAGAGGAGCACTATTATTAATTGCCCTGGAAAAAGTTCCTGCGGTATTTTAGAAAGGAGTAAAACATTGTTTGATCTAGTGCTTAGAAACTGCATTCTTGTTACGCCAGATTCCACTCAGAAAGCTGATATAGCCATTAGGCAGGGAAGGATAGCGGGACTAGGAATTTCTTCGGAGATATCAGAGGGGAAAAAGGAGATTGATGCAAAGGGAAGAATCGTAACCACCGGGTTAATTGATCCGCACCTCCATATAGCCCACCCCTTTCGCGGAGATCTCTCCCAGGATGATTTTTATACAGCCACCGTGTCTGCTGCCTTTGGCGGTATCACCACCATTATTGATTTTGCTATACAGTGGGATAAGAACCTAACACTAGATCAAACTATTATAAAAAGAAAAAAGGAGGCGGAGGGAGCGTCTGTAATTGATTACTCCTTTCATGCCTGCCCTACAAAGTCGGAAGCGGAAACCCTAGACCAGGTTCCGCAGGTATACCAGCAAGGAATTACCTCCTTTAAGGCTTATATGATCTATCGTAAACAGGGAAGAATGGTGGACGATGCTGTTCTTTATGGTTTGCTTAAAAAGAATAAGGAATACGGAGGACTGGTAGGAGTCCATGCGGAAAACGCTTACCTTGCGGAATACAATGAAGCAAAGTATATAAAGGAAGGAAAAATAGCAGCAAGATATTTTCCGGAAATCAAACCCAATTTGGTTGAGGCAGAATGCATAAACAGGGCGGTATTTTTTAACAAATGGCTTAAAAGCAGACTTTATATTTTCCATCTTTCCACAAGGGAGGGGTTGGAAATAGTAAGGGAAGCCCAGAAGGGAAACAGTAAGGTTATATGCGAAACCTGCACCCACTATCTTACCCTAGGAGAAGAGGTCTACACCCGTAAAGACGGGCACAGGTTTATTTGCAGTCCGCCCTTGCGGTCCAAGGAAGATATAAAAGGTCTTTGGGAGGGGATTGCGGATGGAACAATATCAATAGTCTCCTCAGATCATTGCGGTTTCGGTACAAGATTAAAGGATTCGGGAAACGGCACTTTTACGGATACTCCCCACGGGCTTCCGGGGCTGGAAGCCAGGCTGCCGGTAATTTATACCGAAGGAGTAAAGAAAAAAAGAATAAGCATAAACAGAATGGCAGAGATCCTGAGCGTAAACCCTGCAAAGATTTTTAATCTCTATCCAAGGAAAGGTTGTATCAATATAGGAAGCGATGCAGATTTTGTTATTCTGAACACAGAGGATGAGTATGTCCTGACCCATGATAAATTGCACAGCCCTGTGGATTGGTCTCCCTATGAGGGGATGAAGCTGACAGGATTCGCCCATGCCACGATACTGAGAGGCGAGGTTATAATGCAGGATAATGAATTCTGTGGCGGAAGGGGTAATGGTGTCTTTATTTCTAGGACCACCTAGATTGATTCCGTTAAAGGGTAAGTAATATTAGGAGGTTTATATGGCAAATCCCTGGTATAAAAAAGGAGAGTATTTACTTGCTCCCCACAATTTCGACGAGGATATAATAAAAAATTATAAGTTCCATCCCAAAAAGACGGTAAAAATATACGATTCTACAGTAAGAAAGCTTCATATGACACCGGGAATGTCAATCTCCATTAAGGACAAGGTTGCAATTGCCTTGAAGGGTGAACAGCTGGGGGTGGCGGAAATATTCATAAATAATATACACTTTGTGGAAGAGTTCTACAAAACCGCCGAAGCCATTGCAAAGGAAAAATCAAAATTAGTATTAAATATAGAAACACGATTAAGCGAAGGCTGGAAAGAGGGGGTTAAAAAAACCTCCCTTTGTAAGGCAGATGTGGCAGAAATTGAGGCCCGTTCCAGTGATAAAGAGATTGCAAGAATCGGGTTAACAAAAAAATCAACCTTTTCCGGTATGCGCGACGCCTTAAGATACGGCAAGGATCTAGGCCTGGATGTGGCTTCTGGCTTTATGGATTCCACCAGGGCGGATATATCCTTTTTAACGGACTTAATAAATCTGTCTGTGGAAAACGGGGCCTCTAAAATAATGCTCTACGATTCCTTCGGGGCCTTAACGCCGGATGGAACAAGAGCCTTTATCAGGAAAATCCGTTCTAAACTGAATAGAGAGGTACCGATTGGGCTTCATCTGCACAATATGTTCGGTTTGGGAACTGCAAATTCCCTTATTGCTGTTACAGAAGGGGCTAATGTAGATTTGGCTGCCAATGGATTACCAACCTACAATGCTCTGGCTTCCCTGGAAGAAACGGTCCTTTCCATTGAACTGCTTTTGGGTGTAAAAACAGGAATTAACCTGAAGGGCTTGTACGACTATTGTAAATTTGTGGAAGAAAAATGCGGAATAAAGATCAGCGCCTCTAAAGCGGTTATTGGAGAACATCTTTTCCATTACGAATCGGATTATGAAGTGGCTGCCCACCTAAGAAGTAAGAGAGCGGAAAACCTTAAACCCATAAATCCGGAAATCATTGGAAGAAAGGCAAGCGTTGTCTGGGGAATCAACACATTGATTGGCGATTCCATCAAGGCAAAACTAGAGGAACTGAATCTGAAATACACCACCGAGGATATTGATAAAATCCGGAATAAGATAAAGGAAAGGCTGGACAAGATAAAGACCTATCCTGTCTGGTTAAAGGAGCCGGAAGTAGAAAAGATCTGCAGGGATATTATGGGTAAAGAATAGAATCTCTTTGCCTGATTGAAAGGAAGGTAGTATGTCCATTATTGAAAGACCTAATGAGTATAATTTTTTACCGGAAGTCAGAAAAGGCTATAATTTCCCAAGAGAGGTTTATATTGTAGATAATACAATCCGCTCCCTGCAGTCCGGGGCTTCCGGCGGGTTTCACAAGGTTTCGGATATAGTAAAAATAGGTAAAGCCTTGGATGACTTGGGTGTCAGGGAACTTATAGTGCAGTTAAGCTGGCAGGAGGGGCCAAAGATATGCGAAAAATTGGCAGAAGAGAATTTAAGGTGCAAGGTTGTCGGTACCTCTAGAGCCTACGAATCAAACTGGAAAACCCTTGCGGAAACAGGAATGAAGGCCGGGGTGGATGAGATCTGCTTTGAATCAATTATGCAGGAAGACCAGTTTGAAGAAGCAGCGGAGGTTTGCGGAAAATACGGCAAAACCCTGTCTCACGGATTTTCTGATATATACACCTACGATAAGGTAGTCTCTATTTGTAAAAGGGGAATTCAATATGGGGTTAAAAGCTACAGTTTTCATGACAGTTTTTCCCTTTTCCGCTTCCAGATAAATCCCGAGGGAATAAAGTATTTTGTTTCTAGAATCTTGAAGGATGTTCCGGATATGCCTCCCATTTATGTGCACCTTTCCAATGTTTTCGGCCATGCCACGATGACTGCCGCAGCGGCTATTGTGGCAGGAGCTACGGCGCCGGATGTAGCCATGAATGGAATAGGGCATCATGCAGGGCATATTCCTTTGGAGGAGATTGTACTTGTTTTGGAAGGACTGTATGGAATAGATACTGGAATAGATCTTGGAAAACTGTATGAAACATCAAAAAGGGTAAGCAAACTTACCGGAATCCCCGTACCCTTGGCAAAGCCTGTAGTGGGGGATTTTGCCTTTTTGGTGGATGCTTATTATAAGTCGGATGAAATTAATGCTCCTTCGGATAAAAAACTACACAGCCGGTTTCCTTTTGATCCTGAGGTTGTCGGATCCCGGGAAAAGATAATCTGGAGCGACAGGCAGATAAGCATAAAGAGCATTACCTGGAAACTCAGCTCCATGAAGCTCCCCTTTAATGATTCCCTTGTATCGCGGATAACAAAGAGAATCAAACAGGAGCTCGAAAAAAAACAGGATTATCCTAAATGGTTTACAGATACCGAAATAGAGAATTTGATCAGAGACACCCTAAAGAGTTGAATCGGGTAATACAGTATTAAAGGCGGTTCATGGATAATATATGAAAGTGGCCGGAATTCAGTTAAGCATTTCTGTCGGAAAAAAAGAAAACAATCTAGCTAAAGCCATGGCTGGAATCAGAAAGGCTGCGGAAAATGGCGCAGATTTGATCTGTCTGCCGGAGTTTTTCTCAACAGGAAATTTTACCGACGAAATAAGGGATCAATACTTTACTTTATCCGAGGAAGAGACAGGAAACACGGTAAGCACAATGGCTGCTCTGGCAAAGGAGCTTAAGGCCGGGATTATTGTTCCCTTTTTTGAAAAGGACAGCAGAATAAAGGGGAGATACTATAACAGCGCTGTGCTTTTAAACAGGAAAGGGGAAATTACCGGAAAGTATAGAAAACAGTTTGTACCTACGGGCAAATACTTTGAGCGGTATTATTTTGACATTGGAAACTGCGCAACCCCGGTCTTTAGTTTTGAAGGTATTAAGCTGGGTATTTTGATCTGTTTTGACAGACACTTCTTTGAACTTTCAAGAATACTCTGCCTAAAGGGGGCGGATATTATCTTTGTTCCGGCCTCCAGTTTTAAAAGGCCCGGAATTGATAATCTTTGGCGGGCGGAAATTATTACCCTTGCGGCTACCAATGCTCTCTTTGTTTTTGGAGTAAATACCACAGGATTAAACGATAATATAGAACAATTCGGAAAGAGTATAATTGCCTATCCCTTTGGTAATATCCTTTCGGAATTGGAGGAAGAGGAGGGAATCATTCTTGCAGACCTGGATCTGGAGAGTGTAACCAAGGCCAGGATCTCCAATCCTGTTATACGAAATTACAGGATAGAGAATTTAAGGGAGCTTATCAACCTATATGGCTCTGATCAGAATATGAACAATGTTAGATAAAGTTTTAGAAGACCTGATAGTCTGTTTTTAAACTGATCTGCTTAGGGGGAGAGCGAAATTTGATCTATTATACTTACAGAGAGGAGGTGATAATTCCATAAACTTAAATTGAGGCGGCTCAAAATCCGAACCGCTGTTGACAGATTCTATTTAATAATATAAAGTATGTAATATATTAATATTTTAACAGGATGCTTATATCTTTTGGAGATCTTTTTAAGAATCCCAAGTAGAGAAAGGGTATAATCCTTGTTCCACTCATTACCTGTACACTAAAAACCTAAAGAGACAATTATACGCCTTTAATGTACCTTGAGAATTGTAGGGGCTTTATGTTTATTAAGCCTGAACAAAAGGGGGATAGTCTATGGCTTTGGAAAGGTATGTCGGGCAGATGAACGAGAAGTACGCTTTAGATAAGAAGTTTTACGACGAAATAAACAGCAATAAAATCAATCATAAGCTTATAGAAAAATATGAGGTTCCTAGAAATAGGGGAAAAGGCTTTATAGTCAGAAAAGGGCAGGTAATCAAGATTATTGAAGCCGGAGGACCGCAGATTTCTGATGTTACCTTCTGGAATGCTGATAATCCGAAAGAGCTTTTTGATGCGGAAAGAACCATTCAGCTGGAAGGTTGGTTTATTACAAAATATTCCCGGATATGGTCAAGACATCCCTGGTTCAGACCCATGGCAACCTGCCTTGAAGATACAGTTGTAACCTCCGAGCCGGAGAAGGGCTATCATCATCATTGGGTTGGTTCCCATTGCGCTCCAGAGATCTACGAGTTAAGGGCTGGAAAGGCTGGTTTAAATGCCTGTCATCTCATGTTTCTTGAAGCCATAGAACCTTTCGGACTTAAAGAGGAGGATATTCTTCATAATGTGAACATCCATCAAAAGGGAAGGATAGACCCCTTTACCGGAAGGATTTTTTGCCCGGCTTCGGACGCTAAGAAGGGCGACCATATAGATTTTTACGCAGAGATAGATCTTCTGGTGGCAGTTACCGTGTGTCCCAACGGAGATGGTTTAAAGGACGGGACAGATCCGGAGGATGTAGATATCTGGCCTATTGGTGTAGAGATCTATGACACTGGGACTGTGCCAAAAGAATTTTACGGCTGGACCAACTGGAGAACCAACTGGAAGGGGAGATGGACCCCGGAAGGGAAGAAGGTAAAAAAGATCTAATCAACCATTACCATAGTGCAGTGAAAAAAACAGGATAAATCTATCTCTTTTAACAAGGTCCTTATTGATTATGAGGAGGAAGGTAATGAAAAACGAAACAGGTGAATCACTATTTGTCAAACTGGCGTATCTATTAATAATCATCAGTATCATAATGGTTATTCCCCCGGTATTGATGGGTATTAATTCTGTGGCATTAAAAAATCAATTTCTTTTTGGTTTGCCCCTAATGTATCTATGGTATTATGGCTGGTTTACCCTGATGATCCTCTGCATGATTGCAGTGGTAAGTAAATCAAAAAAATGGGATGGAGATTTAATAGAGAAAAGATTAAACGAGTTCTTGAAAAAGGAGGGCTTGAAAAATGGAAAAGTGGATAATTAATATTATTGTTATTGCCATAACCCTTGTAATTGTGGCTGTAATAGGATTTATCAGTTCCAGGAAGAGTAAGCCCAATCTGAACGATTTTGCCATCGCCGGCGGAGTGTTCGGCCCAATAGTTCTTATTTTTACCATGTCCGCAACAATTCAGAGTGCCTTTTCCTATATGGGTTTTGCTGGCTGGTTATACAAGGATGGAATAGGGGCCATGCTGGATGCTTCGGGAATCCTTACCATGTCAATAATAGCCTGGATTATAGGCAGAAGGTTCTGGCTATTGAATAGGCGGTACGGATATCTTACCTTAGCACAGCTTACCAAAAGCTTTTACAGCAGCAAAGAAACCGGGGCAATTGTTGCACTCATCAGCATAATCTTTACCCTTCCCTTTGTGGGGTTGCAGCTTGCCGGGGCTGGTTATCTGTTTGATGTGCTTTCCGGAGGTAAAATACCCTTCCTGTGGGGCGCCTTTATAATTCTAGTTATTGCAATTCTGTATACCTACTTGGGAGGAATGCGTGCTGTTGCCTGGACGGATACCTTTCAGGGGATCTTTATGCTGATAGCTTTCTGGGTGGGAGGAATAATCATTTTGCAAAACGGGTTTGGAGGTTTTGCTAAGGCCTTTCAGGCTGCCTTTAAAGTGGATCCTGCTTTACTGACCTTGCCGGGACCCCGATCGTGGCTTACAGGCGGCGGGTACATTAGTTTTTGGCTTATCTTTTTACCCGGTTCTCTTTTATTGCCCCACTATGTTATACGGGTCTTCTGTGCCAGATCGATCAATATCCTTAAATGGTCCTTCGTAGGAACAGCTGTCTATCTTGCCTATATGGTTATTTTTACCCCTGCCTATGCCTTGGGAGCTCATGCCCTTTATCCTGCCATGGAATATCCGGACAGGCTTTTCCCGATACTATTATTAGAATATGCGCCCTATTGGCTGGCAATTTTATCCATAACCGGAGGAATTGCTGCCTTAATGTCCACTCTGGATTCTCAGGCCCATGGGGTAAGTGTACTTGTAGCAAGAGATATCTATACAGGATTGATCAACAAGAATGCAACAGAGAAAATGGAGTTTAAGGTAAGCAGGTGGACCGTTCCTGTAGCTGGAATATTTGCATTCTTAATCCTGGTTTACAAACCCCCCTTTCTTATGAAGCTGATGTTCCTTTCCTTTGGAGGAATTGCCCTTCTTGCCCCGGTAACCTTGGGAGCTTTGTACTGGAAACGCTCCACAAAGGAAGGCGCTATTGCTTCTTTGATTCTTGGCTTTATTGCCAATGCAATTTTTGAATTCCTGGTACCAGCCCCCTTTGGATTAGGATCAGGTTTAATGGGTCTTATAATTGCTGCTGTTATTTTTATTATTGTGAGTCTCTTTACTAAACCAATTCCAGGGAGTGTGCAAACTCATCAAAGAGATATTTCCGAAATACTGATGTCGAAAATATAAACTCTAATATCTGTTTTAAAAAAGGATCATTCCATTATAGAATGATCCTTTTTTTTATCTATTTTTCTCTGCAGAGAAAAATAGCATTATACAATTAAAAAAGTATGGATCCCCATTTTTTCATAACCTCCTGCAGTGTACCGGGATCGCTTTTAATTGTTTTAGGATACCTGTGCATCCAGGTGTAGGGTCTGCAGGCGTCTATTATTGCCTTGGAGTAATACAGCTCTCCCTTTTCCTTTTTTTCCGGGCTAAGTCTCGGGTCGGATCTCATTCCGCAGAAGCCGTCTATTATATCGATAGATTCTGCAGGGTCGGATCTTGTGGCTATAGCCCACAGCACCTCGGACATATTGGATGGATCAATGTCATCATCCACGATTATAATGTATCTGTTTAAGGAGCTCATTGCTGATCCTGCCACAGCCATGGCCACCTGTTTTACATGACCTGGATAAAGCTGTTTCATTGAAACAACGGTCATGATAAGACCCCTCATCTCATTTGGGCAGAATACTCCAGAAATCCCGGGCAATCTGTCTTCCAGCTCCTTCCACATTCCCGCAGCCTGGGAAAGGTTTCTGCAGTCGGAAAGATCATAGGCTGCAACGATTGGAGGAGCACCCATAAGAATAGGCTGATTCCTGTGCAGAATACAGTTGATTTTAACAATCGGTTCGGGTTTTGCACTCCCGGCAAAATAACCCTCCCACTCCCCAAAGGGGCCTTCCATTCTTGTCTCGGATCCTGGGGGAAGCATCTCCCCCTCCAATACAATTTCCGCATGAGCAGGGATCGGCAGGTCTACTGTTTTCCCTTTAATTACTTCTACAGGGTATTGTTGAAGCCATCCTGCAAAATCATAGTCACTTATCCCCGCCGGACAAAGGGGGTTACTTGCTAGGGAATATAAAAGCGGATCCTGGCCGCAGATTACTGCTACAGGACAATTCTCGCCCTTATCCCAATAGCTCTTTCTTATCCTGTCTCCGTGGTGGCCATCCACAATATGAATTGAAACACTGTCCTTATCCTGGGCCTGAACACGGTATGTTCCAAGATTGACCCACCCAGTATCCTTATCCTTAAGGATAACTACATCCCCGGTTCCAATATACCGGCCTCCATCCTCGGAATTCCATTTTGGTATAGGAAATTTATTAAGGTCGATATTGGAACCAAGCAGTATATTCTCTTCCACTGTTCCCTTTTGGATATATATAGGAGGAAGGGGTTGAAACTTCTGGTTTAGTCTTTCTTTCCAGGCTTTAACCAACTGCATTCCTTTTAATTCTATAGGTAATCCGTGAGCCAGGGCAAACCTTGCTTCCGTGTTTAAGGCATTTACAAGGACTCTGAAGCCTTTGGGGAAATTAAGGATTTCATCAAAAAGAAGAGCCGGCTGTTCCGGTCTTGAGGATTGAAGCTCGGTAAGGTATCCCATCTCAAGATTGGGATCCGCGTTTAAAACAGTCTTAATGTCCTTTCTGGCTTCCAGGGCAGATAAATATTCTCTTAGATCTTTCATAATGTACCTAACCTTAGTTACTATTTCCTACTCATCATCGGTAGTGAAATATATTTTTTCCTTTACAGTTTTTGCTTTTAATACAAGCCGATTTCTACCTATTATCTCCTTTGGAGGATTCGTGATATCTGTAAAGTCGGAGATCAGTGTATCCTCACCGCCATCCGGGTTCCGTTTTCTCCATAATTCCAAGGCCCTTTTGCTGTCATAGGTCAGTACCTCGTTTTTCGAAGAGGAGGGTTTGAACACAACAGATGGGTTAGTGATTTTATCCGAAGGCATATCTTCAAGTTTTCGTATATTCCCATATTTCTTTAGAAGGTCCGATAGAGGACCGAACTCAAGGGCCCTCATGGAACAGCTAAGAACACAAATTGGTTTTAATCCTTCGGTCAGGCGGTCAATACACATATTGCATTTGGACATTGTTTCACCCAAATCATCGGAGGAATATTGAGGAGCCCCATAGGGACAAACCAGCCAACACTTTCTTTCCCCTTTGCATTTGTCTTGGTCCACTAACACAGCCCCAAAGGTATCTTCTTTATACATCGCTTTGTTGGGACAGGCTTTAATACAAACAGCATTTTCACAATGATAGCAATTTACAGGAAGAATATGCAATCGTGGGTTAGGAAAGGATCCCTTCTCCCATTGATAAACC
>Ga0067045_1032209_pt1 | contig 10652 bp, 10 predicted proteins | sample TerdegcTABiofilm_FD_59184 | JGI IMG/M metagenome (GOLD analysis project Ga0067045, IMG submission 59184) | Combined Assembly of (Gp0054472, Gp0054536) Wastewater bioreactor microbial communities from Singapore -Terephthalate degrading... | reverse complement strand
CCGCCGTGACTTTCCAGATCGGTGCGACGACCGCCGAAACGATGGAAGTGGACGTGACCGACGCCCTGGGCGACCTGGGCACCGACCTCGACACCGTGGTGGCTTCGTACACCGCTGGCGTGACCGCTGGCACCCCCGGCACCGAAATCGCCACCGCCGCCGATGCGAACACCGCCATCGACGACCTGGCCGACGTGCTGGACTCCATCGGTGCCGTGCGCGCCCAGCTGGGTGCTTCGTCCAACCGCCTGGAAAGCGTCTACAACAACCTGGGCAACCAGCGCACCCAGACCGACGCCTCCAAGGGCCGCATCATGGACGTGGACTACGCCGCTGAAACGGCCAACATGACCAAGAACCAGATGCTGATGCAGGCCAGCACCTCGATGCTGAAGCAGTCGTCGAGCATGTCCCAGCTGGTCATGTCGCTGATGCAGTAAACCGGCAACTCCGGCCGCATTCAACGGCGGCCCGAGACAGAAAAGCCAGCCGGTGATCCGGCTGGCTTTTTTCATTTCCCGCGCATGGCGCCTGAACCCGGGTGGATGGGTGGACGGAGACTTCCATGAACATCGAGCGTGTCACCGCCGCAAGCCTCGCGCCCCAGCGCCATCCTGCGAAGGAGGGCGCACCACGGCCCGCCGTGGGCGAACACATTGCCCTGCGCTATGAAGGTCGCGACGAACATGGCGTGACGATGCGGCGCGACCGGGGCGCGAGCCTGCGCATGCCCCCACCGGGAGCCTGGGCGCAGGGGCTCTCGGTGGGCGACATGGTGTGGATGCGGGTGCTGGCGACGGAGCCTTCGCTGGAACTCGAATTTGTCGCGCCCCGGCCCGCCGCATCGGGCACGGCCGCGTCGCCCGACGAGCTGCCCGCGATGCGCCTGGACCAGGCGGCCCTGCGGGCCTACCAGTGGAAGCTGCCTTCACCGACCGAGCTGGCCGCCGCGTGGCGCGTCATCCTCACCTCCCGCCACATGGATCTGGGCTTGCAAGGTCTGGCGCTGCTGGAGCGGCAACCCCTCGCGCTGCCAGGCCCTCACACGGTGCCCGGTGCGCCGGCGCCGCCGGAGCGCGGCGAACCCGGCCACTGGAGTTTTCATCTGTATGCCTGGGGCGGCATGAGCGTGACGCTGCGTGTGGCCGCCGCGCCGCTCTGGGAGCGCCGCAAGCCGCAGCCACGCGAGGAGGGCCCGCAAGGCATCGAGGTGGCCCTGGCCTTGCCGCAGGCCGGCCCGATCACCGTTCAATTGCTGCGCGTGGGCGGTGGCCTGGCCATGGCCCTGATGCCGCGTGACCCGCAGGTGTTGCCGCTGCTGCGTGAGCTGATGCCGGAGGTGGCCACGGCCCTGGGCCGCATGGGTGTGCCGCTGGTGAAGGTGCAGTTGGGCAAGCCACTCGCGCCTTTGCCCCCGGGTGGCCTGAGCTACCGGCCCGACGCCTCTTCGTCGCTGTTGCTGCACGCCATGGCCGAGGTGGTGAGTTGTGTGACACGGCACTGGCCGGTGCCGCCGGACGCCACTGCGTGAGGGTGGCTCAGCCCAGCGACCCGACGATGGAAACCTCGCGCTGTTCTGGCACCTCGTTGTAGGACAGCACGTGCAGGCCCGGCGCGAACAGCCGCGCGTAGCGCGCCAGCAGAGGCCGCACCTGGGGCATCACCAGCAGCAGCGGCGTGGCCGCCATCTGCTTCATCTGCTCTCGTGCAATGGGCATGTGCGATTGCAGCTGGTTGAGCAGGTTGGGGTCGATGGGGAAGTTGTCCAGGGCCACCTTGCCGGCGTTGCGGGCCTGGTTGAGCGCACCGAGCAGCAGGTTTTCCAGTTCGCCGCCCATGTTGAAGGCCTTGATCTCACCGGTCTGGCCACACAGCGCACCCACGATCTGCCGGCGCAGCGTGCACCGCACTTCGGCGGCCAGCAGCAGCGGGTCTTTGGTTTGTTCCACGTTTTCCAGCAGCGTGGTGGCCGCGGGCACGATGTCCTTGAGCGAGACGTTTTCGGCCAGCAGCGTGCGAAAGACCTTGAGCAGCATGCTGTGGGTGAAGGCCTTGTCCAGCGCTGCCGAGAGCTTGGGAGCGAGCGAGGCCAGGCGCTCCATCAGGGCGTTGACGTCGTCGTGCTGGAACAGCTCGGCGAGGTTCTCGCGCATCAGCTTGGTCACGTGCGTGGCAATCACCGTGGGCACGTCGACCACCTGGTAGCCCATGCCGAGAGCGTGCGCCTTCTGCGCCGGCTCGATCCAGATCACCGGCATGCGAAAGGACGGGTCGGCACCCGGGATGCCATCGATGTCGCCGTACACCTGGGGCCCCGGGATGGCCATCAGCCGGTCGGCGAACACCTCGGCCTGCGCCAGCACCGTGCCGTGCATGAGCACCGAGTAGAAATTGGGCTTGAGGCCGAGGTCGTCGCGGGCGCCGATGGATGGCAGCACCACGCCCATGCTCTCGCTCAGGGTCTGGCGAACGCCCTTGAGCCGTTTGGCGAGCACGGCCCCTTGTCCGGGGTCGATCAAGCCCACCAGCTTGTAGCCCACTGACACCGCCACCGGTTCCACCACCGGCAGGCTCTTCCAGTCGATCTCGGGCTGGCTCTCGGTGAGCAGGGCCACCTGCACCTGGACGGCGGGGTCCGGTGGAGCCACCACCACGCGTGAACCCATGCGCCATGCCACGTAGCCCAGCACGCCGGCAAAGGCGAAGAAGATGAACGTGGGCATGCCCGGAATGGCACCCAGCAGCGCCATCAGGCCGGCTGCTCCATACAGCACGCCTGGCGAAGCCAGCAACTGGCTGGTGATCTGCTTCTCGATGTCGCCCGACTCGCTGGCGCGAGTGACGATGATGGCGGCCGCGGCGGAGAGCAGCAGCGCCGGGATCTGCGCGACCAGGCCGTCGCCGATGGTCAGCAGCGCGAACAGCTTGAACGACTCGCCCAGCGAGAGGTCGTGCATGAAGGTGCCGATGAGCACGCCGCCGATGAGGTTGATCAGCAGGATCAGGATGCCGGCGATGGCGTCGCCCTTGACGAACTTGGAGGCGCCGTCCATGGCGCCGTAGAAGTCGGCCTCGCCGGCCACTTCCTTGCGGCGCGCCTGCGCGCCTTCCTGGTTGATGAGGCCCGCATTGAGGTCGGCGTCGATCGCCATCTGCTTGCCGGGCAGGGCGTCGAGCGTGAAGCGCGCCGACACCTCGGAGATGCGTTCGGCACCCTTGGTGACCACCAGGAAGTTGATGATCATCAGGATGACGAACACCACCAGGCCGACCACGAAGTTGCCGCCGATCACCACATGGCCGAAGGCCTCGACCACCTGGCCGGCCGCGTCCGTGCCTTCATGGCCGTTGAGCAGCACCACCCGGGTGGAGGCCACGTTGAGCATCAGGCGCAGCAGCGTGGCGCCCAGGATGACGGTGGGGAAGATGGAGAAGTCCAGCGGCCGGCGGCTGTTGACCGCGACCAGGATCACGATCAGTGAGAGCACGATGTTGAATGTGAACAGCACATCCAGCAGCAGCGGCGGCAATGGCAGGATCACCATCGTCAGCATGGCCAGCAGGAAGATCGGCGCGGCGTAGCGCATGCGCTGCAGGTCGGACCAGAGTGACTTGAGGACGTTCATGGGGGTCTTCGGTTCAGGTCAGGTGGGTGGGGACGTGGAGGTCGGCGGGCAGCGCGGGTTGCACCTTGCGGCCGCCCTCGCGGTAGGCGCGCAGCTGCAGGACGTAGCGCAGCACGAGCGCCACGGCCTGGTACAGCGCGGCCGGTATCTGCTGCTTGACCTGGCTGGTGTTGTAGATGGCGCGCGCCAGGGGTGGCAGCTCCAGCACCTCCACCTTGTGCTCGGTGGCCAGGGCGCGAATGTAGAGCGCCAGCTCGTCCACGCCCTTGGCGATCACGTAGGGTGCTTCGGCCTTCTGCGTGTCGTACTTGAGGGCCACCGCGTAGTGGGTCGGGTTGACGATCACGACGTCGGCGGTCGGCACGATCTTGCGCACGCTGCGCTTGGCGATCTGCTGCTGCAGCTGGCGGATGCGCTGGCGCACCTCGGGCCGGCCTTCGCTGGTCTTGTGTTCTTCTTTCAGGTCGCGTTTGCTCATGCGTTGTTCGCGCAGAAAGACAAAGCGCTGCAGCGGGAGGTCGATCAGCGCGAACACCACGAACACGGTGCACAGGGTGAAGATGCCGGTGATCGCCAGCCCCATGGCCTGCGCCAGCGCTTCGTTCAGCGGTAGGCCCTGAAGCCGCAGGAAGGCAGGGCGCGTGGACCTCGCGGTGTGCCAGAGCACGCCGCCCAGGCAGGCCGCCTTCGCGGCGGTGGTGGCCCAGTCGATCAGGTGCTTGGGCTTGGTGATGCGGCTGAAGTAGCTCAGCGGGTTCAGGCGTTCGAGCTTGGGCATGAACTGGTCGGTGCTGAGCACCCAGCCGCTGGGAAACAGCGTGAACGCGGCGATGATGAGGGGGATGAGGGCCAGCGGGAGCACCATCTTTCCCACCAGAAGGATCGCTGGCTTGAAGGCGTTGGACCACATGTTGTCCAGCGCGGCCTCGCCATCGAGCACCACGAAGCCCATGCCGAACAGGTGCCTGAAGTCTTCCAGGTAGGACGGCGCCATGATGACGATCAGTTGCAGGCTGCAGACCAGGCCCACGGCGGTGGCCACGTCCTTGGAGCGGGCCACCTGGCCTTTTTCGCGGGCCTTGCGCAGTTTCTGCGCGCTGGCGTCTTCGGTCTTCTCCCCGGTGTTCTGGTCGGCCATGCCTTACCTCGCGACCATCATCTGTTCGAGCATGCCCAGCACGCGCGAGGTGAGGCGCACGTATTGCTCGGGGATGAAGCGCACCAGGCCCGAGAGCATGAACAGGCCGAACACGATGATCAGGGAGAAGCCGAGCGAGAACAGGTTGAAGGCCGGCGCGATGCGGTTGAGAAAACCGAAGCCGATCTGCACCACCAGGGCGGAGAAGATCACGGGAATCGCCAGCAACAGGGCGGCCGAGAAGACCCAGGCCACCTGCAGCGGCAGCATCTGCAGCGCCACCTGCGGGAGGCCACCGCCCACGGGCCACGACTTGAAGCTGGAGCCCATCACGCCGTTGAAAACCAGGTGCCCTTCGATGGCGAAGAACACCAGGATGCTCATGACGTAGAGCAGGGTGGACACCACGTCCGATGACACGCCGCTCATGGGGTCGTTCATGACCGCCATCGACAGGCCCATCTGCGACGAGGCCATGAAACCGAGCAGCGTGAAGACGGCCATGATGAGCTGGAACGACATGCCGATGATCAGCCCGATCACCACCTGCTCGATGGTGGTGACGATGCCGAGCATCGAGAAGGGCGAGATCGGCGCGGGCGGCTGCGCCACCGGCAGCAGCACCACCGCCAGGGCCAGTGCCAGCAGCACGCGCACAGTGACGGGCACCATGTTCTCACCCACCACCGGCATGAACGACAGCATGGCCAGCAGCCGCACGAAGGGCCACCACATCACCAGCAGCGTGGCCAGCAGTTGCCCGAAGACCGGCTCCATGGGGCTCACGTCAGATCGCCAGCTGTGCGGCGCGTTCGAAGATGGCGATGCAGTAGTCCATGAGCTTGCTCGCCAGCCACTGCCCCATGAAGATGATGGCCAGCAGGGTCACGATGAGGCGGGGCAGGAAGCTCAGCGTCTGCTCGTTGATCTGCGTGGCGGCCTGGAACAGGCTCACCACGACACCCACCACCAGGCTCGGGCCAATGAGCAGTGTCACCAGCACCACCACCAGCTTCAGGCACTCGGCGACCAGTTCGACAGCGATCTCGGGCGTCATATCGCGCGCACGCTGGTCACGAGTGTGTTGACGGTCAGTGTCCAGCCGTCGACCAGCACGAACAGCAGCAGCTTGAGCGGCAGGGAGATCACCAGGGGTGAAAGCATCATCATGCCCATGGCCATCAGCACGGACGACACCACCAGGTCGATGACCAGGAAGGGGATGAACAGCATGCAGCCGATCATGAAAGCCGTCTTGAGCTCGCTCAGAACGAAGGCGGCCAGCTTGACGGTGAAGGGATGCAACGAGGGATCGGTGACGGCGGGTGCGCCAGCCAGCGTGGCGATCTGTTCGAGCGCGGGCTTGCTGGTCTGCGCCAGCATGAAGCGCGAGAGCGGTGCCTCGGCGTTCTTCAATGCCTGGGCCAGGGTGATCTTGCCCTCGTCATAGGGTTGCAGGGCATCGGTCCAGATGCGTTCGCCCACGGGCCTCATCACCAGCAGGGTCAGGATGAGCGCGATGCCCGTGATGATGCGGTTGGGCAGGCCCTGCTGCAGGCCCAGCGCCTGTCGAAGGAGAGAGAGAACGATGACGAAGCGGGTGAAGCTGGTCATCATGAGCATCATGGCCGGGAGCAAGCCCAGCAGCGTCATGATGATGAGGATCTGCGTGCGAACGGTGTAGTCGGTGGTGCCGCCGCTGGTGTTGCTGCTGAAGATCTGCAGCCCTTGACCGCCCGCCGACCCCGCAGGCGCCTGCGCCAGTGCATCGCTGGGCACCAGCCCCATGAGCACTGCCAGGGTGACGGCACCCACGAGCAGGGCGCCGGGTCGGAGGGCTCGCCACATCATGCGGCCAGGCTGTCCAGATTCAGGTCGGAGATCTCGACCACTTTCAGACCATAGTTTTCGCCCGAGATCACCACGATCGCCTTGCCAATGGACACGCCGTTGACCTTGATGGTCAGCGGTTCACCGGCCAGCGCATCGAGTTCCACCACGCTGTCGGTGGTGAGGTGGGTCAGATCCTCCAGAGAGACGCGGGTCGAGCCCAGCTCCAGGGTGAGCGTGACGGGGATCTTGCGCATGAGGCTGCCCAGTCCCAGGCGGGGGGCGGGCGCCTCGAACGCCACTGGCTCAGCCAAAGGTTTGTCGGCGGGGCCGTCCATGTAGGAGAGCAACTCGTCGATGCTGCCGGTGGCATCAGGGGTGAGGCTCGCGGGGTGGTTTTCCATGGCGGTTCAGACTTCTTGGAGGGAGGTGAGACAGAGCTTGCCGCCGTGTTCGACCACGCTGGCCTTGAACACCGGGCTGTCCTGAATGCGGACGGTGGCGAGGCTGAGGTCGACTGGCAACACGCTGCCGGGTTTGAGCGCCATCACGTCACCGAGGGAAAGCTGCTTTTCCAGCAGCCGAACGTCGAGCAGCATCGGAAGCTGCCGGCGAAGGGTGGTCGGATCGGTGGGTTTTTGGGCGGGCTTGCGTCGGGCCGGTGCAAGGGCACGCAGCAGCGCGTCCAGGGTGTCGTCTTCCAGCACCCAGTTCAATCGCCCGATCGACTGCCCCTGCGCGTCAAGGAGATCGCAACCCAGGAACAGGGCCTGTGTGTCAGCGGCGCCGCCGAAACCGTGGCGCTCGGTGTCGAGAAAGGCGGCCGTGGTGTCCGTTGCACGCTCCTGCAACCCGCAGAGCAGGCGCGCCGAGAGGCATTGCACCAGGTGCTTGCCCACCTGGGTGGCCAGCCGCTGTTCGGTGGCGGTCTCCGATCTCTGCAGCGTGTCTTCTTCCAGCTGGCTCCAGTTGCTCATGCCCAGCCGGCGTGCCAGCAGCGCGAGCGCCGCGCGGCGCTCGATGGAAAAGCCCACCCGGCCGGCGGAGGCGTTGAACAGGAACCAGCGCAGCGGCTTGTGGGGGATGACCCTGCGCGAGTGCTCGATGCGACCCAGCTGGAAGCCCGGCCCGGCGCGGGTGGCGAACAGGCTTTCCACCGCAGCCGTCAGATCGGCGTGCAGGAACTCGCAAAAGCGGTCGAGCACGTGAACGGGGCGCCCCAGCTCACAGGTGTCGATCACCGTCATGAGTGCCCCCCGGGCGGGCGCGATGATCTTCGTGGTCGCTGCAGGCATGCGGGTCAGATCGGCAGCTTGATGAGGTCGTCCAGGCCCGACACCACCTTGTTGCGCACCTGCATCATCATTTGAAAGTTGAGTGAGGCTTCCTGGCTCTTGAGCATGGCGCCCACCAGGTTGTCGCTCTGGCCCGTCTCCACGGCGGTCACCATGGCCTGTGCCTCGTGGCCCTTGTCATCGACGGAGCGGATCAGGCCCCCGATGTGCTCGGTGAACGAGCCAGGGCCCTGGCTGGCGCCGAACTGCGCCGCTCCGGCGATGTGCGACTCGCTGGCCTTGATCTGGGCAAGGCTGCTCTGGATATTCAAAAGCATGGAGCTGTTCATGGGCGCGATGGCGTAGGGCTTGGGGGTGAAGAAAGTATGGAGGGGCGATGGCGCGGCCGTCCCGGGTCAACAGGTTGAAAACCCGGTGTTGGAGCCTCCTGCGGCGCGAACGGCGTCGCGTTTTCCTCGGGGAATGAGGCGAAAGGTATGCACCGCTTCGGTGCTGAGGATTGGGGTGGCTTCTTTCCCTCAAGACACCCGGATCGGCGCCGATAGTTGGCAGATCGACTTCCGAACATCAGCGCCGACGGCGCAACATCCCACGGCCGAATCTGGCCAGAAACCCTGGAAACAAAGTGAATTTCATCAAGTCTTTGAAGGTTGGCCCACGTCTGATCGCCGCTTTTCTCGTCATCTGCGCCATTTGCGCCCTGGTGGGCGGCATCGGCATCCTCAACATGTCGAAGATCAACGATGAAGCCACCAAGATGTACACCCGTGAGTTGATGGGCCTCTCCCACATCAAGGAAGCCAACATCAACCTGATCTATGCCGGGCGCGCCCGTTCCAACTTCATGCTGGCCACCACCGATGAAGAACGCGTCGCCAACAAGGGCACCGTGGAAAAAAGCCTGAACGCCGCCGACGAGCTGCTGGACAAGGCCGCGCCCCTGTTCTATTCGCCGCAGGCCAAAGGCATGTTCGCCGAGGCCGAAGCCTCGCTGGCCGCTTACCGCCAGCATCTCAACACCGCCATGAACCTGGCCGCGCAGGACGCGCTGTTGTCGACCCGCAGCGCCGAGTTGACCAAGGCCCTGGACGATGCCCGCATCGAGTCCACGAAGGTGGACAACATCTTCACCGAGCTCTCCCGCTTGAAGGAAGGCGCGGCCAGCAAGGCCAACGACCTGACGGACCAGCTCTACGCCACCAGCCTGACGATGATGCTGGCCCTCATCGCGGCCGCCGTGGGCATCGGCATGACACTGGGCCTGGTGATCAGCCGCTCCATCACGCAGCCGCTGAACGAGGCCGTTCGCGTGGCCGAGACGGTGGCCGCTGGCGACCTGACTTCGCGCATCGAGGTCACGAGCAAGGACGAAACCGGGCAGCTTCTGAACGCGCTCAAGGTCATGAACGCCAGCCTGCTCAACATCGTGGGCAGCGTGCGCTCCAGCTCGGAGTCGATCGCCACGGGCAGTTCGCAGATTGCCATCGGCAACAACGACCTGAGCCAGCGCACCGAAGAGCAGGCGAGCAACCTCGAACAGACTGCGGCCTCGATGGAAGAGCTCACCTCCACGGTGCGCCAGAACTCGGAAACCGCGCGCCAGGCCAACCAGCTGGCCACGACCGCCAGCGACGCGGCCGTCAAGGGGGGTGAAGTGGTGGGTCAGGTGGTGGGCACCATGCAAGACATCACCGACAGTTCAAAGAAGATCGCCGACATCATCGGCGTGATCGACGGCATTGCTTTCCAGACCAACATCCTGGCGCTGAACGCGGCAGTGGAAGCCGCGCGCGCCGGCGAGCAAGGCCGAGGCTTTGCGGTGGTGGCCGGCGAGGTGCGCAACCTGGCCCAACGCAGCGCGGGTGCCGCCAAGGAAATCAAGCTCCTGATCAACGAGAGTGTGGAGAAGGTGGAGGCGGGCTCCAGGCTGGCCGACGACGCGGGCCGCAACATGGAGAACATCGTGTCGCAGGTCAAGCGCGTGACGGACATGATCACCGAGATCAGCGCGGCCGGCGTGGAGCAGTCGCAGGGCATCAGCCAGGTCAGCGATGCGGTGAACCAGCTCGATCAGGTCACGCAGCAGAACGCCGCCCTGGTGGAAGAAAGCGCCGCCGCAGCCGACAGCCTCAAGAGCCAGGCCGCCCGACTGGCGGAGATCGTCGCGGTGTTCAAGGTCTGACAGACCGGTGTCCCGCGCCCAAAAAATCTGCAAGTAATTGATTTTTAATGGTTTTTAAACCATGGGTTGATATCAGACCCGTCTGATTCGGTTCGACCCCGGATTGCGCCTCCAAAGGGCGCCTCGGCCCCGCCAACCCTGCGTTGTCGGGGCCTTCGTTTTTCAACCTGCCACAATTGGCCATTGGGCCTCGATGGTGAAATTGGTAGACACAGCGGACTTAAAATCCGCCGCCATCCTGAAAAGGGGCGTACCGGTTCGACCCCGGTTCGAGGCACCACCCTACATGCATCGATTTCCTGCGCGATGCGAAATCTATGTACTTTCATAGGGAGACGGAGGCGAGGCAGGTGATAGAGTTCTCATCTATTCGGAAGTTTTGAGACGACTTCCCCCGCGAATTTCCCCCGAACTTCCCCCCAATGGCCACGCCCAAGAAGACCGAACAAGGCACCTGGCGCATCCAAATCGAGGTGCGCGGGGTGCGCGACTCCAGCACCGAACCGACGAAAAGGGATGCGATTGAGTGGGCCGCGCGTCGGACGACCGAAATAAAAGCGATGGCCGGCGGCAAGGGCGGC
>Ga0067045_1004892_pt1 | contig 10653 bp, 14 predicted proteins | sample TerdegcTABiofilm_FD_59184 | JGI IMG/M metagenome (GOLD analysis project Ga0067045, IMG submission 59184) | Combined Assembly of (Gp0054472, Gp0054536) Wastewater bioreactor microbial communities from Singapore -Terephthalate degrading... | reverse complement strand
GTAATATCATAGAGACATATAATTATGACCCATTTGGAAACTTATTATCAAATCCAACAATCTACAACCCCAAGCTTTTCATTGGTAGAGATGATGTCTTGTATGACTCTGAAACCAAACTATACTACATGCATGCAAGACATTGCGACCCATAAGGGCCCCAGTTTCTGCTCACTCTTGAATACAATTAAAGATAAGTTTCCAGTAGAAGGTTCTTAAAATGACAAGAGGAGAATGGATTCCCACTTTCGTGGGAATGACAAGGAGGGAGGCAAGGATGACAAAGAGAGTGGAAGAGAATGACAAGAGAGGAGATGAGAATGACAGAAGGAATGAATTCCGTATCAAGTGCGGAATGACAAAAAGCACATCGAGTGTGGAAATGACAAAATATTCATTATTATTGAAATGACAATGATGGTAAAGTAGTTGTTCTAAGTCCTCGAAAGAGGCGCATGAGAATCTACTATTTTCTCTTCATTTCCACCACTTAAGTAGTTATTAATCACTTCAAGTAAATAGTCTCATCTTATTTAGTAGCACTATTTCGAAAATGCTATAATAGTCTTAAAGGCAAAGAAATGTTACAAAAGGGCAGACAAGAAAAATATGGTTAAAGAGCGTGCCCGTAGCTTAAAGGATAAAGCGTCGGTCTCCGGAACCGAAGAGTGGAGGTTCAACTCCTCTCGGGCACAGTGAAACTTATGAAGAGAACAAGGATTATTATTTTTTTAATTTTAATTTTTTTTATCTTAGTGTTTCTAAACAGTGAAGTTATCTACTTACCTATGGTAACTATTAATGCTTCTTATAATGCAAAAGAAAGCATCAAAAAAAAATTATATGACCTCTCCTTTTTGGGGTTTGCATTTAAACAGAAAATTCAGAGCGTAGATATTAAGAATTTAGTTCCATATGGCGATAAAATTACCTTAAAGAAAGATGGATTTTTAAAATGGGAAATATTCACTAAAGAAGCTATTAATTACATAGTTAGACTCAACGGTTATCCTATAAATATTAATGAAAAGGGAGATATATTAGAGGAACAATTAAGAAATGAAAAAAGTGAAGCTTCAAATAATTTAATAGTTTTCAATGTAAATGTTAATTCAAAAAGTGATACAAGAGCTATTTTTGATGAAGAGATAAAGCCATTTTTAAATTATGTGACTTCACTAAAAAGCAAGTTAGGTCCAGCAATTTCCGAAGTTGACTTTGATGATTTAAAAGGGCTTAGCTTTGTTTCGTATGATAAGAAAAGAATTATTCTTGGCAGAAGAAAAGATTTTAATTTAATTGAAGAAGAAATTTTTAAAACAAAAGATCTACTCATAGAAAAAAAAGAATATACTAATTATAGTGAATTTGATTTTAGATTTTTGAATAGAATAATATGCAGAAAATAGATTTATTTCTTGATTTTATGTTTTTCTGTTGCTATTATTTATGCAATTACCCATCATATTTGAGCTTAGAAGTGAAAAGGAGAGGTAAATATGTGTAGCGAATTTGATCCTTGGACTCATAAGAAAGCAATTATAAAAGTTATGGGTGTAGGTGGCGGAGGGACAAACGCTGTCAATAGAATGATTCAGTGCGGAATAAGTGGTGTGGAATTTATAGCCGTTAATACTGATGTTCAAGCTTTAAGTATTTCTCAGGCCCCCACAAAAATACAAATAGGACCAAAAGTTACGAAAGGATTAGGCGCTGGCTCTATATCCGATCTTGGTGAAAAGGCAGCTGAAGAAAGTGAAGAAACAATAAAAGATGTACTTAATAACGCAGATTTGCTATTTTTAACTGCTGGCATGGGTGGCGGTACTGGCACAGGTGCAACTCCAGTAATAGCAAAAATAGCTAAAGATGCAGGAATACTCACAGTAGCAATAGTTACAAAACCATTTTATTTCGAAGGCGAAAGAAGAATGAAAATAGCAGAAGAGGGCATATCAAAACTTGCTAATTATGTTGATACATTGATTGTTGTCTGCAATGATAGGCTTCTTCAAATTTCAACTAAGTCTACCTCTTTAACAGAAGCTTTTATACTGGCTGATGATATTTTAAGACAAGGAGTTCAGGGTATATCAGATATAATAAATGTTCCAGGTTTAGTAAATGTGGATTTTGCTGATGTTAAAACAATAATTAAGGATGCAGGAAGTGCCTGGATGGGAATTGGTGGAGCACATGGAGAGAATAAGGCATCAGAGGCTGCAAAAAAAGCAATTAACAGTAAATTACTTGAGACAAATATACAAGGAGCACGAGGACTTCTATTCAATATTACTGGTGGTAAAAGTTTGACAATTCAGGATGTAAATGAGGCCGCAAAAATAATTACAAGCGCAGTACATAAAGATGCTCTAAAAATTTGGGGTGCTGTAATACAGGATGATTTAGAGGATGAGTTAAAGATAACAGTTATTGCAACAGGATTCGGTCCGCGACGTCCACAAGAATTAACTCGCGACCTTGAATTTGTTATTCGTGATGAAGAAAAAAATAAAGAGCCAATCTTTACTGAGATACCCGATATACCACCCTATCTCAAAAGAAGATTAGAAGAAGATTAGTAAACAATAATGAAGAAGAGTTCAAAACTTAACATACTTTTTGGTGCTGTATTTATCATAATTGCAAGTGGTATATTGTTTTATATATTTAGTAGTTTTTCATCTAATAGAGCACCCCGAACATTTTATGCAGAACTGCAAAGAATAGAAATATCTTTTCCGGCCTCTGGCTTTATTGTAAAAGATGAAGAAATTTACCTCTCTCCAGCAGATGGTAAAGTGAAAAGAGTAATTGAGGCAGGAGAGCTTGTAAAAAAAGGAACAGAGGTAGCGCAGATTATCCAGAGCGACAGAAAGGTTGTCTCTGTGAAAGCCAACAGAGGGGGTCTTGTTACCTATATTAAGGATAATTGTGAAGAAAAATATAAAGCTTCCAACATTGACAAACTATTAGTGGAAGAAATTCTTGAGCCCCCAATAAAGCAGGAAAGACGTGGAGGCGGAGAAAACGTTAAGAAAGATGATTTCCTATTCAAAATAGTAGGAAATGATTCAATTAAGTATGTTCTGATTTTTGACAAAGAAGACGCCAAGAAAGTTAGCCAGAACGAGAGTCTGGTTTTTGCCGTTGAGTACCCTGTAAATATGCTTATAGAAGGAAAAATTGAGAAGTTAGAAGAAAGAGAAAATAATAAGTACGTAGCAATATTTTCAACAACTTATTATATTGAACCATTGTTAAACTCGAGGAAGATTTCAGGAAGATTTGTTTTTGGAACATTTACTGCATCATATATACCTGAAACTGCTTTAACAAAGAATGATAAGGGTGAAGATATTGTATTTATTAAAGATTCTTCGGGCTCTCCAAAGGCTTTTAAAGTAAAAGTTCTTGGGAAAAATAGTTCACGTAAAAGTTACATAGTTCAAGGCCTAAATAAATTTCAAGAAGTTTATTCTGATGCAGCTTTAGCAAAAGAAAAATAAACTTAAGCAAAATGGAAAAAGAAAGAATTAATAACCTTAGAATGAGGTTAGAGACATTAAGAAAAGATATTTCTGAGACAGCAAAAAGATGTGGAAGAGACCCTCTTCAGATAAAACTTATGGCAGTTACTAAGGGAATTGATTCGGAATTAGTATTAGCAGCAAGCCAAATAGGGATAAAGCTATTCGGCGAAAATTATGTTCAGGAGGCAGTTAGAAAGTTAACTTTTATATTTGAGAACTCAAGTCTTAATAGGAAAAATTTTCATTTTATTGGACATCTCCAGAAGAACAAGATAAATAAAGTCATAGATTACTTTGGAAGTATTGATTCGGTAGATTCATTTGAATTAGCTGAATCAATTTCAAATGCCGCTTTTAAAAAGAACTTAAATATTGATTTAATGATTGAAGTTAAGACCTCTAATGAACCAACAAAGTTTGGCTTATCACATGAGGAAGCAGTTTCACTGGCTGGGAAAATAAGAAATCTTCCTTCTGTAAATCTTACTGGTTTAATGACAATGGCACCTCTACAGGCAAGTGGAGAGATAATAAGAGAAAGTTTTAGATCTCTTTACAAGACTTATAATAGAATTAAAAATTTGTATAACTTAGAGTTACCATATGTTTCTATGGGGATGAGTGATGATTATAAAATAGCAATAGAAGAAGGTTCAACAATGCTAAGGCTTGGAAGAGCAATATTTGGGGGGATTTAAATGAAGAAATTTATTGAATCTATTTATAAATTTTTGGGGGCAGACATTGATGAAGAAGATGAAGAGGCTGAAAAATTGTCCTTGGAAAATAAAGAAGAGACTTCAAAAATAAAACCACTGCCGAATAGACTTCAAAAAGAGAAATCAACTTCAAGAAATGTTATACTTATACTTATGAATCCCAGTATTAGAGACGATGCAAGAAGAGCTGTAAGTTTATTAAAAGAGAATAACTTAATTCTCGCAGATTTCGAAAGCGGCAATGCTGATAGGTCAATCCTGTCATATTTTGTTGCGTATCTTTCGGGTGCTGTGGATGCATTAGGAGGTGTAGCTGATAAATTCGGGGAATATGTATATCTTTTTACGCCTCCAGGAATCTCGATCACACGAGATCAGAAAAAAGATATTATTGATAGTTCAACTAAAATCTCTGATGCTCCATTTTTAGATTAGAGTTCTTGGGAAACTCTCATTTTTTAAACTTATATTTTAATAATATGATTATTAATGAGTGAAGATAAAAATTTATTTGGAGAATATTTCGAAAAGTATAAAGATGATGTTTATAGAGTTGCATTTTACTACACGGGCAATAGAGATGATGCAGAGGACCTTGTCCAAAATGCATTTATCAGGGCTTATAAGTTCTTCTCTCGCTTTAAGAGAAATACGAATTTTAAATCATGGATATTAAAAATTATGCGAAATATTTATATAACAGAAAATAAGAAAAGGGGTAAATATAAGGAATTGTTCACAGAGGTTGAAATTTCCGATTCAAATTCAAAATCTTTGACAGAGGAGTTAATTGATAATGTTGCAACAGTAGAAGTGAGAAAAGCTATACTAATGCTGCCGAAGGAATTCCGAGAAGTAATAATACTTTCAGATATTGAAGGGTTAATGTATGAAGATATTGCCAGGATAATTAAGATTCCAGTGGGAACAGTTAGATCAAGATTACACAGAGGAAGATTACTATTAAAGGAAAAGTTAGAGGATAAGATCAATGCTGAATAAACTCTTTGCAAAAAAAGAATGTAAGTATTGTGAATGCTTGGTAAATGATTATGTTGATAAGAGGTTGAGCGAGAAAAGAAGAGAAGAGTTTCTTACGCACATTGAAAACTGTTTTATAGTCAAAAATTGTGATCGCTGCAAGAAACTTATTGAATATTTCTCTAAACTTAAAAGATATTGCTTTGAATTAAGAAAAGAAACAACTATGCCTGAAAACTTAAGTAAAAGACTTTTTAATGTTATAAATAAAAATTGATCTAAATGTAAAGTAAGTGATACTAAGAAAGTGTTTAGAAAAGTTTTAATAATTTTTCTGGTTTGTATGCTTATTTCTGGTCTTGCCAGTTGTGTAAGTTTTAAAAATCAGGAAGTGTTCGAACCTGAAAGACTTAACATATTTATGGATCCCAGGATTGAACTCTTTGGAACTATAAAGATTTTAAGCGACTTTAGAGCTAACTCCAATAATTGTGCAACACTTAATACAGTTTATAAAATGAACACAATAAGATATTTTGAGCCTTTTAAAGATGATGAATCTGTATCTCTATATAGAGATATGATTAGGGCTTCATTTAATGATTCACATTTTCTAAATTTATTGCTACATTTATCAAATCCACCTGAACTTAACATAGAGATACCACTTAATGATGTTCAACTACTGAAAGGTTTTACATCTGACAGTTTAAATAAATTTTTAGAATCTATGAGAGAGTTTGCCAAAAAGTCTAAGTTTATGGACTTCTTTGACTCTCAAAAAGATTTAATCAAAAGTTTTGTTAATTCACAAGCGAAAAGTATTCAAAATATTCCGTATATTATTTTAGATGTTGAAGATTTCTTTGGGATGAAGCAAAATAGCTATAACTTAATATTAACTCCTCTGATCCCATATGAAAAATATTTTTACTCCTTTAGTTCAAAAACTCTGAATGAAATGGATATCTACCTAATTAACGGAATCTCTGAGATAAGAAATGGATATCCATATTTTTGCACGGAAAAAGAGCTTAAGGAAATTTTATATTCAAGAGCACTCCTCTCATTTGTATCCCCAATAACCTTAGAATATGAGAGCGAGATAGAGAAATATTCATCACTTTTCGAACCAATAGCTGATAAAATGAAGAGACAAAATATATTTACCTGGCTTGACTGCTTTAACGAGCATATAGTAAGAGCTATTGAATTTCAATTAGACAATTTAAGTGAAGATGAAACTTACGAGAAAATAGAAAAAGCTTATTCGTCTGGATTTATTTACTTGAAGCCAATTTTTGAAGAGATAAAAATATATAGCTTAAATAGAGAGAAATATAAAGATTTTAGAAGCTTTTACCCAAGAATTATTAGTCTTTTAGCCAATTTGTAGCCTTTTCTTTCTGGAGGTAAATATATGAAAGCACTTCTATTAAAGAAAATCTCTAAAGTGGAAGATAATCCTTTAGAGTTAGTTGAAATTCCTACACCCAAACCTAAGGATAAAGAAGTTTTAGTTAAGGTCTCAGTTTGTGGATTATGCCATACAGATATAGATGAAATTGAAGGAAGATGCAGCCCAAAACTGCCAGTTATATTAGGGCATCAAATTGTTGGCAGAGTAGAAAGTTGTGGAGAGAATGCAAACAAGTTTAAAATTGGAGACAGGATAGGTATTGCCTGGATTAACGCATCCTGTGGCAAGTGTAACTTTTGCCTTGAAGGAAGGGAAAATCTCTGCAAACAATTTAAGGCAACTGGCTGCGATGTAGATGGAGGCTATGCAGAATATACTGTAATATCTGAAGATTATGCTTATCCAATACCAGCCAACATTACAGATGAAGAAGCAGCTCCGCTTCTCTGTGCAGGAGTCATTGGTTACAGAGCATTGAAATTAACAGGAATTAAAAATGGTAAAAACTTAGGTCTCTTTGGCTTTGGTGCTTCAGCACACATAGTTATTCAGTTGGTAAGATATCTTTATCCTGATTCAAAAGTTTTTGTTTTTACCCGTCCAGGACAAATTGAACATCAAGAACTTGCAAGAAAGCTTGGTGCCTATTGGACTGGATCAGTTGAAGAAGAATCACCTCAAAAGCTTAACTTTGCTATTGACTTTACTCCTGTATGGCAGCCTATTTTGTCTGCTTTGAGAAATCTTGAAAGTGGTGGAAGATTGGTAATAAATGCTATAAGAAAAGAGGAAAAGGATAAAGCCTCTCTATTAAAGCTTGATTACGGAAGAGATCTATGGCTTGAGAGGGAGATAAAAAGTGTTGCAAATGTAACAAGGAAAGACGCCGAAGAGTTTCTACCAATAGCTGCTCAGATTCCTATTAGGCCAAAGGTTCAAATTTTTGAGTTCTCTCAAATAAATGAAGCATTAAAGCTTCTTAAGGAGGGTAAAATTAGCGGAGCAGGAATCCTAAAAGTTTAAATTTAAAAGAGTTCTATAAAAGTTAACTTGACATTTAGTATGAATTATGATATAATTATTTTCCAAATTAATAATATTTTAAGGAAGAGAGTTTAATTGCTTAATATCACTACTAATTGGAGAGTCTTATATAGTTATCTTAAATTTTTAGAGTAATAAATGAACAATTCTACACTCTGGGCATTATATAAGATTCATAATTTTGTTATTAGTGATCGTTATCCTAATGTTTCGTATTTGTCAGAGGAATTAGAGTTATCTCAAAGGACAATAAAAAGGTATCTCGCCTTCTTAAAATATGAATTTGATGCTCCTATAGCCTATTCAAGAACAGAAAGAGGTTACTATTATACTGAAAAGTGGGACTTCCCATTTCCAAATTTGACTGAAGGTGAGCTAATATCGCTCTTTATGACAGTAAATTTATTAGAAGAATTTAAAGGAACTTCTCTTGAAAAAGATATTATATCATTGCAAAAGAAGCTTGAGCAGATTTTCTCTAAAAAGACAAAGGTAAATGGAGAAAGTTTTATTAAGGTTCTTCTTAAACCACTAAAGCCAAAAAAAGATATAAAAGAGGCTTTCAGTAAAGTCTTTAGGGCAATAAAAGAGAGAAAGAGGCTTAAGATAAAATACTGGGTTATACACAGAAGAGAGCTTACAGAGCGCATTGTTGAGCCATATTTAATCTTTAATTCAGAAGGAGTGTGGTATTTCGTTGGCTATTGTGAAGTAAGAAAAGATTTTAGAGATTTTGCTCTTGACAGAATAGAAGAAATTGAAGTTTTAGATGAGAGCTACATACCTAAAAGCTTTAATTTTAAAGAGTACTTAGGAAAAGCCTTTAAAATCTACAAGGGAAATGCTCAAAGTATAACTTTAATCTTTGATTCTTACGAAGCAAACTGGATAAAGGAGAGAATATGGCATCCCACTCAAGAGATTAAAGAGTTATCTGATGGCAGGCTTCTTTTCAAAATAAAGGCAAATCCAGAAGAGATTAAAAGGTGGATTATTGGCTATGGCTCAGCAGTGCAAGTTTTAGAGCCATTATCACTACGGGAAGAATTAAAAAAAGAAGTTAAAAAACTTTCAAAGATGTATAATGAATAAATTTTTTAGAGGGTCTCATTTTGGCACTCTTATATTTTATAACTGTAAAGTAGAGATTAAATGAGAATAAAATTATCTTATGAAAATGTAGAGGGAGAACCTATTCTTCTGCCAATGCACTATAACTATGTTATTCAGTCTTTAATTTATCACACATTTTCTCCAATCTTAGCAGAAAAGCTCCACAACCAGGGCTTTCCCTATGAAAAGAGAAATTTTAAACTCTTCACCTTCTCAAGAATTTTAGAGAAGGGGGAAAAGAGAGCAAATGAGAAATTACTGTTTAAAAGAGAGATATCATTTTATTTCTCTTCTGCTATTGATAACATAGTCTGTGATTTGGGTGAAGAGTGTTTTAAGGGTAAAGAATTCAACCTTATCGGGCAAAGAGTATTTGTATCAAAGGTTGAAGTATTGACTTTACCTGTTTTTGAAGAGAGAGTTTTAATAAGAATGCTTGCTCCTGTAACAGTATATTCAACTTTTTCTGATGAGGAAGGAAGAAAGATAGTTCACTATTATTCGCCAAAAGATGCGAAATTTCCTGAGCTTATTGAGAAAAATGCAATAAAGAAGTTTTTATCAATTCCTGAATGTAGAGAAGTTAACGGATTATCTCTAAGTTTGAAACCATTCAAAGTCTCTTTTGATAAAAACTTCCAAATTGTTAAATTCAAAAGTACTCCAATAGAAGGCTGGACCGGAATATATGAACTTTCTGGCTCAAGAGAGCTAATTACTACAACCTATGAAGCGGGCTTAGGGAGCAAAAATCCAGAGGGCTTTGGTATGTGGGAAGTCTATCATTCCCGCGAAAGCGTGAATCTATCTTCTCTTGAATCATTGTAATGAATAAAGAGCTTAATGCACTTAAAAATCTCTTCTGGGAATATGACTTTAAAGATGTTCTTAATGATCTAAGTAATATCGTGGTAATTGAAAGAGTATTAGAACTTGGCAGTAAGGAACAGATCAATATTTTATTCAAATATATAGAGAAGCAAAAAATTATTGAATACCTTGAAGCTACAGGGAAAAGAAGACTAAGTAAAAAATCATATAACTTCTGGAGGGAATATTTTGGAATTAATAAAGATTCATAAAGGAGCAATTGAAAATATAAAAGATATTATTCGTGAATATGAGTTTTATTTAGCTGGTGGTACTGCTGTATACTATTATTTAAATCACAGATATTCAGAGGATCTGGATTTCTTCACAAGAGTTAAATTTAATGAGGATATTCTACAGGAAAAACTAAAAATCTATCCAGTTAATTACAAAGCAGAAGGAACAATCTATACAGAAATCTCTGGAGTTAAAACCTCTTTTTTTTATTATCCGTATGATTTACTGTATAACATAAATAAAATTGACTCAATAAATATTGCAGATTTAAAGGATATTCTTTCTATGAAAGTAAATGCAGTAATAAACAGAGGAAGTAAGAAAGATTTTATAGATATTTACTTCATTATGAGGCATTTAAATCTTAATGGCGAAGATGTCTTGAAAATATGCATGAGTAAATTCAAAAATATGAATGAAATAATTTTTCGTAAATCGATGGTTTATTTTGAGGATGCAGATAGAGAAATTGCACTAAAAATGATTGAAAAAGTGAGCTGGGAAGAGGTAAAAAATTATTTAAAGAAGGAATTTCTAAAAGGTGAACAATTCTACACTCTGGGCATTATATAAGATTCATAATTTTGTGATTAGTGATCGTTATCCTAATGGTTCTTCTTAAACCACTAAAGCCAAAAAAAGATATAAAAGAGGCTTTCAGTAAAGTCTTTAGGGCAATAAAAGAGAGAAAGAGGCTTAAGATAAAATACTGGGTTATACACAGAAGAGAGCTTAC
>Ga0067045_1032207_pt1 | contig 10654 bp, 14 predicted proteins | sample TerdegcTABiofilm_FD_59184 | JGI IMG/M metagenome (GOLD analysis project Ga0067045, IMG submission 59184) | Combined Assembly of (Gp0054472, Gp0054536) Wastewater bioreactor microbial communities from Singapore -Terephthalate degrading... | reverse complement strand
GGACGCGCGGCTGAACCGGCCCGGTATCCAATCTCACAGGATGGATTATGAAACAAGCCCTGAAACAGGCTTTTTTTATCTGCCTCGCGGGTATGGTGGCTGGTTTTTCGATCAATGCGGTCTCTCAGAATCCCTTGCCATTTTGGCGGCTTCCCGACACGCGGGGGGAAAAATGGCCCCTCCTGGACGCCGAGGAGGTCATGCTACGCATCGAGGAAGGATCGGCCATCGTGATCGACGCCCGCGAGGCCCAGGAATACCGGCTGGGTCATTTGCCAGGCGCGGTCAACCTGCCCGCCGCGGATTTCGAAACGGCATTTCTTGCCATCGGCGAGAGTCTGCCCCGGGATTTCCCCCTGATCGTCTACTGCCAGGGCGGTCCCTGTGCGGAAAGTCACGACGTGCTGGATTATTTAAGCCAGTATGATTTTCAGGATCTGTTTTTGTATCCCGGCGGCTGGTTGGAATGGAAGCAAAGAGACATGCCCTGCGAGACTCCCGGGGAGGAACCATGAACGCAAAGCCAGCCGAAACCCTAGGGGGAAAAATCATGCAGGGCATTTATCATCCCGCTACGTTGCTGGGATTGCGGATCATTCTGGGCGCGGTTTTGATCTACGCCGGCTGGATCAAGATTTTTGATATGCCCGGGATGGCCAAAAGCATCGAAAATTACCGGATTCTACCGGTTGCCATGGTCAACATACCCGCCATCGTCATGCCTCCCGTGGAAATCATCACGGGATTGTGCCTAATCTTGGGGATTTGGATGGAAGGCGCGTTGGTGATTGCCACAGGCCTGTTTGCCGTGTTCATTGTGGCGATTCAATCGGCCATCCTCCGGGGATTGGACATCGAATGCGGGTGTTTCGGCACTTCCGACGCGGAAAAAGTGGGAACCCGGGTGTTAGTTCGCGACTTTTTGTTGTTGTTTGTGACCTTATTAATCTGGTTGGGTTATAAGCGGGAATCCACCCCCGTGCCGGTTCCAGATCCAGAAACCAAGGACCTGGCGGCCGAATCAAGCCCGGAGGTTTAAACCGGCCCGGGGGATTTGTCCCTGCGCCTTGGTTCCCCGCGAGGTATATATTCCGCTTTCTTCCGGTTTGACGAACCGGGCGATTTCTTGATGGAGTGTTTCGAGAGACCGGCGCAACAGACGCGCGTTGGCTTGATTGGCGGTCTGGATTTCCCGCGCGAGGATTTTTAACCGTTCTCCGGTTTTCTCCAGTTCTTCCCGGTTCTCCGGCGGGAGAACTCCCGCCAAACGCTTGAGTGTGACCGGCTTTTCCGTAATCCCCCATTCCCTTGCCAGCTCTTCCACTATCTGGAATCTTTGTTCTTCCAATTCCCGGGCTTGCCCGGCCCATGCGCTAATTTGTTTTGTGTTTTCCATGAGCGCAGCAGGGTGGCCGGTGACGATCAGTTGTTGTTCCTTGCGTTTGCCCAGTAGCAATTTTTCATGGACCTTTTGTTCTTCCCGCAAGATGATCAACAGGGATTTCAGATTCATGGCTGCCACCTCAGGGGAGATTCCATCCGGCTGGACGAGACGCGGGGATGGCCGGAAAGCGGGAGGTATGGATTCCGGCCTTGGGGTAGTTCCATCATCCGCCCGGGCGGACGGAGATCCAGGAATTTTTCCGTATTTGGTGTCAGGGGCAGGAACCGCAGCCCGGTATCCGGTGAATAGGTTGTTTCAGTCTGGAGTTCTTGATTCGTTTTTTGGACATGCAATTCAGCCGGTGTCACGAGTTGGCGGTTCTTTTCTTTCAATTCTTCATAAATCATGCGGTCCAGTCCGAGTTCGTTGGTTTCGGCAAGCTGCCGGGCGAGATGGTCATCCACGATTTCCATATACATTTCGGTGGAGAAGGATTGCTCGATGTACCCATCGTGAGGAACCGTCTTGCGCATTTCCTTGAGCAACTGGCGCATGATCAAAGTTTCAAACTCGTCGGCGATGGCGCGCATCTGGCGGTCGTCCATCTTTTGCGGCTGGCCGGTCAGGAGTTTCAAACGCAGCGACTCGGCTTGCCCCTCGAGGGGAGAGGCCACCGCTGCTGGGAATTGAAGCTTGAGAGAATCATCCATGGGTGCCCCTTTCCCCGGTTATTGAATCATTTCGATTTGGGCTTTGATCGCCCCAGCGGCCGCCATGTTTTGGAGGATGGCGATCAGGTCGCGGGGGGTGTAACCCAGCGCGTTGAGATTGGACAACACTTCGCCGATCGTCGTTCCCTGAACGGTGGTAACCTTGTCGCCTTCGGTGACAGTCACTTGCGCCTGCTGGGTCGTGACGGGCGCGCCGCCCATCCCCCACCCGGCGGGAGTGACTTCAGGAACCGTCTCGATGGTGATGCGCAACGGCCCATGGGCGATGACAGCGTCGCGCACGCGGATATGCTGGCCGGCCACCACCGTGCCGGTGCGTTCGTTGATCACGATTTTAGCCGGCTCGTCGGTTTCGATCTCCGCCTCATCGATGAAGGCGATGGCGTCCACGAGGGAATGAAACGGTTGAGTCCCTAGCAGGATGTTGCCGTTGGCGTCCATGCGGACAGCCACCCGCACCGCGCTGGCGTCTTCGGCCCGGGCAATGTTCATCCCCGCCAAGGTGTTGATCTTCCGCTGCAGGTTGGAAGCGGTTTTGAAATCAGGCGTATGCAACAACCACCGGAGGGTGTTGCCTTCCTGAACGACATTGTGAAACACCGGCTCGCCTTCGACGACCACTCCGTTGGGGATGATCCCGACCGCGGGATGATTCTTTTGCACCGAGGCCGAACCGGTGCCCAGCCCGCCACCACCGCCCGCGGCGGCGGCAAATCCGCCGATGGAGAGCGATCCATACGCCAAGCCATGAAACTGGTTATCCGCGCCTTTCAAAGGCGTGGGCAACAAGGTGCCTCCCTGCAAACTGGACGCGCGGCCGATGCTAACCACCGTGCAGTTGATGCGGGTTCCCGGCCGCGCGTAGGGGGGAAGATTGGCCAGAACCATGACCGCCGCCACGTTGTCAGGAATGACTTCCGTGGTGATGACATCGGGTTGCAGGACATTAATACCCATACTGGCCAGGAGATTGGTCAGCGTCTGCGCGGTGAAGCCCCGGCGTCCGTCCCCAGTCCCCGCGAGCCCGCCGACCAGTCCGTAACCAATCAGCGGGTTGTCTTGAATGCCGTCCAACTGGGCGATGTCCTTGACCCGGGAGATGACCGGCTGGGCCGGGGCGATGGAAGACCCTGTAAGGATGAGCAACCCTACTCCGGTCATCCACACGCCGGTCCATCGCCGGAAGATATTTATTCTCATCGAACGTAAAGGATGAAATCCAATTGGATCGGGCATAGTGGATTATCCTTGCGTGGCTTTAATGGATTTCGAAATGATCCTTCTCCCCGGAAGATGATCCGGGCGCGACGGCGCGGCCTTCCAACACATGGTTTTGTCCCTTCCCGCCCGCTATGCTTTTACCCGGCACACGTGGCCATATCCCCGGCATTGAATCCCTCGCCTCTTCAATCAGAACAAGTATCAGAACAAGAAATTGAAGAACCTTTGGATGAAGGAGGGATTGGACATCTTGCTCAAAGTGCCGTCGCCCAAGTAACTGATTTCGGCATCGGCCACCTGGTACGAGTATACCGTGTTGTTGATGATGTCGCGCGGCCGCACCTTGCCGGACAGAACGATGGTCTTGTGTTCCTCGCCCACGCGGATGGTCTTGCGGGCTTCGATCAGGAAATTCCCGGCCGGATCGATACGGACAATGGTGGCCGCCACGCGCGAAGTGAAGCGGTTGGAACGGTCCACGGCGGCGTTGCCGTTGAATTCGTTGGTGGAATCGAATTTCAAGCGGGGACCGTTGTCCGCGCCGCCAAATGCTTTGTCCATAAAGGGATTGTTCCAAATCGTGCCGAGAATGCCATTAAACTTATGCTCGCGCGCGCTTTCGCCGTCCGCGGAATCGTTGGCCCGGTTGTCTTCCTGCACGAGGATGGTCAGGATGTCTCCCACTTTGTGGGCGTTCGCGCCGGAAAGCATGAAATTCATGGCCGAGTCTTCTGTCCAGAGGGATTTGGAATAAGCAAGTATGGAGGTTCTCATCCCCAGCAGCATTAGAATCGAGAGAGTGATTAAAGGGATTCTTTTCATGGAGAGGTTTCCTTTTTTCAGTGATCTGTTGCATACCATTACGATTGCACCAATTCAACCAATCCGCGCTGGATGACCCGCCCCTTGACGATCCGGCCGGTGTTGGCGGTTTTGACTGGCACGATATCCCCGACCGCCCCGCGTCCCTGGGCATGGCCCAGTGTCTGCAAGGTCAAGCCTTCGCTCTTCAAGACAATCTGCACGGGATCTCCCCGTTTCAATATGTAATTTACGTTGAGCGCCCGCCACTGGATCGCTTCCCCCGGCGCGAGAGGAACGCGGCATTGCTGGCCGATGATTTCATCCCGACTGTCGGCGGTTTGCTGGTCAAGCATCTCGTTGTCGAAATACAGCACCACCTCCCGGATATCGTCCGGACCGATTACCTCCCCCCGCTTGAGGTTACGGACGGGCATGTAGGCCTTGCGGCGGTGTTGAACCAAGACCACGACCGGGAAATCCTTCACCTGGATCTGGTCGACGAAAAGCCGGACTTGGTAGCGTGTGGTCCCCAGTGTCATGGGCGAAGCCCGGTCGAAGGTGATGTCCACCCGCTCGGCGGGAGCGATCCACACATCGCGGGCAGGTGTGCTAATGATCCGCAGGATCAATTCGTCATCACTCCAGCCGGTTTCATGTTGAATTTTCTGTTGGAGTACTTGCAGGACATCCTGAATGCTGATTTTCAATCCGTATCCATAGACCTCGACGAGATTGGCCCCCGTGAATTGGACATTGAAAAAATCGAGGCCCGCCTGTCGGATGGATTGCAGAATGTAATGCCGGGGCAGACGGTTTTGTTCACCGTGCCCCGGGGCGTTCATGACGATCAATTCCTCGTATTTCTGCTTCGTTTCCGGATCCGGGGCTTGAATGGATTCGGCCACATCGCCCAGCCGGATGACCTGATCATCCGCGCGGGATACCCGGAAAGTCCCGGGAAGACGGATGATCGTGGGCTCACCTTGCGTTCCAGCCCGGGGGACTCCCGCGCCCAGAACGAACGCCACCCCCAAAATGACAAGGAGAACCGTCCCGCTCCACGAACCTTTCACGGCAACCTCCTTCTCCGTGATCTCCGAGATCGTAAGATTAACCAGGATTTACGCATCGTGAGGGAGGTGAAGTGGATCAACTCGTGGTTTTGGCCCGCCGGGCATTCCCACCCTCTCCTACTCTCGTTATTGCTTTAAATTCACGGCGGTTTGGATCATTTCATCGCCGGTCCGCACCGCGCGGGAATTGACTTCGAAGGCGCGCTGGGCCGTGATCAGGTTGACCAGTTCTTCAGCCACGCTGACATTGGAATTTTCCAGAAAGCCTTGCTCCAGGGTTCCCAAACCATCCTGCCCGGGATTGCTGGTGATAGGCGGTCCGGACGCTTCGGTCTCCACGAACAGGTTGTTGCCCAAGGCCGCCAATCCGGCCGGATTGACGAAGGAAGCCAGCTGGATCTGACCCACCTGCGAGATCAGATTCCCCGGTTGCACCACTGAGACGATGCCTTCGGCGCTGATGTTGATCGCGGTGGCGTCTGGGGGAATCTGGATGTTGGGTTCCATGCGCAAGCCGTCGGAGGTCACCAGGTTGCCGGCCTGGTCGAGGCTGAACGCGCCGTCCCGGGTGTACCCGGTGGTATTGTCGGGCAGCGTCACTTGGAAAAATCCTTTTTTCCCAAGTATGGCCACATCGAGGGGATTTTCGGTATTGCGCATGGATCCTTCATTGAAGACCCGGCGGGTGGCGGCCACCCGCACCCCGTGGCCGATTTGAATGCCCGACGGCAGTTCAATCCCTTGGTATGCGGAGGATCCGGCCGGTTTGATGGTTTGATACAGCAGATCCTGAAAATCCACGGTGGTCCGCTTGTATCCAAACGTATTGGCGTTCGCCAGATTGTTGGCGATCGTGTCCACCATGAAGGACATACCCTGCATTCCCGCGGCGGCGGTGAACAATCCTCGTAGCATGGTCGCGGCCTCCTGCCTCCCATGAAAAATCCGTTTTAACCGGGATTGTCCGGCGGTTTACCGGGCCAATTCGTTGACGGCCTTGTTCAAGGTCTGATCCAGCGCCCGGATGACCCGCGCGCTGGCTTCGTGAATCCGGTACGAATCAATCAGTTTAACCATCTCGGTGGTGGGGATGCTGTTGGATTTCTCCAAATATCCTTGCGCCACCCGGAATTCGACCGGTATTTTGAAATTATCCGCATCGTCCTCTTCCACCCGGTAAATATTGCCCGCCTCCCGGAATAATTTGTCCTTGTTGGTAAAGTCAATCACGCGGATTTGATCCAGCACCACGTTGCTCATGATGCCTTGCTGATTGGGCCGCTGGACCAGAACCTGACCGAAGCCATCGACGTGGAAATGTTCCTGCCCTACCAGAATCCGTCCAGGCTGGCGGCCGTTATTTATGCCTTGTCCCATGACGTAATACCCTTGCGAATTCACCAGGTATCCTTCCTTGTCCACATGAAAGTTGCCGGAGCGGGTATAGCGTTGGCCATCCGGCGAAAGCAGGGTGAAAAATCCATCGCCGAACAGCGCCAAATCGTTGGAATCTCCCGTATAGACCATTTGGCCGGCCGAGTGGTCCACGTAAATCCAATCAATACCGGCTCCCGTGCCCAGGCGTCCAATCGTCTGGTGGTAGCGGGGATTCTCAGGTTGGGAAACGGAACGGCCGTACGTGGCGGACAACATGACGTCGGGAAACGAACGAACTACGACTTCTTCCCGGCAGAATCCCGGGATTTGAGAATTCGCCAGGTTGTAGGCCAGGGTGTCTTGTACCCTTTCCTGAATGATCATTCCCGAAGCCGCCGAATACAGACCGGTTAACATGGACGCTTATCCTGGGGTGAGTTTCCATCTTCTCTCCGCTTGATTGAGCAACCGCTATACCAAAAAAACGTCTCTTGGCCTGGGCCGCCCGTTTTTTGAGTAAATGCCTATCCGTGAGATACTTTGGACAAAGAAACCAAATTGGAGTAGCATTTTCCGATTCTCATTCCAGAAGAGATACGCGGAAAATTTTTCCATCATGATTGATTCCCATGTCATTACCGTCGGGAACAACGACCGCCTGGCATTGGAGGAGGGGTGGTACGGTCTGGAGAAATCTCCGGAAGGATTGGTGTACCGGGCCTCAAGCCGGGAAGCGCTGTTGAGAATTCCCTTTGCCCTTCAGCGGGTGCAGGTCACTCTGTTGCTGGCCGCACGGCCGGAACATACTCACGAACCGCTGAAAGGCCTCGTCTCCACCAGCGCAGGTACGGATTTCTTATTCGAACTGACAACCAACCACTGGACGGTCCGCCAGGGTTTCTTGGAAACCGGCGAAGACCGGCTGATCCGCATCCTGGTTTACAATCCCTGGTCGCCCGGCCAGTTGTACGCCAACGGCGACGAACGGTTACTGGGGATTTTGCTCAGCGCGGTGCATGTTCACTGGGAGGAGTAAGAGGAAGGGATTATTGGAAAACATCGGGAAAGTCACGTGATCCCTATTTTCCATAGTTACCTAAAATTTTCTTCTATATTTATGCCAATCCGATTCTGCGGGCCAAAACTTAGACCCAAAGCAGCCTTCGTCTCGGCCTGAGGGGGGGCCTCCTTGCCCCGGGGCCGCTACATGGAAGGATCAAGGAGTGGAGGATCGACGATCTTTACCCGGCGGCCTTCGATGCGCAAGCGGTTGGCGGCGAACAACCGGATGGCCTCGGGATAAATTTCCCGTTCCGCCGCCTGCACCCGCGCGGCGAGGGTTTCCGGAGTGTCGTCGTCGTACACCTCCACGGCTTTTTGGAGGATGATCGGACCTGTGTCGTAGCCTTCATCGACGAAATGCACGGTGGCTCCGGTGATTTTCACCCCGTACGCGAGCACGGCTTCGTGCACATGATGCCCATACATTCCCTTGCCGCAGAACGCGGGAATCAGGGCGGGATGCACGTTCATGATCCGTCCATGGTACTCGGGACCGGGCCGGAAGAGGAACATGAAACCCGCCAGCAGAATCAGATCGGGTTTGACCTCGTCCACGGCCCGTACAAGATCCTCGTTGAACGCTTCCCAGGTGTCGTAATCTTTCCGGTGAAAAGCCACGGCGGGAATATTGTGTTTGCGCGCCCGTTCGAGACCGAAGGCCTCTTTGTGGCTGCTGATGACCCGTACGATTTCGATCGGGCATTGCCCCAACTCTTGTTGGTCGATCAGATTTTGCAGCGTGGTTCCACTGCCCGAAAGCAACACCACGCACCGCAAGGGCTTGGTGGAAGTCATAAGGCTTGTTCTCCCGTTCCGAATAAGTGATCCAGAAACCGCTTCGACCGTTCCGCGGTTTCCCGGGGCGGTTCGTGGGAGGTGTCGAACACCGCCGTGATCCATCCGTGGTAGTCCAAAACTTCCAGAATATCTTTGATTTCCGCGAAATTCATTCTCCCTTCTCCTAGCGCGCCGTACTCCGGATAAGCACCGGCCGGGCCGGCTTTTTCCTCTTTTTCATTCGTTACGGGATCACTGAAATGCAAATGCCGGACACACTCGCCATAGGTTTTGAGGATCTTTGCGGGTTCTTCTTCCATGAGCACAAACTGTCCCGTGTCCAAACCAAGAAAAACGGCATCCAGGTCCACGAGGTTCATAAACCGGTCGATTTCATCCCCGGTTTCGATCCGGCTGCCCCGCTGAGGCAAGACGCAGAGATAGACATCGAAGAAATCCAAACAGCGTTTGCCGAGTTCATCCAGCAAGGCGGCCGCCGCTTTGAAATCGTGAGAGAGCGACTCGTTGATCTCCCGGGATTCAAGCGTCACTAATAGATGATGTGTCCCCAGTTTCTGAAGAAAACGGGCCAGGGCGCTATGCTGATGAAGCATTTCCTCCCGCCGCCCGGGAATGGTGAACACGCCGCTCACGGCCAAGGCAGCCAGTTTCAGGTGCCGGTCGTGGAGGTGTTTCTTCGCCAGTTCGGTCTTATCCGCGAACTTTTCAAAGAGGGCGGATACCCCTTCCACTCCCGCAAAGCCCAAACCGGCGATTTCATCCAAGGATTCTTTCCATTGTTCTGGCTTCCAGGCGCGCGTGTGACAGGCGATTTGGTACCGCGGCATCATCTTTCCCTGTATTCCCTTACTGGGAAATCAAATCCGATCCATGGATCAATGGTTTTGGGAGGGATTGTAGATGATTTGCCTGGAGGATGCAGGGGTTGTTGGGGTATCCGGCTGGAAGGGGGCGAACCTGCCGGTGAGCCGCAGGAAACACAAGGTGGATCAGCGAAAGCCGGAACTGCTTAGTACAAATACCAGTCCTCCACGGGAACCGGCACAACGCCGCGAAGATAGGCGTGCCGGAGGTTTATGAACAGCCGCATGGTGTCATACGAATTGAGGATTTGTTGACGCCGTGTGTTCCCAGATTGATTCGTATATTGCTCAATCAATTCCAGATCGCGCAGCAACAAGTCTTCCACCGCGTCGATCATCCCCCCAACGCGCTCCTTGGAGAACAGCCCGTCCAACTCCCGTCCGACCCGCCGGATGTATTCCGCGTTCAATTCGGGATCGCTATGAAACGGGCGGGAGATGCGTCCCGGTTCCCTCGAAGATTGTTCGGCCCGGCCATCCAAGGGATAGGTCAGCGGCATCCGGACGAACATGGGGCTCGAGGCATTGGCGTATCCGAAGGTCTTGTCCAAATCCCAAGGGATGCACTCCCACCGGTCAATGGGTGGAGGATTGTGATACAGAAAAAGGTTGTTGTGAAACCCATCCCAGTTGCTCATCAGCACGGAGGCCACTTCATACGACATGACCTCCTCGATATCCAAATACCGGCGGAGCGCCTGGGCGCGCATGGCGGCGTTTTTGGAGTTCAATTGTTGCATTAACTCTTGAAAATCCTCATCGCCCTCGAGGACATTGGTCTTTTTGGTGTAGCCGCCCGGCTCGTTGTAAGCAATTTTGTAGAGATTGCCGGTGGGATCGCGGCCGTTCAATTCCAGGAAATTCTCATTGGGTTGTTGGATTACAATCCGTTGGGTATGCCGGTTGCGCTCGATCACCCGGATCCACGTGGCTTGCGGGGCCAGCACGCCGAAATCGCGAAAGATTTGAAAAGAAAGTTGCTCCACATGGGGCGACTGGGGACCGGCGGTGGTGCCTTCGGGCGGACTCTCGGGAATCAGGTTGAGTGTGCGGTTGCCCTCGTATTCCTCCCGTTTGAGAAATTTGATCTTGAGGCCGTTGAGGCTGTTGACAATCCGGGCGCCGTCGAAGATCCGCACATGACCGGCGGTGACCGGTTTCACCACGACGCCGGAAATCGTCTTGCTCACCGGGGGCAATGACGAGCGTACCCGTTGGAAAATCCAAAAAATGGGCAACTCGGAGGGGATATCGTTGTCATAAACGAAATAAGATTCAAACGGGCGCGGTTCGGCGGGATGAGGCAGGTATATGGATTCCCCCGTGATCCGTTGCACCTCC
>Ga0067045_1005088_pt1 | contig 10658 bp, 7 predicted proteins | sample TerdegcTABiofilm_FD_59184 | JGI IMG/M metagenome (GOLD analysis project Ga0067045, IMG submission 59184) | Combined Assembly of (Gp0054472, Gp0054536) Wastewater bioreactor microbial communities from Singapore -Terephthalate degrading... | reverse complement strand
GCCGTGGCGAGGTACACCGCCAGGCGCAGCCCCGCGAGCCGGAGCGCCTCCTCGTAGGCGTGCTTCGTCAGGCGCGGATCGGGCTCCACGGTGAGAACCAGATTCGCCGTCTCGGAGAAGGGCGTGTAGGCCGCCCCCGGGCCGGACATGTCGATGAACCCTTCCTGAAAGGCCACGATGGGACCGCAGGTCACCACCGCGGCGCCCCGCAGCACCAGGGTGAGCCCCTTCCCCGCGGTTCCCGCGGGAGCGAAGAATCCCGGAAAATAGCCGAGGGGCTCCCCCGACCGGGCAAGTTTCACCCGCGGTTCCACCACATCCTTCACCGGAATGATCCGCACCTTCTCGCCCGGATGGGCCAGATCGAGGCGTACCGACGCAAAACGCTCGTCCTTCGCCACTTCCGCGGCGGCCTCCTCGCGGTTCACCGTCAGGACGCCGTTCCAGGCCCCCGTCCTGTCTCCCCACTCGATGCGCCGAATGACGACCTCGTGCAGTTCCAACCGCATGATGCGCCTCCCTTCCCGTCCGCGCCCTCCGGCGCATTCGAACCACCCCGGCGCGGCGGTCTCCGGAGTTCCCCACCGCCGCCGCACACGTTTCCCTCTTCCGTACCCCGTTCCGCCTTCTCACACGTTGTCCGTGCCTTTGACGACACGTCGGGGCACGCAGCTCGCCGGTCGCGCAGAAATGCCGCACTTCCTTCATGCGCATCATAGAAAAGAATGCGTTCTTTTGCATCGGACCGGAGCAAGAACCTTGGGAGAGGAATTCGGGCGTTTTTTGGACGTCCGCACAAAAGGGCGCGACAGGGCGGCGAAAAAAACGCCCGCGCACTGCGCGGGCGTATGTTTCGATGTTCGGCGGAAAGAGCGTTTGACGGGAAGGATGTCTCAGTCGCAGTCCGCTGTTTAAAGTCCACGGTTCGCAGCGCAGAGCTCACAAGAGAACTCCCCGCATCCGGCAAGGGACACGCCCCAGGCGTAAATCTCCGAAGGGAGCGGGCGGAGCAAAATTGCGACTTCCGGGCCGGATCTTGTCGGGACCTGCCCCGGAACGCCCCGCGACAGGTCCGAAGACATCACCTCCGGGAAGTTCCTCCGGGAGCTTCTTCTCTCCAGGCAACGAGATCCTCCACGGTCACCACGGGAAGTCCGTGCTCCGCGCCGAAGCGCAGGATCTCGGGCAGACGGGCCATGGTGCCGTCGGGATTGGTGAGCTCGCAGAGCACACCGTAGGGAGGCAGCCCCGCGAGGCGCATGAGATCCACCGTGGCCTCCGTGTGTCCCCGCCGTTCGAGAACGCCTCCGGGACGGGCACAGAGGGGGAAAACGTGGCCGGGGCGGCGCAGATCCTCCGGGCGGGCCCCCTCCGCCACGGCGGCCTTGATGGTCCGGACCCTGTCCGCGGCGGAGACGCCCGTTGTGACGCCCTCGCTCGCCTCGATGGAGACCGTGAAGGCCGTCTGATAGGGGCTGGTGTTCTTCGCCACCATGGGAGGAAGATCCAGCTCGCGGATCTTCTCCTCGGGAAGGCAGAGACAGACGATGCCGCTGCACTCCCGGATGAGCAGGGCCATCTGGGCCTCGGTGAGGGACGACGCGGCGTAGACCAGATCCCCCTCGTTTTCGCGGTCCTCGTCATCCACGACAAGGACACCCTCGCCGCGGCGCAGTGACGCCAGGGCGGCGCGGACGCGCTCGGAAGGCGTGGCCGGCAAGGTGAGAGCGAACGGGAGCGGGGACACAGCGGGAGAAGGCGAAGGCGCGGCAGAGGACAAAGAACAGGAGCAGGCACAGACATGGGGATTCACGGTAACGACCTCCTCGAATCGAGTCGAGGCCTGAATCGGGGGAGGAACGCAACGGGCAGGGCACGCCGCAGTGGAATGAATGCGGAGGGCTCGCTCTCTCTCGTCCGGACTGTCACCGTCGGCTCTGGCATCGCACCAGATCTGCTGACCCCCGCTCCCCCGAAGAGGAACGGAGCGCTCGCGGGCTCCCCGGCACAGCCGGGATACCGCCGGTGGGGATTCGCACCCCGCCCCGAGAACAGGCTCACCGTCAGTGTAGGCCGATTCGCCGTTCTGTCAAGGGCGGGGGCGGCAGAGCTTCCTCGCGGTTCCACGCGGAGGGGGCGGATCCCCGGGAATCACGGTCCGGAGGGTGTCCGTGAGAGGAACCGGCGAAGCAACTCCAGATTCTGCGGGTCCGTCTCGGTGTCGAGCATGCGCTGAAAAGTCTCGCGCACGGCGGGAAAACGGTCGCTCCCCTTCGCGAGGGTGCGGATCATCTCTCCCCGAACGAGAGGGCTCTCCTCCGCCTGCGCGCTCGCGGCGAGGGTGGAGACGATGCGCTCGTCCGGCTCGCGGGTACCCAGGCTGCGCACGAGCGCTCCCCGTACCTGGGGAACGTTTTCGGCGGCGAGGGTGGCAAGAAGGAGCGTCTCCACGGCCTCTCCGGGCATGCGCCGCAGCGCCGTCGCGGCGGCGGCCCGTGTGGCGGGGTTCTCCGCCCGGAGAAACGCGCCGACGCGCTCCGCCGCAGCGGGGTTTCCGGTGTTGCCGATGGCCTTGAGAGTCACCCGCAACTCCGGCCCGCTCGCGCCGTCGAGCACCTCCGACAGCCCGTCCACGATGGACCGGGACGCCTCGGCGGCGGCGGGGTCGCCGGTGGTGGCGAGCGTCGCGGCGATGACACCGAGCGCCAAAAGAGAGGTGTTCGCAAGGTCCTCCACCCGCTCGTCGCCTTTCGCCCGGGCGAGCCGCCACAGGCCGCTTCGGGCCTCCTCCGTGGGGGAAGCCACGCCGCCGAGGGCGATGACCGCCCGCAGCGCGTTCATGGAAGACGCGACGGGGTTTTCCGCCAGTCCCAGCAGAAAGCGCTGCGCCTCGGGCGTACCGCTCGTGCCGAGCAGATCCACCAGGGCCGCCTGAAGAGCGTCCTCGGTCCTCGGGTCGAGGATGCGGGCCACCACCTCCGCTCCCAGCTCCGGATCGGCCTGCAGCAGGGCAAGCAGCTCCTCGAACCCCTCCTGGTCGCGCCGGTCGAAGGCATCAAGCAGCAACGTGAAACGCCCGGCCTCGGAAGGCGACGTCGCGCCGCTCCCGGATGCCGGAGAGGGCGCGGCTGCCCCACCGGGAAAGGACGTGGCCGCTCCCGGCGCCGGAGAAGGCGTCGCCCTACCGGATGCGGGCTTCGCTTTCGCCGGCGGAGCGGACAGGTCGGGCTCGCCGGAGATCTCCCGGAGCGAAAAGGCCAGGCGGGTCCGAAAGAGGGGCGCGCCACCGCTCGATGCCGCAAGGAACTCCACCCCCTCCGCGGAGGCAAGCCACACCGTGGAAGAGAGCCGGGCCGTCATGTCCGAGGAGAGCACCTCCACCCGCACCGGGGAGGCGGCATCGAGATAGCGTATCTTCCGCTTGCGGATCGTTCCGCCTTCGCCTCGCTCGTAGCGGGCTTCATACTCCCCCGTCCGGTGGGACTCCAGGGCGGTCCAGGCGGCCGCGTCGCCGGAGAGCACGATCTCGGCGGCCCGAAGCGCTTCCTCCGCCACGATGCGTTCTCCCTCGGGAATCGCCTCGGGCAGGTGCACCGCGTCGATGCGTCCGTCCCGGGCAAAGCGCACGGCAAAAGGCACGGACAGACGCTCCGCCATCTCGGGAGCAGGCTGCCCGAACACCTCGCAGGCAAGAGACCCGAAGCGAAGGTCCGCCGTCACGGACTCCGCGTCCGCCGAGGCAACCCGGAGATGCAGCACTCCCGAGAAACGAAGGGTGGAAGGCGCCGCAGGATCCGGCGCCTCTCCGGAAAACATGTCGCTCTGCACCGCCACCTCGTACCGGGCTCCGCCCTCCCACCGCAGTACCGGCGCGGGGGCCTCCTCCAGGGGAGGTTCGGGTACTTCGCGTTCTTCGCGCTGCGTCCACCATCCCCAAAGGCCCATCCAGAGGAAGAGCACCACGAGAATGGCGAAGAGACGGTTCACTCGCATGAAAATCCTTCGCGGAGCTCCGTCACTGGAGCGGCACCGTCACGGACTGTTGCTTGTCGAAGAGCGTGTCGCTCTTGGAAAAGGCGGACCAGCTCACGAGCGATTTGGTCGCCTCGTGCCAACCGCAGGGATAGGGGATGACGTGCCATTTCCAGCAGGTCTTCGGCCAGTCCACATAGAGCTCGATCTTTCCGTTGGGACCCTTGAGCGTGTATCCCACCTTCTCGGTGAGCGTTCCCGTGAGCTGCGTCGCCCCCGTGTCGGCGGCGATGGTTCCGCCCAGCGTCGTGTCGAAGGTGCACCCCACCAGGTAGAGCGTACCCCGGACGCCTCCCTTGGCGACCGCGAGATTGACCGCCGCGGAGGCGTAGGCACCGACGTCCACGAAGGGCGACACGGTCCCCTCGAAGGCGGCGGCGATGTTCACCGTGGCCTTGATGCCCAGGGCTCCGCTCGCTCCCGCGCTCAGCTCCACGGGCACGACGGCGATGACGAACGTCTGGGAGTAGCCCATGCGCTTCTCGATCTGCCAGGTCTCCTCCCAGGAGAAGTTCGCATTGCCGCTCTTGCTGTAGAGCGTCATGCCCGCAAACTCCACGTCGAGATCGAAAGCCGAATCGGTGGGCATGATCGGATTGTAGTGCGCGTCCGACGTTGCCTTCAGGAAATCGAAGGTGTGCCCCAGAATCGTCACGGGAACGCCACCGGAGACGGAGGCACCGATGCCCTGAATCCCGAACCAGGCCTTGCCCAGAAAATCCACTTCCGTGCCGAAATAATTGTTGCTGAATCCTTTGCTGAAGCTCGTCTGAAAGGTGAGCCCCGCCGCATCGGAGGCCGCCACGGGCACGCCCTCGTAGATGTTCACGGGATGAACGATCTCATTGTCGTCACCCCTGGTGGGAACGACCGCCGCCGCCTCGTTCTCCTCGATCGCGCCGAGGGGATCCACAACGAACTTCAAATTTGTGGAAGTCCGCCCTGCAAGACGATTCCGCACGGCCTCGGGAACGAAGACACCCACCATGAGCGACTGCAGCGTGTTTGCGTCAAGGGAGGGGAGAATCAGGTGCTTCACGTAGGAACGGCTCGCGGAATCCCAGAGCAGGACCTCCTCGTAGCCTCTGTCGGTTTCCACGAAGGCCCCCACGGCCACGTTCGACGCGCCGTGCGCCACGGATTCCACGTCGAGCGTCCCGGCGATGTGGCTGCGCCGCACGTTGTCGGCGGTGTGCTCGTCGTGGTTGAGGACCAGATAGGCCGAATGGGGACGCAGCTCGCGCAGCACGAGGTCCGGCAGGTTCCGGTCGTCCGCGACGGTGACGAGGAGGCTCTCCGGAGCCTCGAAGACCACAGCCCGGGAGAGCACGGATTCGAGGGGATCCACCTGGACCACGAGGTTGTACGTTCCCGCGGGGACATCGTCGGAGAAGACGAAGGTCTGCGTGTAGGCCCCCTCCCCCGAGGACACCAGAGGAATCGATGCGCTGCCGAAGTGGTAGCTTTCGATCCGCTGCGTTTCTTCGTCCTTGCTGACGAGATAATAGGCCATGCCGAGGTCGCTCAGTTCCGTGGCGCTGTCGAGAGCCACCGTCAACGACACGGGACTCCGGAGATGGACATCCCCCTCGGGCAGGATTTCCACGGATGTCACCGACACCGACGTGTCCGGCGCGCCACCGCCGCCGCCGCCACCGCCACAACCGCCCAGAACGAAGACGTTGAACACCAGAATCAGCCAGATCAGACGCTTTCCTTTCATGCCACCCATACCACGCCACCTCCCTGTTTTTTCACCGCCCGGTTCTTTCCGTTTTTCCGGTACGCCGCATTCTTCCGGGTACGTATTTCTACCGAGAGAGTACAACCCTACCATTGGAAAAGAGCTACGTCAACGCACCCCGCAGCGAAAGCGGGAAGAAGGTCACCGCCTGTTTCCGCGAGCACCCGCGGAGGATTTCCGCTTCACCGCCAGAAAAAGATCCAGGTCGTCCAACACCTTCTCGTCCACGGGAAGCGCGAGCCAGGTTCCGTCGGGATAGGTGGGGGATGCCTCGTAGGCCTCGCGGACTTCGGAAGAGAGACGGGGCAGGACCGGTTCCAGAGCTTTCCGTTCCGCTCCTCCGAAGACGAACAGCAGCACGAGCCGCCCCCGTTCGGGAATGAGCGTGCAGAACGACTTGGACTTGCGGAAACGAAGGCTCCAGCCGTGTTTCGCCCCACCGAAAATCCAGTCGTTCCCGGGAAAAACGCCGGGATACCGCTCCTCTATCAGTCCCAGAAGGTACTTCCAGTGCCGGAATCCCTCCTCCCCCATCCAGCCGCAAAGGGCCTTCTCGTCGGGAGGGGCGGTCCTGTCGGTCATGCGCTCGCCCTTTTCGTACACAGCGAACCTCCTCCTTTTCCGTTTCATCCGAAGGTGCGGCCATTTTTCCGCGGCCTTTCCAGTGACGAGGACGTGCGGCGCACCCGCCCCCCCTCTTCCGGAACCGTCGGAAGAAAGCATAGAGCGCGTTATGGTGCGCGACAGGATCGCCATGGTGTCCACCGCCGCCGGCGCCGCAACGTGTAGAAGCGCACAATATAGTATAGTATAGTAGCGCAAAGCAAAGTAGCGCATACCCCCGACGGAGTGCCGACGTGAAAAAATGAGAGGCACCGGAGAAGGAGAACGCGAAAACGAAGGAGGCGGGGATATCCCCACCTCCCGGGAAAACATCTCAAAACGCACTCTGGCATGCTTCATTCTGCGAACCACGCGAACCCCGAGAGAGTAAAAGACGGCAGGAACTCCAGGCATTCCGTCCAACCCGGTCGAAGACGGACAGGCGGTCCGCTCAAACGAAGATCCTTACAAGCGAAGAGAAGAAACCGTAGAGACCGTCTCCGGCGATGAGCCCCGCCTCCCGGATGTCCATCCACTCCTTTCCGAAAAGCAGCCGCAGTCCCACCGCCACCATGACACCGATGCCGTAGACGGGATTGTTGATCAGGAGCCCCGTGGCGAAGAGAATCCCCATGGCTCTTCCCGGACCACCGACGAACTGGATCAGCATGCCCGGCACCGCCCAGAGAGCCAGCTCCCGCAGCAGCGACGGATTCGCCCCCGCACCGACTGTCGCGGCGAACACCCGGCTCACCGGCGCCAGCAGATCGAGCCTGAAATGCATGTCCATGAGAAGATACACGACGAGCATGGCGATCACACCGCCCACCATCTCGGCGATGACCTGCTGCTTGCGTCCCTCCCTCTCCAGGGAGGCGTCACTGCCACACCCCCGGATGAACCAGCCGGTCTTGAGATCGTATCCCATATCGGCGAAACAGGGACCCGTGCAGGCGATGTAGCCGACGAGAAGAGCGAGGGCTTTCGCCGGAAATCCCATGAACAGGCCGAGACTCAGGAAAATGATGCTGATGGCGAAGGCGGGAAACCAGCCGGAATGCATGGCGGAGAGACCGACGAGGATGGGGGCCGTCGACGCCGAAAAGGTCGCCCAGACGAGCCACAGCAGGAGCGTGGGAAGGGGCATCGTCGTCAGGAGGCCGCCCGACAGGGCAAGAACGAGGGCACCGACGCCGAAGAGAAGAACGTGGACCGCGATGGCCCGGCGGGTTTCCCCGGCGGTCACGGAGAGAGGCGCCGAGCCTTCTCCGGTGGCAGCCTCTCCGCAGACGGCCCGATGCCTTGCGAAGATGACGCGAAATGCCTGCAGCAGAGAGACGAGGCCCGCCCCGATCATGACACCGTGGGGAATGTAGGTCTTACCGAGGTCCACACCGAAGAGAGGCAGGGAATAGCCGCGAACGAGAAGGCCGGTGCCCAGCGCGGACATGGCGAAGATGTTCGCGATGAAGACGATGCCGATGGCGGCCATAGGCAGCTTGAAATAACTGCCCGCCATACCCGCGACGACGCCCTGGAGAAGACGGATCGCCTTCTTTCCTCCTTCGTCCCCCGCGATGAGTGCCTGCGCCGTGGCAATGCCGGGGGGCCAGGCACCGGCGGCGGGAAACAGGGGCGAGTCGAAGGTTCTGTAGACGAAATGCATGCCGATGAGCGTCGCCGCTCCCGCGCCTAAAAGCATGGGGAGAACGAGATCGGGCTCTCCGAGGGCATAGACGATGCCGACGGCGAGCAAACCGCAGTTGGACGCAGCGAAACCGGCCCCGGAGACCATGGTCTGCACGAGATTCTGCCGTTCGAGGGAACGAAAGGATTTCATCCAGGCAAAGGGCATGCGGGCGAGCGCCATGGCGATGACGGCGCCGAGAATCGACGTGTTTGCCGGAATGCCGACTTTGGCGATGAGCTGCATACAGATGATGGCGGAAAAAACAGAGACGATCACGCTCAAGAAAAGCGTCTGTGGTTCGAGTGCCCTCACTTTTTCCCTGACGTACACGGTGATCACTCCTTCCTCTTGCGACACTCCGCCCCAGGGTACCGCACCGTCGCAGCCGACATCCTACGAGGACAGGGCGACCATGGCGGCACCCATGATCCTGAGCAACCGCAGATATTCCTCGAAAATCAGGTACTCGTCCGGCTGATGCGCCAGATCGGGACACCCCGGAAACCGGGGGCCGAAGGCGACCGTGCGGGGAAGCGATTTCGCGTAGGTGCCACCCCCCATGGAGAGCGGACGGGCATCCTCCTCCGTCTGCTCGCGATAGACCCGGAGAAGCGTCCCCACGGGCTCGGCATCCTCGGGAATCCAGAGCGGAGGCGCTTTCCGGAGAACCGACACGGCATACCCCTCCTCAAGCGCCCGAACCTCCACGGCACGGAGAAGCTCCTCCTGGTCGAAGGTCACGGGGTGGCGGATGTCGAGTGATACGGAGAGGTGTCCATTCTTCAACGAAGCGAGCCCTGCATTGCAGGTGAGCCGCCCCGACGGGGCGTCCTCTGCGGCGATGCCCAGGCCTCGGCCTTCCGTGTCGCCCAGGAGGAGCGACGCGGTTCTTTCCAGTACAGGTGCCCAGGGTTCTTCGGGGAATGTCTCCACGAGCAGCCCGGCGAGAAGCGGCAGGGCATTCACGCCGAGCTCCGGAGTGCTCCCGTGGGCGGAACGCCCCTTCACCGTCAGGGAGACGAGGCTTCCCGTCCCGGAGAGCCGCGCCTCGCATCCGTTTTTTCGGGCCGTCGCCCGAAGTGCGGCGATGAGGCGCTCCGGAGAGAACGCCCCGGAGACCAGCGTCGCCGAGGCCTCCCCCGGAACAGCGTTGATCACGGTTCCGCCCTCGAAGGCCACAAGCCGCACCGCATCTCCTTCGGGAAGTTGTCTGGAAAGAGACAGCCGGAGCTGCCCCTTCTCGGCGTTCACCACGGGAAACGCACCGTCGGGAGTGAAACCGCAGTGCGGCACCTTTTCTTCGGCGAGATACCTCGGCATGTCGCGGCGGCCGCTCTCCTCGTCGGTTCCCAGAAGAACGCGGATGCGCCGTCCCGGAACGATGCCGCACCGGTCGAGACAGTGCAGAATCCACAGAGCTCCGATGATGGGCCCCTTGTCGTCCACAGTGCCGCGCCCATAGAGACGATCTCCTTCGAGCACCGCGTCGAAGGGAGGACGCGTCCATCCGCTTCCGGCGGGCACGACGTCCAGGTGCCCCAGAACCGCCACCGTCTCCGGTCCCTCGCCGTATTCCGCATACCCCACGTATCCCCCGAGGTTTCCCGTCCGGAGCCCCAGGGATCGCGCTGTCTCCAGAGCATGACAGAGTGCCCTGTCGATCTCCTCACCGAAGGGCTTCCCCTGCCGAGGCTCGCCGAGAACACTGGGAATGCGCACCGACTCCTGGACAGATCGGAGAATATCGGGAAAGAGCGCGTTGATGACCTGATCGAGTTCCGTCATCGGAAATCCTCAGTACCCCTCCACACCCATGCGGCGACAGAGATCCCGCGCCGTCGGATCGCGGTAGACGCCGTCCTCCTCGAAGACCTCGCCGTCCAGGAGAATCGTGGGAGCGAGCACCACGCCGTCCGTGTGGGACGCGGCGGCCCAGCACTTTCCCATGATCGCCGCTCCCTGGCTTCCGAGGCCGAATTCGATACATCCGAACACCCGCTCGTCCTCGACGATGCGTCCCGTCGGTGCCGTCACGCCCGGGTTGAACCCAAGCGAGTAGTGCGCAAGACGATACATGTTCGCATCCCCGAAGGAGGCCATCCACGCACGGAAGACATCCGCCTCCGCTCCCCCTTCGATGGAAGTCACCACCCCGCCCTCGAGTTCGAGGCGGATGGGTTCCCGAAGAATCCCGAGCTGTTCCGGCGGAAAGACCGCTCCGTCGAAGACCAGCGTGCCGCCGATACTCTCCTCCTCGGGACACCAGCTCACCTGGCCACCCAGCATGATGGGATATCCCTTCTTCGTGGCCTTCTCCCCGGAAAGACGCACTTTCCTGCCCCGGTTGTATCCCACGAGATCGGTCCCCCTCGCGGTGCGCACCTCCACCTTGTCCGCCCCCTCGAGCACCTTCTGGAAATGCCGTCCCAGCTCGACCATCAGGTCGTACTCCACTCTGGTGATGCAGTTCACCATCATCCTGACGTCCATCCCCGTAAGGTTGATGTAGCGACATCCGGCCTTCAGTGCATCGCGCCAGCTCTGGGAGTGCATGACCGTCGCGTAGGCGAACTCGATCCAGATGTCCGC
>Ga0067045_1032206_pt1 | contig 10662 bp, 5 predicted proteins | sample TerdegcTABiofilm_FD_59184 | JGI IMG/M metagenome (GOLD analysis project Ga0067045, IMG submission 59184) | Combined Assembly of (Gp0054472, Gp0054536) Wastewater bioreactor microbial communities from Singapore -Terephthalate degrading... | reverse complement strand
GGGAGCCACGCTTGAGGCTCTAAGGAACATAGCGCTTCCGGTATTGTTGATTTATCCCGCTGCCACATGGCTTGTATTCCGTCTTTTCCTGGATCAGGAAGATCGAGTGGCCTCCGAAACAGCTCTCGTAAAAAGTGAGGAAAAATACCGGGACCTTTATGACAACTCACCGGACATGCTGTTTTCTTTTGATGCCACCACGGGGAGAATTATTGGATGTAACAGGACCTTCTGTGACAAAACCGGATATTCATGGAACGAGATTATCGGAATGCCTATTTCTAAGCTATATCATCCAGACTGCCATGAAAAGGCAAGAAAATGCCTTGAGAATTTCTTGAAAGAGGGTGAAGTACGAAATGTCGAGTTCCAGGCGGTCACAAAAGACGGAAACGTAGTGGATGTCCTGCTACATGCCAAAGCAGTAAGAGACTCAAAAGGAAAGATCCTGTACAGCAGATCCAGTTGGCGAGACATCTCTGATAGAAAATATGCCGAGCAGGCATTGGCTGAAAGTGAAGAGAGATATCGAGCCATTTTTGATAACGCTGGAGTTGGCATCAATCTCCTTGATGCGCAGGGGAAAATCTTCTCCGTGAACAAATCCTTGGCCGATATGCTCGGGTATACCCCCGATGAACTCAAAGGTATGACCTTCCAGGAACTTACACACCCGGAGGATGCTCAGATTTCTCTAAAGGAATTGGCTGCGCTTCTGTCAGGGGAAAAGAAATCTTACAGGATTCAGAAACGATATCTTAGGAAAGATGGAGGTATCTTTTGGGGCGATCTGTCAGCCTCCGAAATTAGCGACTCCAATGGCAAGCAAATAGGTACTGTTGGGGTAATTGCTGATATCACTCCGCGAAAAAATATTGAGCTCGAACTAGCTAGAACGGAGAATCGTTACAGATCGCTTTATGAAGGAATGAATGACGCCGTCGCTGTTTATGAGGCTAAACACTACGGCGAAGATTTTGTTTTTATCGATTTCAACCCCGCCGCTGAACGTATTGAAAAAATTCAAAAAGACCAGGTCATCGGAAAAAGCGTGCTCGAAATGTTTCCAGGGGTTCGAGAGTTTGGTCTTTTTGATGTATTCCAGAAAGTTTGGCGCACAGGCGTTCCTGAACATTGTCCGGTTAAGTTGTACAAAGACGAAAGAATTAGGGGTTGGAGAGAAAATTTCGTATACAAACTGCCCTCCGGTGAACTTGTCTCAATCTATTCAGATGAAACTCAACGAAAACTCGCAGAAGAGGCTCTTGCCAAGAGTGAGGAGCGATATCGCCAGTTAGCTGAAGTGAGTTTCGAAGCCATAGTTTTTCATGACAATGGAACACTGCTTCGCGCAAACGATCAATTCTTCGAAATGTTCGGTTACCAACCAGATGAAATGGTGAGCCAACCTGTCATCGAAAAAATCATTCATCCAGATTTTGTCGAAAAAGTAACTTCCTCCATCACCACTGTTTCCATAGAATCTTATGAAGTGATTGCCAGAAAAAAAGATGGGACCAATTTTCCCGTAGAAATTAGGTCGAGGCTGGTTGAAGAGCACGGCAAGACTATCAGAGCGATGGCGATCAGGGATCTATCCGAGCGAAAGAATCTTGAAAACCTTGTGATCAAAGCTCAAAAAATGGAGGCAGTGGGCACACTCGCCGGTGGAATCGCCCATGATTTCAATAACCTATTGCAGGTTATACTTGGGTACTCCGAAATCCTCTTGGCCGATACCGATTGCTGTCATCCTGATTACGAAGTTCTCATGAAAATTCATATCGCAGGTCATAAAGGAGCTGAGCTGGTCAGGAATTTATTGGCCTTCAGTCGAAATGTGGAACCTGAATTTCGTCCTGTGTCCCTTAATCACGAAATAATTCAATTCCGTGAATTCTTGTCCAGGACCATTGCTCGAAATATAGAAATCGTCCTGAATCTTGATGAAAAAGTTCCGATGATTCATGCTGATCCTTCTCAAATAGGACAAATACTGATGAATCTGGGAGTCAATGCTAGAGACGCCATGCCAGGTGGCGGAATCCTCAAAATCGAAACAAAAGCTTTGTATCTTCATCACGAATGTTTTTCAAATTACGAAACGTTTCATCCTGGCCTTTATGTCTTGCTAAAAGTTTCAGATACAGGGCATGGAATGGACGAACAAACAATTGCCCGAATTTTCGATCCATTTTTCAGCACTAAAGAAGTCGGAAAGGGAACAGGACTGGGATTGTCGACCGTTTACGGAATCGTAAGACAACACGATGGTTATATCATGTGTTCAAGTGAGCCAGGAAAAGGCTCCCTTTTCGAAATCTACTTCCCAGCCTCCGACACTCATGAATATCAAAACCCAAGTTCTAATAAGTCCGACCTGATAGGAGGAACCGAAACCATCCTGCTCGTAGATGACGAAGAAGGGATAAGAGAGATTGGAGTTAATACTCTAAGCCGCTTTGGATACAATGTGATCACAGCATCTAACGGAAAGCAGGCCATTGAAACATTTGAAACTTTCAGTAACCAAATATCGTTGGTGATTCTGGATTTGTTGATGCCGGAAATGGATGGAATCACTTGCATGAAAGAGCTGTTAAAGCTGGAACCTTCAACGGCCATTCTCATAACCACCGGCCATTCTTACGATCAGTTTGAAAAAACAGTCCACGAATTGGGAGCTAAAGGTCTACTGCGTAAACCCTATGACACCGGACAGTTGATAACTACTGTCCGAAACTTGTTAGATGGTATTAAATCGTGAAGCTGGTTGTGAAATGTGGAATATTTGGTAAGTCTGGCGGAGAGAGAGGGATTCGAACCCTCGGTAAGGCTTCACACCCTACACTCGCTTAGCAGGCGAGCACCTTCGGCCTCTCGGTCATCTCTCCGACGAACAAACTCTAAGATTAGAGGTCTTTGGCTCACCTGTCAAGTTTTTTGTATTAAATCAAAACGCCCTCTTTTATGGTCACATAGCTCTTTTTGCAACATTTTCTGTTTTCAATTGGATATGTAGCCCTTCAATTTCCACGCCCTGATAACATTCGCATAGAGATCCGGTTTTCTCTCCAACATGAATTTTCGAACTATCGTTTTGTCTATGGCAAGGGACAATTTTTCTCTTCTAGATCTTGGTGTTTTTTCTGAAATGTCTCGAACCAGCTTGTCCGCTGCGCTTGTAAGCTTGTGCTTCTTGTCACTAATACCTCTGGAAATGGGAATTCCCACCGAACAGAACACAAAGCCGGAAAGGTGAGTATGAAAGACATCCTGTAAGCAACAGAACCTTCGGCTAACCGACTTCCCACCGAAGAGACCAACTGATGCTATGCCAAGACTATATTTGTCCTCAAGGACCAGAGTGAATCCAAGTATGTAAGTGATTCTTTCGATGAATCTTTTTAAACAAGCCGTTATAAGAGCGTTCCGCACAGGAGATCCTATCACAAAGCCATCGGAATTCTTCATGATATCTATGATACCCCCGACATCATCATGTATCACGCATTCTCCTGTCCTCAGACACGTGAAACATCCTATACAATCATTGATGTGTTTTTCAGATAACCTGATTTTAGTCACATCTGCTCCTCTTCGTTCCAGATGTGATGCTACTAATTCAAGGGAGTCATTTATAAATCCGCCCGGTTTAGGACTTCCACTGATTACCGTTATTTTCATTGAACTGCCCCTCAATTCCAAAAAATCAAAATCAAGTCAGCGATCCGCATATCTGTAGATATCAAGACTGAAAGAACTGAAAACTATCTGGACTAATTTGTTCGAAAAACCGGGAAAGGCCTACGGGAACTGTTCCTAATCGTCTGTCGTAAACGGTTTGTGGCGCTATAACCACCAGATTTCTTTTCGCGCGAGTAGTTGCTACGTATATCAGTCTTCGCTCTTCCTCGAGGTCATCAGGCGCATTGAACGCCATGGGGGAGGGAATACGTCCCTCAGTTGCCCATATTATGATGACAGTCTGCCATTCAAGTCCTTTAGCTGAATGAATTGTAGAGAGAGTGACCCTTTCCGATGAATCATAGTAATCGTGTTGCTCCGTTTCAGGCGGTTCGAGAGCAACATCGGCCAAAAATTCACTGACTGAGGAATAACTGGCCGCCATTGCGGTTAACTGTTCAAGATCTTTTAGCCGTTTGGGATAATTGTCGAAATTGGCCTGTAAGTATGGAGAATAGTGCTTGGTTAAAAGTTCTAATTTTTCGATCAACGACAATTCTGGATTCCTGAGCTGGTTGAACACCTCAAAAACCTGTAGCAGCAAGCCTTCATTTTTTTTTGCCTGATGGGCGACCAACGCCAGGTTACCCATGGAATAATCATTAGCGATAGCGTTGGAAAATTTGATGGCTGTCTTTTCTCCCACCCCGGGAATCATTTTCAAAACCCTTATCCAACTAATCAGATCAACCGGATTGTTAGACACCTTTAGATAAGCAAGAACATCCTTGATATGTTGACTCTCAACAAACTTGAATCCACCGTATTTCACAAACGGAATGGCATTTCGAGCCAACTCGGCTTCAAGCTCAAAAGAATGAAAGCCCGCTCTGAATAACACCGCTATATCATTTAAGCTTCCGCCATGTTTAACTGAATCCAGAATGAGCCTGTTGACAATTCGGCTTTGCTCCTGCTCGGAGATTGGTCTGACGAGAAACGGCAATGGACCGGATGTCATCCTCGTAAAAAGTCTCTTGCGATAGCCCAGGGATGCATGGTCGATTATCTGATTGGTAACATTGAGTATCGCCTGAGTGCTCCTATAGTTTTCTTCAAGCTTGATAATTCGCGCGCCAGGGAAAATATTGGGAAACTCCATAATATTCTGGAAGTTTGCTCCCCTAAATGAATAAATACTCTGGGAATCATCTCCAACTGCCATTACATTATCGTGATCGCTTGCCAGCATTCTGACCATTCTGGCCTGAAGCCTGTTTGTGTCCTGATACTCATCTACAAGCAAATACCGCCAGCCTGACGATATGTGATTTCTTAGTTCCTCATTTTCCTCAAGAAGTCTCACGGATTCTGTAAGAAGGTCGTCATAATCCAGTAACCTGTTTTGCCTCTTGATGCCTTGATAGTCCCGGCTTATTTTTCTGAGTTCATCAGTGAATTCTTCAAAATGAGGATATCGGTTCTGGATCACATGCTCGATTTCTACCGATGATCCAACTGAACGACTCAATATTTCATAAATCGTCCTCGCTTTTGGGAAAGATTTGAGATCGGTCACGGGCGGTTTGAGATTTTTCCTGGCTTGCTCGACTGCATCCAGTATATCCCTCTGGTCCATGATCGAAAATGTTCGATCAATACCTATGTGCGAAGAATATTTCCTGAGGAGCGAATAGCCGACTGAATGGAAAGTTCCTCCATAAACCATTGAGGCTCTACCATCCAGTAGCGTTGACGCCCGGTTGAGCATTTCCATTGCTGCTTTACGAGTGAAAGTCAAAAGAAGAATCGAATGAGGGTCTATCCCTCTATCAATAAGCCATGCTACCCGGAATACTATCGTACGTGTTTTTCCTGAACCGGCTCCGGCAATTACAAGCACCGGACCGTCAGGAGCGCTGGCAGCCTCATACTGTTCGGGGTTCATCTGTTTGGCGTAATCTATACGTTGTCCCGTAACCTTTATAATCAACTTTATCCTCTTAATATAATGATTCTCCATTGATGTATTAACTATACAAAGTTTTTAATGAAGAAAAAAATGGTCAAATGACAGCTTTTGTGATATATTTATCTCATACAGTCTTTTATGTTTTGTTTTAGTGTCCATGGTTTATTTAAGGAGGATTGCGTGAACAATTTGTCAAAAGTTCTAGCATGTCCAGTCTGTAACAACCACTTTTCTCATGTTTTGACAAACAATGATACCCGGAATGTTCCGAATTTTGGATATGGATTGGATTACAGGTTGGTGCCGAGAGACTGTAATAGGGCCTCAGATGTGGCCACGTGCCCTAACTGTTTTTTCTCTTACCGCACCCAGGATTTTGATTCGAGAGTTTCCGAAAATATCAAATCCCTAGTTAAATCAAAAAAATACAGCGACATATTTAAATCGGCCACAATAGAAGACCTGTGCGCTCTAGGTCGCTGCGGAATGATATCCATTTTGGAAACGCGAGGACTAAATCCTCGAGATCTCGGAATTGTGAGCCTCAAAAGTTCTTGGGTCGCTCGCGAGCTTGGTTCAACCGTACAAGAGATGAGCTTGCTAGAAAACGCTGATAAATTTCTTGATGACGCCCTGAGGAGAAACCTTACCAAGGGCGAGCCGGCTATGGTCATGTACCTTCTAGGAGAAATAAACCGTAGAAGGGAAGAGTATCTACGCGCCAAAGAAATGCTCACCTTCCTCGGTAATAACCCGCGTTACCGTTATCCAGCCTTACTGCTAACGGTTCTAATTGAGGAAGAGGATTCCACCCCCTATTGGTCAAATTATTCTCCTGATAAGATGGAACAACTCTCGCCGCGTTTCAAAGGAATTTTCCCCGCCTTACGAAGCATTCCCCCACTAAAAGTTGATTTTTCACCAGACGAATTGAACGATGCTCAACAAAAACCGGACGAAGACGATAGGCAAAGGTTTTGATTTATGCCTTACAGTTAAGAGGAAAATCAACGGCCTAATCGATAGACAATAATTGTAAAATTCTTGTATAGTGTCCCATAAGGCATTGGCTTGACAGCTAATTGGCCTGGATCAATATCGCATTATCATTCACAAAATATACTTCGATTGAAGCCTAAAGTTCTGTCGGGTGAAAAAAGATTGGGTTGACTGGTCTTTTTTCATTCGACTATTCATTGAAAACATTAATAATAATTGATATGTTTTAGGATGATCGAAATTCATCATTAAATACGCCGGCAATGGAGGAGAATGGATGAAACCGTACTTCGAAAAGATGACGGGAATCGGCAAGGCGCTGACCGAAGCTACTATCAAACAAACCGAGGGAAATTTACAACTAGTTCGAGAAGTTGAGAAACAGCTTCAGGAGGAAATGGAAAAAGTCCGTTCAGCCGGGTTGCCAGCTTCTAAGATCAATCAGCGCGGTCAGATGACCGTTTGGCAGAGACTGGAATATCTATTGGATCCAGGATCTTGGAGACCACTACACTCCATATACAACCCCAAGAGCAATGATGAGGGAACAACCGGAGTCGTCAACGGTCTTGGAAAGATCTCAGGGAAATGGGCTGTAATAATTGGATTTGACAATAAAGTCATGGCCGGAGCATGGGTCGCTGGGCAATCAGAAAATGTTCTCAGGGTTACTGACCTGGCCAAGAGACTAAATATACCTTTGGTATGGCTTGTAAACTGTTCCGGAGTTAAACTTACCGAGCAGGAAGAAGTTTATCCAGACCGTAGGGGCGGTGGCACAACGTTTTTTAGACATGCGGAATTGGCAAAGCTGGGAATTCCTGTAATCGCCGGTATTTACGGCACCAACCCCGCAGGCGGTGGCTACCACGGAATTAGCCCTACCATTCTCCTGGCTCACAAAGACTGCAATATAGCCGTTGGCGGTGGCGGAATCGTCAGCGGAATGAGCCCAAAGGGATTTTTCGACCTGGAAGGCGCTGAAGCCCTGATCGACGCTACCAGACATTTCAAGGAAGTGCCTCCGGGAAGTGTCAATGTCCACTATGATTCCACCGGATTCTTCAAGGCAGTCTTTGAAAAAGAAGAAGAAGTGCTCGATGCCTTGAAGCAATACATGACTTATCTTCCAGCGTACAATCCTAAATTCTTTAGAGTCGCAGATCCTGCTGAACCATTGTTCCCAAAAGAGGACTTGGACCGACTCATTCCCATGAACCAAAAGGCGGTTTATAATTTCATAGAGGTCCTTGCCAGGCTGACCGACAATAGCGAACACATGGAATTCAGACCCACCTATGGGCCTGAAGTTTACACAGGACTCGTCAAGATTGATGGATTCCTGATGGGCGTGATTGGCAATAAGCAAGGATTCCTGGGAATGGGATATCCGGAATATGCCGATTATCCAGGTATTGGAGGAAAACTCTACAGACAGGGTCTTATCAAGATGAACGAATTCGTGACCCTGTGTGGTAGGGACCGTGTGCCAATCATTTGGTTCCAGGACACTTCTGGTATCGATGTCGGTGACATAGCTGAGAAAGCCGAGCTGTTGGGTCTAGGACAGAGCCTGATATATTCCATTGAACAAACCAATGTGCCTATGATGCTGTTTGTATTGAGAAAAGGCACTGCTGCTGCTCATTACATCATGGGAGGGCCTACGGCAAATAATCACTGCGCCTTCACCCTTGGAACACCGGCTAGTGAAATTTACGTCATGCACGGTGAAACAGCCGCGGCCGCGTCGTTCGCCAGAAGGTTGGTTAAAGAAAAGGACTCAGGTCGGGGCTTAGAGCCAATCATTGATAAAATGAACGCATTGGCAAAACAATATTATGATCAATCCAGACCCATCTATTGCGCCAAACGCGGTTTCGTCGATGAAGTGGTCTCCTTTACCGGCATGCGTGATTACATGGTGGCGTTTGCTAATTGCGCCTATCAGAATCCTTTATCAATGTGCGCACATCATCAGATGATGCTTCCGAGAATTATTAAAGGTTGAGAGTCCTAAAAATTGCCTGGCCAATACCTTGCTTGGGCGTTTTGGATTCATAAATTGTTACTAGGAGGAATTTAGAAATATGAGCAAAACTGAAAACAATCTGAAAGAAGCTTTCGCTGGGGAATCACAGGCTAACCGCAAGTACACGGCTTTTGCCAAAAAGGCTGAAGCTGAGGGTTACAAAGGCGTAGCCAAACTTTTTAGGGCTGCCGCGGCCGCCGAAACAGTTCATGCACTCAAACACCTTGATGTCTTGAAGGGTGTTGGAGGCACACTTGAGAATCTTAAAGCTGCTTACAGCGGTGAACACCATGAATTTTCCTCAATGTATCCTCAATTCATAGAGGACGCCAAGGCCGAGAAGAATAGCGCTGCTCTTCTATCCTTCAACTGGGCCAATGCCGTGGAAAAAATTCATGGCGATCTTTATGATAAAGCCATTAAGGCAATGGAAGCCGGAAATCCGATTCCAGAGAAAGATTATTACATCTGTCCAAAGTGCGGCTATACTATCGAAGACGCAGCTCCTGACAAATGCCCCGTTTGTGGAGCAAAAAAGGACGAATTTTTCCTAGCTGACTGAGTCTTTTAGTCTAATTATCTCAAATTACTTGCTCCGTGGTGAAGCGCTCCCAATGCAAGCGGCGCTTCGCCAGTTCTTTTCATTTTATTCTTGTTAATTAGCCTTGAAACAAAAATATTTTCCCTGATAGCAATACTTCCTTTTTAAATCGCGGCCAGCGGCTTGTTAGTTCAGATTTAATACAAATTTTTTTAGAGTTATCGACTAGTAGCCTAAATTAACTGAGAGGGTGGCATGAAAGAAACAGTGTCCATTAAAAATACTGGTCTTAGAGGTATCACTGTAGCTGATACCAAGATTAGTTTTATTGACGGAATTCAGGGTATTCTAATTTATAGGGGATATCGAATTGAGGAACTTGCTGAGAAATCGACTTTCCTGGAAACCGCATACCTGCTGTTGAACGGTGAACTGCCCTCTACTCAGGAGCTTTCAATTTTTTCAAGGCAGGTTTTTGAGTCTAGCGCTCTTCCCAAATTTGTGCTGGATTCACTCAGGACATTCCCAAGCAATGCCGACCCCATGGACGTGCTTCAGGCAAGCGCCCCCATTCTTGCCATGGATGATCCCGATCTCAACGGTGAATCAAGAGAAGCTAATGAGAGAATGGCCACTCGTCTAATAGCCAGACTTCCCAGCGTAGTGGCCGCCTGGCACAGAATAAGAAATGGCCTTGAGCCTCTAGATCCTGATCCAGCTCTTAGTCATGCCGCGAATTTTTTGTGGATGCTTCAGGGAAAACGTCCGGATGAACAGACTGCTAGAGATCTCGATTGCTGTCTAATATTACACGCTGATCATACCTTTAACGCATCCACATTCGCATGTAGGGAAGTCTGCTCGACAAAGGCTCACATGTACGCGGCTGTCACCGCTGGCATCGGCGCTCTCTCGGGTAGCCTCCATGGTGGGGCAAACATGAGAGTTATGGGCATGTTACTGGAACTCGAAAATGAGCCAGATATCGAAAAATGGGTCAAGAACCAGATTGATTCCGGAAAGAAAATCATGGGAATGGGACACGCCGTCTACAAGACAATGGATCCTCGAGCCAAATATCTCAAACAGATGGCGACCAGACTAGCGGCAACTTCAGGTGTGGAAATTTGGGACAAACTTTCAAAAACCATCGAACGTGTAGCAATCGACGAATTCAATAGGAGAGGCAAAACGGAAATACGGCCTAATGTGGATTTTTTCAGCGCTCCGGTTTACCACATGATGGGCATAAAGAGAGATCTTTTCACCCCGATTTTTGCCATTTCCCGAATTGCCGGATGGTGCAGCCACGTAATTGAAGAGAAATTCGGCGAGGCCCAGGAAAAACCGATGCTTTACAGGCCAGAAGCTCAGTATGTTGGCAATTACTGTGGATTAATGGGATGTGAATACGAACCACTGCAGGAAAGA
>Ga0067045_1032205_pt1 | contig 10662 bp, 7 predicted proteins | sample TerdegcTABiofilm_FD_59184 | JGI IMG/M metagenome (GOLD analysis project Ga0067045, IMG submission 59184) | Combined Assembly of (Gp0054472, Gp0054536) Wastewater bioreactor microbial communities from Singapore -Terephthalate degrading... | reverse complement strand
TGGGGGGTGGCAGATCGTCTGGAGTGACGAGCCGCCGGTCAAGCCAGGTCAAAAGGTCAGCAAGAAACGTGTGCCCGCCCCATTGCAGGCGCTGGGCTTTACCTTGGACGAGGTTCGGGATGTGCGCCTGGCGCCCATCGTGGATTTCAAGGGGCGTGCAGGCAAGGCTGGGGCGGCACCCGCCTGAGTGGCTGCTGAAAAATTGGGGTGGGTGGCAGCCGCGCGCAGCCTCCGCCTTCGGGTGATTGAAACAGGAGAGTCGTCGCATGAATCGCGAATTGTTGATGTTGGTTGAGGCCATTTCGCGCGAAAAGAACGTGGAGCGTGATGTGGTCTTGGGCGCCGTGGAGTCGGCCCTGGCCCAGGCTACCAAGAAGCTGTACCAGGGCGAGGTGGACATTCGCGTGTCCGTAGATCGCGACAGCGGCAACTATGAGACTTTCCGTCGCTGGCTGGTGGTGCCCGATGATGCCGGCCTGCAAAACCCCGAGGCCGAAGAGCTGTTGATGGATGCGAAGGACCGCATTCCGGACATCGAAGTGGGCGAGTACATCGAAGAAGGTGTCGAGTCCGTGCCGATCGGCCGCATCGGCGCCATGGCTGCCAAGCAGGTCATCCTGCAGAAGATCCGCGACGCCGAGCGTGAAATGCTGCTCAACGACTTCATGTCGCGCGGCGAGAAAATCTTTACCGGCACCGTCAAGCGCATGGACAAGGGCGACATCATTGTCGAATCCGGCCGTGTGGAAGGACGTCTGCGCCGTGGCGAGATGATCCCGAAGGAAAACCTGCGCAGTGGCGACCGTGTGCGCGCCATGATCATGGAAGTGGACCTGACGCTGCGCGGCGCTCCCATCATCCTGTCGCGCTCGGCCCCCGAGTTCATGATCGAACTCTTCCGCAACGAAGTGCCTGAGATCGAACAAGGCCTGCTGGAAATCAAGTCCTGCGCCCGTGACCCCGGCTCGCGCGCCAAGATCGCCGTGCTGAGCCACGACAAGCGCGTGGACCCCATTGGCACTTGCGTCGGTGTGCGTGGCACCCGCGTCAATGCGGTGACCAACGAACTCGCTGGCGAACGCGTGGACATCGTGCTGTGGTCCGAAGACCCCGCACAGTTTGTGATCGGCGCCCTGGCCCCGGCCAACGTGTCCTCCATCGTGGTCGATGAAGAAAAACACGCCATGGACGTGGTCGTGGACGAGGAAAATCTCGCCATCGCCATTGGTCGTGGTGGTCAGAACGTGCGTCTGGCGTCCGATCTGACTGGCTGGAAGATCAACATCATGGACGCCGCCGAAAGCGCGCAAAAGCAGGCCAACGAGACCGACACGGCCCGCAAGCTGTTCATGGAAAAGCTCGATGTGGACGAGGAAATCGCCGACATCCTGATCTCCGAAGGCTTCAACAGCCTCGAAGAAGTGGCCTATGTGCCGCTGCAGGAAATGCTGGAGATCGAAAGCTTCGACGAAGACACCGTCAACGAGTTGCGTGCCCGTGCCAAGGATGCGCTGCTCACGATGGAAATCGCCCGTGAGGAAAGCGTGGAAGAGGTCTCCCAGGACCTGCGCGACCTCGAAGGCCTCACCCCCGAGCTGATTGCCAAGTTGGCTGAAGGCGGTGTGCACACACGTGACGACCTGGCCGATCTGGCCATTGATGAACTGACCGACCTGACCGGACAGTCTGAAGAAGATGCCAAAGCCTTGATCATGAAGGCGCGCGAACACTGGTTCGCGGGGCAAGAGTAAAGGTCAGGGAGGCACGAACCACATATGTCCAGTAATACTGTCGCCGAGTTTGCAACCGAACTCAAAAAATCGCCTGAAACCCTGCTCGACCAGCTCAAAGCTGCGGGCGTGGGCAAGGCTGCTCCTTCCGACGCGTTGACCGAGTCGGACAAGCAAAAGCTGCTTGCTTATCTGCAGGCCAGCCACGGCACGGCTTCGGCCGACCGCAAGAAGATCACGCTGGTGAAGAAGTCCACCAGCGAGATCAAGCAGGCGGATGCCACGGGCAAGGCCCGCACGATCCAGGTGGAAGTGCGCAAGAAGCGCACGTTCATCCAGCGCGACGAAGGTGCCGAGGCATCTGCCGAATCCCACGCGCCCGCCGCTGCGGAAGAGGCCGCTGTTTCCAGCGAAGACCTGGAACTGTCCCGCCGCGAGGAAGAAGCTCGCCGCCAGGCCGAGCTGATCCGTCGCCAGGAGACGGAGCTGGCCGAAAAGCGTGCCGAGCGTGAAGCGCGTGAGAGGCGTGAGCGTGAAGCTGAAGAGCGCGCTGCCGCCTATGCCGCCCAGGAAGCCGAGAAGAAGGCACAAGCCTCTGCTGTCAAGCAGGAGGCCACCCGCGAGCAAGCGGCCGAAGCCGCTGCACGCAATGCAGCCCAAACCGAAGCCCGCGAAAAGGCTGCCGCTGAATCCAAGGCACGCGCCGACGAGGAAACAGCGCGCGCTGCTGACCTGGACGCCCGTCGCCGCAAGGCCGAAGCGGAAGCTGCTGCGATTCGCTCCATGATGGCCACGCCCAAGAAGGCGGTCATGGTGGCCAAGAAGCCAGAAGAACCCAAGCCAGTGGCCAAGCCCGCTGCCGTGGGGGATGCCAAGAAGGGCACCCTCCACAAGCCGGCTGTCGGCACCGGTGTGGCGCGCGCAGGCGCTCCCGCCACAGCCGGGGCAGGCGCAGGTGCGCCAGGCGCTGGCAAGGAAGTGAAGTCGGCCAAGCTGTCCTCCAGCTGGGCCAACGACACCGCCAAGAAGAAAGAAATCAAGACCCGTGGCGACAGCAGCGGCGGTGTCGGTCGCAACAACTGGCGTGGTGGCCCGCGTGGCCGCCGTGGCGACAGCCGCGACCATCGCGACGATCACCAGCAGTCTGCACCGGTCGAGGCGCGCATCATTGAAGTGCATGTGCCCGAAACCATCACGGTGGCAGAGCTGGCACACAAGATGTCGATCAAGGCGTCTGAAGTGATCAAGGCGCTGATGAAGATGGGCCAGATGGTCACCATCAACCAGCCGCTGGACCAGGACACCGCCATGATCGTGGTGGAAGAACTGGGCCACAAGGCGGTGGTGGCGGCGCTGGACGATCCAGAAGCCTTTACCGACGACGATACGACCCAGCAGAACGTGGAATTGTTGCCCCGTGCTCCTGTGGTGACCGTCATGGGCCACGTGGACCATGGCAAGACCTCGCTGCTCGATTACATTCGCCGCGCCAAGGTGGCTGCGGGTGAAGCCGGTGGCATCACGCAGCACATCGGTGCCTACCACGTGGAAACACCACGCGGCATGGTGTCGTTCCTTGACACCCCGGGCCACGAGGCCTTCACGGCCATGCGTGCCCGTGGTGCCCAGGCCACGGACATCGTGATCCTGGTGGTGGCGGCCGACGACGGTGTCATGCCCCAGACCAAGGAAGCCATCAAGCACGCCAAGGCGGCTGGTGTTCCTATCGTGGTGGCGATCACCAAGGCCGACAAGCCCGATGCCAACCCCGACCGTGTCAAGCAGGAACTGGTGGTGGAAGAGGTGGTGCCTGAAGAGTACGGTGGCGATTCGCCTTTCGTGCCTGTGTCTTCCAAGACCGGCATGGGCATCGACACGCTGCTGGAGCAAGTGCTGCTGCAGGCCGAAGTGCTGGAACTCAAGGCACCGGTCGATTCACTGGCCAAGGGTCTGGTGATCGAAGCCCAGCTCGACAAGGGCCGCGGCCCTGTGGCCACGGTGCTGGTTCAGTCCGGCACGCTCAAGGTGGGCGACATTGTGCTGGCTGGACAGACCTATGGCCGCGTGCGTGCCATGCTGGATGAAAACGGCAAGGTCGCCAAGACGGCAGGCCCGTCGATCCCGGTGGAAATCCAGGGTCTGACGGAAGTGCCGCAGGCCGGCGACGAATTCATGGTGCTCACGGACGAACGCCGTGCCCGCGAAATCGCCACCTATCGTGCCGGCAAGTTCCGCAACACCAAGCTGGCCAAGCAACAGGCCGCCAAGCTGGAAAACATGTTTGCCGACATGACGGCGGGCGAAGTGAAGATGTTGCCCATCATCGTCAAGGCCGATGTACAGGGTTCGCAGGAAGCGCTGGCGCAGTCGCTGCTCAAGCTCTCGACCGACGAAGTCAAGGTGCAGCTGGTATACGCCGCCGTGGGCGCCATCAGCGAGTCCGACATCAACCTGGCGATCGCCTCCAAGGCCATCGTGATCGGCTTCAACGTGCGGGCCGATGCCGGTGCGCGCAAGCTGGCCGAAGGCAATGGCGTCGATCTGCACTACTACAGCATCATTTACGATGCTGTGGACGAGCTGCGTGTGGCGATGTCCGGCATGCTGGCCCCCGAGCAGCGCGAGGAAATCATCGGCACCGCCGAGATCCGCACGGTGTTCGTTGCGACCAAGATCGGCACGATTGCCGGTTCGTACATCACTTCGGGCATGGTCCATCGCAACGCACGCTTCCGCCTGCTGCGCGACAACGTGGTGGTCTACACCGGCGAAGTCGATTCGATCAAGCGCCTCAAGGACGATGTCAAGGATGTCAAGGAAGGCTTTGAGTGCGGTATCAAGCTCAAGAACTACAACGACATCAAGGAAGGCGATCACCTCGAATTCTTTGACATCAAGGAAATCGCGCGGACGCTGTAAGGCATCGGTGACGACGACATGGCTGCGAAGAAATCTTCCACCCCCAACCGCGCCTTCAAGGTCGCCGATCAGATCCAGCGCGATCTGACGGAGCTGATCGCGCGCGAGTTGAAAGATCCGCGTGTGGGCATGGTGACGCTGCAGGGGGTGGAGGTGACTCCCGACTATGCCCATGCCAAGGTGTTCTTCAGCCTGTTGACGGGCGACCCTGTGGAGACACAGGCTGCGCTCAACCAGGCTGCGGGTTTCCTGCGCAACGGCTTGTTCAAGCGCCTGCACATCCACACGGTGCCCACGCTGCACTTCGTGTTCGACCGCACCTCCGAGCGTGCGGCCGACATGAACGCCTTGATCGCCAAGGCAGTTTCTTCCCGCGCAAAAGAGGAGTAGTCCATGCACGCGCCTCGCACCAGGGTGCAGCGGCGCCCTGTGCATGGGGTGTTGCTGCTCGACAAACCGCTCGGCCTTTCGAGCAACGACGCCTTGCAAAAGGCGAAATGGCTCTTGCGCGCCGAAAAGGCGGGCCATACCGGCACGCTGGACCCATTGGCCACCGGCGTGTTGCCGCTGTGTTTTGGGGCGGCCACCAAGTTCAGCCAGCTGCAGCTGGATGCGCCCAAGACCTACGAAGCCGTTGCACTGCTGGGCACCACCACCACCACCGGCGACGCCGAAGGCGATGTGGTGCAACGCTGTGATGTGGACTTGGCACAGCTGACCCCTGAGCGTCTTGCGGCCGTGCAAGAGCAGTTCACCGGCCCTATTCGCCAGGTGCCGCCGATGCACAGTGCGCTCAAGAAAGACGGCAAGGCGCTGTACGAGTACGCGCGAGCAGGTGTCACGGTAGAGCGCGAAGCGCGCGATGTCGTCATTCATGCATTAAAACTGACCCTGACGCAGACAGATGAAGCGCAAGCAGCTATCAAAATAATAGTAACTTGCAGCAAGGGCACCTACATCCGCACGCTGGGCGAAGACATCGGGGCGGCGCTGGGTTGCGGCGCGCACCTGACCTTCTTGCGCCGCATCGACACGGGTGGAATCGGTGTGGAGCGCTGCGTCACGCTGGCCCAGCTGGAAGCCATGCCGGAGGCGGAGCGCCTGGCCAGCCTGGAGGCGCCCGAGTCGCTGCTGGCACAACACGTGCGTGTCACGCTGGACGGTGAGAATGCAGCCCGATTCCTGTCGGGCGTGCGTCGCCGTGGTAACTGGCCCGATGCCAGTGCCGTGGCGGTGTTCGGCGAGAATCCTCCGGCACTGTTGGGGGTGGGCCACATCGTGGGCGGGGAGCTGGTGCCGGACAGGCTCCTGAGTCCGCTGGAAATTCAACAAATTTTGGAAGGCATGCCGCACCCTCAAGCCAGCGGCACATTGGAAAAACTATGACGACGAAACAAATCCGCAATATCGCGATCATTGCCCACGTTGACCACGGCAAAACCACCATGGTCGACCAGCTGCTGCGCCAGTCCGGCACCTTCGCCGACCACGAAAAGGTCGTTGACACCGTGATGGACAACAACGCGATTGAAAAAGAGCGTGGCATTACCATCCTGGCCAAGAACTGCGCCGTGAGCTGGAAGGGCACGCACATCAACATCGTGGACACCCCCGGCCACGCGGACTTCGGCGGTGAAGTGGAGCGTGCGCTGTCCATGGTGGACAGCGTGGTGCTGCTGATCGACGCGCAAGAAGGCCCCATGCCCCAGACGCGTTTCGTGACCAAGAAGGCCCTGGCTCTGGGCCTGCGCCCTATCCTGGTGGTGAACAAGGTGGACAAGCCCGGTGCCAACCCCGACAAGGTGGTGAACGCCGCGTTCGACCTGTTCGACAAGCTCGGTGCCACCGACGAACAACTCGACTTCCCCGTGGTGTACGCCTCGGGCATCAACGGCTGGTCGTCGCTGGAAGAAGGCGCACCTGGTGAGCAGTGGGGCCCCGATATGTCGGCCCTGTTCGACACCATCCTCTCGCACGTTCCGCCAAACACGGGCGATGCCAATGCTCCACTGCAGTTGCAGATCTCGGCGCTGGACTTCTCCACGTTTGTGGGCCGCATCGGCGTGGGCCGTATCAGCCAGGGCACTTTGAAGCCCATGCAGGACGTGATTGTCATGGAAGGCCCGGATGGCAAGGCCGTCAAGGGCCGTGTGAACCAGGTGCTGACCTTCCAGGGCCTGGACCGCATGCAGACGCCCCTGGCCGGCCCGGGCGACATCGTGCTGATCAACGGCATTGAAGACATCGGTATCGGCGTGACCGTGACCGACCCGGCCAACCCCGCACCGCTGCCCATGCTCAAGGTGGACGAGCCCACGCTGACGATGAACTTCTGCGTGAACACCTCGCCCCTGGCCGGCCGTGAAGGCAAGTTTGTGACCAGCCGCCAGATCTGGGACCGCCTGCAAAAGGAACTGCAGCACAACGTGGCGCTGCGCGTCTCGGAAACCGATGAAGAAGGCATTTTCGAAGTGATGGGTCGCGGTGAACTGCACCTGACCATCCTCTTGGAAAACATGCGCCGTGAAGGCTACGAGCTGGCCGTGTCCAAGCCCCGCGTCGTCTTCAAGACCGTGAACGGCGAGAAGCACGAGCCTATCGAACTGGTGACGGTCGACATCGAAGAAGGCCACCAGGGCGGCGTGATGCAGGCACTGGGCGAGCGCAAGGGCGAGCTGGTGAACATGGAGCCGGACGGCCGTGGCCGTGTGCGCCTGGAGTACCGCATTCCTGCGCGTGGTCTGATCGGTTTCACCAACGAATTCCTGAACCTGACGCGCGGTTCTGGGCTGATCAGCAACATCTTCGACAGCTACGAGCCGCACAAGGGCGACATCGGTGGCCGCAAGAACGGCGTGCTGATCTCCATGGACGACGGTGAAATCTTCACCTACGCCCTGGGCAAGCTCGACGACCGTGGCCGCATGTTCGTGAAGGCGAACGACCCCGTGTACGAAGGCATGATCGTGGGCATCCACAGCCGCGACAACGACCTGATCGTGAACGCCACGCGCACCAAGCAGCTGACCAACTTCCGCGTGAGCGGCAAGGAAGACGCGATCAAGATCACGCCTCCGATCGATGCCACGCTGGAATACGCCGTGGAATTCATCGAGGACGACGAGCTGGTCGAGATCACGCCCAAGTCCATCCGCATCCGCAAGCGGTTCCTCACGGAAAACGAGCGCAAGCGCGCAGGCCGCTCCTGAGCTGCCTTGCGGGGTCAAGCTGCTTTTGCAGTGGCTTGACCCGGTAGCATCGGTGCGCAGCCAGAAGCTGCGCTCCTGGTGCGCGACCCGAAGGGCCACTGCCATGCCGTGGCCCTTTTTGCCGTCTTGAATCCCGGTGTCTGTTGTTGACGCCCTCCAATTGCCTGAACTGCAGGTTCCCATGTTGAAGCTCACGCATTCCCGCGCGGTTGTTCTGATGGTGGCGGTGACCCTGATGTGGTCCATCGCCGGTGTGGTCACGCGCCACTTGGAGCACGCACGCAGCTTTGAGGTGACCTTCTGGCGCAGCTTCTTCACGCTGCTGGCGCTGCTGGTCATCCTGCCGGCCTTGCAGGGGCGGGCGGTGTTTGCGTCCATGCGCCACTGCGGCCGCGCGCTGTGGATCTCTGGCGTGTGCTGGAGCGTGATGTTCACCGCCTTCATGGTGGCCATCATGCTGATGCCGGTGGCCAACGTGCTGGTCACGATGGCCGTGGGGCCGTTGCTGACCGCGTTGTTCGCACGTGTTTTTATCGGTCACCACATCGCACCGCGCACTTGGGCCGCCATTGCCGTGGCGGGGCTGGGCATCGCGTGGATGTATGGTTCGCAGATGGCGGGCCTGCCCGTGGCGGGGACGCTGGTGGCGCTGTGTGTCCCCGTGGCGGCCGCCATCAACTGGACGGTGGTGCAGCACTCGCAGCGCCACGGCCATGCCGTGGATTTGGTGCCCGCCGTGCTGGTGGGGGCGGTGATCTCGGTCATTGCCACGTTGCCGGTGGCGCTGCCGTTTGAAGCGTCATTGCACGACTTGGGCTTGCTGGCGCTGCTGGGCGTGGTGCAATTGGCGATTCCGTGTGTGCTGGCGGTGCGGTGCGGGCGCGTGCTCAAGGCGCCCGAGATGGCGCTGCTGGGTCTTCTAGAGGTGATATTCGGTATCTTGCTGGCATGGGTGGGCGCTGGCGAGGAGCCTAGCGCGGCCGTGCTGACAGGGGGCGTGCTGGTCATTGGCGCCCTGGTTTTCAATGAACTTTTAGGTTGGAAGGAACAAAAATGACGGAGACGGTAGTTTCGGATGTGCTGAGTGAAGTACGTGGCCAGGTCGGCTTCATCACGTTGAACCGCCCGCGTGCGCTCAATGCCCTCTCGCTGGGCATGGTGCGTGACCTGATGGGCATCTTGCTGGCATGGCAAAACGATGCGCGGGTGCTGGCCGTGGCCATCCGTGGCAGCAACAAGGAAGGCCCGTTTGGTGCCTTCTGCGCCGGTGGAGACATCCGCTTTTTGCACCAGGCGGGCAGCCAGGGCAACCCGCTGATCGAGGACTTCTTCACCGAGGAGTACGCGCTCAACCACCTGATCCACAACTACGCCAAGCCCTACATCGCCTTCATGGACGGCATCGTGATGGGCGGCGGCATGGGCATCAGCCAGGGCGCCGCCCTGCGCGTGGTGACCGAGCGCACGAAGATGGCCATGCCGGAGACGGCCATTGGCCTGTTCCCGGATGTGGGGGGGGGCTATTTTCTGAGCCGTTGTCCCGGTCGTGTGGGCGAATGGCTGGCGCTGACCGGCGACACCATTGGCGCCGGTGATGCCATCGAAAACCGGTTGGCGGACGGTTGTCTGCCTGCCGACCAGCAAGTGGCCGTGTGGGAGGCGCTGGGCACCCAGAGCTTTGCCAGCGGTGCTGCCGTCAAAGACTATGTTGCTTCTAAATTTATAGCTGCTAGCGCTTTGCAGGCAAGCGCTAGGGGTCAAGTTGACCCATATTTTTCGTTGGGCAGTGTGGGCGAGATCGTGGCGGCGCTTGAAGCTGCCGACAGCGACTGGGCACGCGCCACGGCGGCCACGCTGCGCAAGCGCTCGCCCCTCATGCTGCACGTGGTGCTGGAACAAATCCGCCGCGCACGGGACATGGGCTTGGCCGACGACCTGCGCATGGAGCGCGACATGGTGCGCCACTGCTTCTTCCTGCGCCCCGGCCAGAGCGAAACGGTGGAGGGCATCCGAGCCCTGGCCGTGGACAAGGACCATGCGCCCCGATGGAACCCTGGCCGCATCGAGGACGTGACGCCCGATATGGTGGCGCAGTTCTTCACCAGTCCCTGGCCTGCACACGCCCACCCGCTGGCCCATTTGTCCTGATCGGCGAAGGTTGTAGCCGGGCAGGCCACCCGCAGAGTCCCTGGCGGCGCGTCAGGGGTTCAGCTGCTGGTACGCCGCTGTCGCCAAGCTCAGCAGCTCGGTGCGCGACAGCTGCCCGCTCAAGGCGTAGCCAAAGCCCGCGTCCGTCCAGTAAAAGCCTGACACCGGGCCTTCTTGCGTGAACTGGAATGCGGTCGTGCTTGCGGTGGTCGGTGGCTGTGGACGGGGCGTGTTGTCGCTGGCAGGGCCAGGGCTGGTGGATGCCGCAGCCAAGGCGCCCAGGTACAGCGTGATCCGCTGGCCGGCGCTGTTCTGGTACATGAACTGCGCGCGCACCCCGGTGTCGCCTGGCAACAAGCGGCCGCCCACCAGTTCATAACCCTGCGCGCCCAGCGCGGGGACCTTGAGCGGGCGGTCCAGCCGCTTGGATAGCCATTGCACCAGGTGGTCTTGCTGGGCGGCTGTGACTTCCACGGGGTGGCGGACTTCGGGCTGGTACACCGCGTGGGCGACTGCGGCTTGCTGGGCGAAGCGTTGTGCCGGTTCGGCCGCCAGCAGCGTGGTGCCGTTGCCCATCGCCAGCGTTTTGCCGGGTGCCACGGCAGGCCACTGGCTTCGTCCAGCCCACCCCAGCACAAAGGCCAGCAACACGGAGG
>Ga0067045_1006487_pt1 | contig 10663 bp, 8 predicted proteins | sample TerdegcTABiofilm_FD_59184 | JGI IMG/M metagenome (GOLD analysis project Ga0067045, IMG submission 59184) | Combined Assembly of (Gp0054472, Gp0054536) Wastewater bioreactor microbial communities from Singapore -Terephthalate degrading... | reverse complement strand
GCCTTGGTTCTGGCTGATCTTACGCCCGGCATCGACGGCTTCCTGCTTCTTGTCGAAGTGGCCGCTGCTACGGGTCGCGCCGTCTTTCTTGACGTCCCAGCCACCATCGGCGTTCGGGACTACATGATGTGATCCTGGTTTCTTTGGCATGGTTGCCTCCTGTTTACTTGGTTTCGGTTGAAATGGGCTGAACTGTAAGGTCCCAAACACTCACCGGCTACGATTGGATAAGCATCCTTTCCTCAGCATGGTCAACGCGCCACGCCTTGCCTCGGTCATCGGTCAGGATCACCGTGAAAACGGACCTGCCAATCGAGGCAGAACGGCCGTCCTCCGAATGGTCATCAATCCCGAAGTGGGCAGAGAGAACTGCCGTAACTACAGCGCCAGGTGGTGCCAGTTGCCCGGCGTTTCGGAAAAGCGTTCTCTGACACATCCCGGCGAGAATCCGGTTCCTTTCAATGTCAAATTCAGCGGGTTCGATTCGCAGCTCCAGGAGGTCAATTGTCACCGTCAGCAACCGGTGCTGATACGCCAGCCAGGCATAATGCTGGGCCGAACAGGCAAACATATGAGCGATACCGCTGGCGAAGCTCTTGATATGTTTGCGCCCCAATTTTTTCTGTCCGAATGGTGTTTCTACCGTTTCCACTGATCTCAATCCCCGCGCTTTGACTCAATCAGACAGGTTCACTCCGGCTGCCAGGCGCAATCTGCCCAGTGCGCTTCGTAGCGTTTCACAAAGTCTTTCATCTCCCGGATGTTGGCGGCAGGTTCGCGGCAGGCCCGGGCGCAGGTAGAAACGACATCCCTGTAGAACTCCGGAGCGACAGACGTGGTACCGGCATAATTCATAAGCAAGTCCGGAAGGCGCTCCGTGATTTTTGCTCCACGAGGTGCCATCACAATGCTCGGGGGTTCACCGTATGTGTTAATCAATACGTATCGCCAGCTTGGGTCTGCGGCTCCCTGGCGAGGGACAATCTCACAGGGGTGTGCATCTCCACCGCCGGAAATGCCTTCATAGACTTCCTTGAGGGCCAGTGGTTTGTGGGCCACCAGGACATAAGGTCCAGACTCTACATATCTGCCCACGCTTTCATCGTATTCGATGCCGAGCAAGGCTTCCAGGTCAAAACGCGCATGTCGGTCAAGGGACGCCTTCCCCGAGGTGAACCATTGAAGTTCCCGCAGGGCGATCCCGGCACACCTGGCAATCTCTGCAGGCGGGTTGGGCCAGCAGGCCACAAGATTCTTGGCGATTTCGGCTGCGTTGTCATAGTCACTGTCGGCCCAGAAATCATCATCCTCGACGATATCCTCCGGTGCCTTCTCACCTGTCAGTAGCCAGGTGGAGCCATCAAACCCATCGTGGTTGAAATATCGGGGCTGATCGGGCGGCAGAGAGGTCTCCCAGGATGACAGCCATGGACCGGGTTCCCAGTCGAGTCCACCCGCCACTATTGGCACCGGCACTTGCGCCGGTAAGGTCAGCCACTGCTGGACTCTGTCTTCAACCTCTCGCCTATTCACGCCTCTTTGACCATCCCTGGCACGAAAATCGTGGTCAGCTTGAGCGTACCGGCAAAGGGCCTGGATGGACCCGGTAAGAGACCGGTCATTTCCGTCGTGCTTCCTCAGCAGCCACCGGCTGGAGTCCTGGGCTGAGCGCAGGGAAGCTGGAAGGGATTTCTCCTTGGCATCGGCAACCTCGATCTGGACTCCGATTTTTGCCATTTCCCCTACTAGTTCAGGGCTGGCCGTTGCGATGTGGCGGTTGATCCGCAGGATGTCCGGTCGGCCACGCAAGCCCTCGGCGTTACGCCATGCATCCAAAAGAACATCCCGGAAGGGCCTGGGCTGATCGACTGGGGTAAAGGTCATCCACCGAATGGGCAACCCGGCAACGGTCAATCCATAGAGTATGAGCGGGCTGAGCCCGTATCGCTCTGCGGCCTTGATCTTGATCGGGTCCCGCACTGATACGATGCCATGCTCTGGATGGTGGAAAAGGAACTTGGCTATTGCAACGTAGAAATGATGCTCTCTTGGTGATGGCTGCGCCTGCTGATTCATTTACCCTCCTGGGGAAATGCGAGCTTTCCCCGAGAACTATCGTAGGCTCCGCGCTCCCCCAGCAACCGGGCCAACAGCAGGACGCGAGATAGTTCGGATCGATGATCTGGATTTCTACTGCAGGAGTTCATTCATTCGCTCCTGGAAATACCTTGGGTATTTTTCCATCACCGCATTGGCTCCGTCCCGGTCTCGTTTCAGCGCCTTCACGAGATCCTTCTTCTGGGTCGCTGCCAGGTTCAAGGCTGCGGCGAGGTCCTGAGCGATGACGCGGTCCGAGAAGCCAAGTTCATAAAGGGCAATGGTGGTTTCGGTGGGCAGACCATATTTCAGTCGCTTTTGAAAAAGCTGCAGATGATTGATCAGGTCTCCGGTGCCGTCTTGGTCGAGGGTTTCGATGAATTCAGTCACAGCACCTACAACCAGCGCACCGTCATAAGCGAGCGTCCCTTCGCAGACGTCGACGACATGATCGATCTTGAACTCCCTCCGGCGGGTGCCCCATATCATCTTGGCTTTTCGCTTAAGGATGATTTTCAGGAGATCGCTGAAGGGCTTTCCACTGATCCACCCATGCGCGATTTCTTTTAGAACCTCCGGCTTATCGAACTTGGTGAATACGCCACCGTTGATATGCCGGGTAAGCAATGGCCAGGCAAGATCGAGAGCTTCTGTTTCATCAACAATCGAAAGCAGGCTGTCAGCGTTGGACTGAACCCATCCCTCAATGGCTTGGGCATCCTGAATTCCGTAAAGCGTCCTGCCGTAGATTTTGCGGCGAGCCGGATCTGTGATGTTTGCGGAGATGTTCCCAGCGAGAAGCTGAAACAACTCGCGGATATGCTTTTTTTTCTGATCATCAGCCAGGAAGAAAGCCAGCGTCCCTTCGGCCAGGCGGGTCACATCAGCTTCCGAAAGACCATCCTCCGATTCATCCCAATGGGATAACAGGAAGCTCTCGACGGCACAGATCAGGCTGATTCTCCAGGCGACTTGCCGCTCGACACCGTCTCGTGAGAAATTTTTGTCTCCATGTTGTGCGGCTATCCCGGCAGCCAATTTGGCAACTTCAGCAGGATCGTCGAGATAGGCCTTGGCAAAATCCAGAGCCTCCATGGTGATGGTGTATTTCTCGTCATCGCTCTTGATGGGGTCGAAGATCGATAGAAGATTGCTGATGCATGGCTCAGAATTGCGCGGCTCCAGAAGTTCTTTCACCTGATCCCAGCGCCATTTATCGTTACGCGCCTTTCGCTTGTCATAGATCACCGGATCGGCAAACAGGATGCTGCCTTCGGTATGCATCCCGGCTCGACCCGCTCGGCCAATGAGGTTGTGGAAATCGCGAACCTTGATGCGCTCCATGCCCTGGTAGACACTGGTCACGATGAGGTATCGAATCGGAAGGTTTACGCCCTGCGCCAAGGTAGAGGTGCAAACAACGAATCGCACAAGGTCGTCACGCATGGCATGCTCCACCGCCAGCCGGATACCATGCGGAGTATTGCCATGATGGGAGAAAATGCCATGTGCCGCGCTCTGGGACGCCGGAGCGTCAGCACCGAGATTCTCGACGTGCAGATGGGTCAGCCGCTCAACTTCCTGGGCGTCAGAAAAATCTGATGGTAAGGCCACGGGTGCGCCTCGCTCGATAATATCAACGGCCTTTTCGCAGACGCTGGCCGCTGTTGACTTCCTTCCACAGAAAAGAGCGATACTGCCATTCGGGACCAATTTCAGACCAAGGTAAAGTGCGATAGCCTGCCCATCGGTCTTTTCAGGAAAAAAACGGTCCGTCCTTTCCCGCTTCTTCCTCCCGAGATTGAATCTTTCAATCACCCTCGGAACGAAAAACTCACCTTGTTCGGCATCACGGCTGTCGACGTACTCGATTCTTCCCAACTGATCGAGCCAGCTCGCGAATCCGACCGACCTGAAAGTCGGAATCAGGGTTGTGCCTTCGACGACATTGGGCTCCCCGTTGAGCCATTCTCCAACAGCCTCGGCGTTGCTGATGACCGCTGAGATCAGCACCTTCTGAGTTCCTGCGGGAATCATGGAGCGCAGCGACGTCAGGAGCAGCTCGTATGTGATGCCTCGGGTGCCGCTGTCGAACTGGTGGCCTTCATCAAAAACCAGCAGGCCAATGTGGGCAGCCAGTTCCGGAGCGTGCCGAAGGACGTAGAGCAGCTTCTCGGGGGTTACGACCAGAATTTGTTGGTGCCCCAGGAGTTCGGCAATCTCGAAGTCGGTCTGTAGGGCATCGGACAATTCATCCACCTTGGTGGGTTCGTTGTGGAATGCCTCGACAAGGCTGTTCTTGATCTCATGGCACAGCGCCCTGAACGGGGCGATGATGATGGCCAGTGACACGCGCTCGGCCAGAAACGCGCTTCGAAGAATCAGTTCAGTTGCCTTCGTTTTGCCAGCGCTGGTGGGCATTTGAACGATGGCAGACTCGCCTTTAAGAACATCCGCCTTGCCCAAAAGGTGTTGGGCAGGCCACAGTTCCTTGATGAACGAATCCTTTTGCAGCGCGTGGAGCCATTTGTCGCGGGGCAGCCCGGAGTATGACGGCAAAGCCTTCCAGGCAGAATTTTCGAGCTTTTTCCTCAGAACCGCCGCGATCACATCGCCAAACAGAAGCTGCCTTGGTGTGCCGAATTCATAGACGGCGTCCCTCAGTTTCGTGGCGAGATCGAGAAGATTTTCTTCGCCATTTCCATCCTCGAAAAACTGGAGAATCCATTTTGAAATCCCGTCGATGAATCCACCGAATGGTCCCTCCGTTTCATCAAAATAGGTTCGCAGATCAGCCTGCAACAACCAGAGCAACAGCTCTTCCAAAGCATCGCCATCCAGATCCGGACAGTCACCATCGATGCGCTTCGCCAATACCGAAGCGCTCCCAGGCAGATCGCACAGGTAATAGGAGGCGGAGCCCAGAAGCACGAGGTAGGGATCAAGTGTCTCGTTCAGCTTTGACTGGAGGTAGGAGTCGAAAAAGCGGGCGGAAAATAGCAGATTGGTTTTCAGCTCTGCGAGAGAATCGGGATCTGGCTCCTCCCGGTTGATGGCGGCGGCGAGGTCACCAAGCAGGCCAATCGAGAGGGTGAAGAGCTTTGCCGGATCTTGAGTGATTTTGATGTGGTGCTCTTCCGGAACACCGTACTCGAGCATCTTGGCCTTTGACCGAGTGACGCCCAGCAGGAGTTGGGACTTCTTTTCAGGCCTCATCCGCAGCCCTCCTATAGAGCTCGTGGACAAGGTCCATCATGCCGGGTCCCTTAATAACCAAGAGGACAAGGCTATCGCCATTAGGATGAGGAAAGACCTCCTTGGATTTCGCTGACTTGGGAATTTTTTGGCAGTCTGCCGAAGCCAATTCATCGGCGTCGAAACACTCATCAGAAATGATAGCCGCAGCGCCGTAGGTTTCCTTATAAGGCATATCTACGGGGCTTTGGAATCTCTCGATCCTTTGAGCCTGTTCAATTTCCTTTTTTTCAAAGAGCTTTTGTTTGATGAAGTTCAGCGATTCATCGATTCGAATATGATCTTTGGCAGAATCGTTGATGGCATCCTGCAGGCGGTTGATCTTCGAGGCGGAGAACTTTGTCTTGGATTCAAAGACAAACAACACGTCCTTGGTGGAGGCGTCGCCGTCTTTTTTATGAAATCGAAATCCAATGACATCGCTGCCCTTGGGCGATTCATCTCGAACAACCTTCGATGACCACCGTACTCTGGGCACCCAGTAACCGAGAAGCCATTGCAGGTAATCGGAAACCAGGATTTCCCCAAAATCTCCCGCTCGGATTCCTGGACCGAGTTTGGATGTTTTGCACGGGAACTTGATATTGTCCAGATAATCCGGTCGCGGGCGTTTGCCCCGCAGGAAATCGATTTCAGCATCCAGGCAATAATGATTTCGGAAGTGTTTCGCCCATGCGGAGAGCACTGCCTCGTCTTTCTCATGACGGAACTCCCAGACTTCGACTTCCTTGCCGTCGGCAGTCTTCAGTCGTTCGCCGGTGTCGATGAGCCATTTAGTGTGTTCCGAAGTCCAAGGCATTCACGTCCCATCCCTGATTTAGTTGCCCTTCAATTTCAACAGCTCATCGTCCAGTCCATAGCGAACCACGTCGATCCGGTCGCTACGCTGGGATACAAAGTCACCGGTCATCACGGGGAGCTGGAATGGGAAGAATGCTGGGTTGTTCAGGAGCAGCCCCAAAGCGCCCTTGGCCTCCGGGGTGGCCAGGAGTGAGGACTCGAACATCAGGATGGCCAGGTTTGGCTCGGCAATGCTCACTGGGGCTGCTTTTTCATAGCAGCCTTTAACCTCGGAATCTTTCAGGGCTCCCCATGCAACAAAGGAGCGGATGACAAATTTTGCGTACCGGCTCACGGTCTGCCGGTCGCCATACTGTTCCTTCAGGCGATTGATAATCTGCGTCTGGGTCACCTGGTCCTGCAAGGCCAGCAGACGGCCGGTCTGCCGGGCCACATTGAACCAGAAGGGATAGACCGCCGAGATCATCCCCCAATGGATCGCCAGGGCCATGGACGGGTGTTCCCTCAGAAACGCTAGCGATGCAGCCCGGAACGGAATCAACGCGGGGTCAGAAGAGACCCAGATCCTCATCAGATTGTTGACGACAAAGGTTCGGGTCTGCTCACTTCGCGGGCCTGCAGAGCCATTGCCTTTTTGATCCGCGAGAAACGCATGGAGCTCCTGGCGGATAGTTTTAGCGTCGAGCCCCGCTAGCAGCAGATTGGCTGTTTTCTGCATCCATTCAAAACGAATTACCTGTTTGATGCCAATGGTTTCATGTCGTTTACTCATCATCGTGTCCTCCTTTCAAATTTCACAAGGGGGACTATGACTTCTTCAATGGCTATGCCGCCATGACCTACAATTGTCTCGCCCAGGTTCACGAATGCGTCGCGGCCACGCGCCACCAGGGGAAAATAATCTGCTGGCAATCCGACCGGCTGCCACTCGTAAGCAAAGGGGAAGGTCCCGGCCACCTGAGCTCGGAGTTCCGGCGCAGGATAGATTCGAACACGTTCGCCGCGAGTTTCGGCAATAACACCTTCAGAGGGCCGGCCTTTGCCTTCGCATTGGATGTTGCCGTGATCGGCCGTCAGCCAGACCTCATAGCCGTATTCCAGGAGTTGGCTGACCATGGCAGCCAGGAATCCGCCCCGGGACCACTGCTTGATCTGGTTGTGCATCCCGGCCGAACCAAGTTGCATGCCGTGCATGATCTTATCCACCTTATCCACGATCAACCCCACCACCCTGGTCTTCCCAGGGTTGATTATGGAGTCGAGGACGGCTGCAGCATCGCCGTCCCCAAGACCGCGCTGGTAAGCGACATTCTGCGAGGACAGCCCATGGTCTTCCCAAAACTGCTTCCAGAGTTTTTCTTCGTTATTGGTCGAGTTGATTGATGAGGGGAAATAGAGCGGTGGCTTGCCCGAGAAGATCGATTGTCGTGATACCGAAGTAATCGTCGGAATCCATGCGAAGGCCGCGGATTCGCGTATGACCAGATTTTCAATCTGTTTTTGCAGAATTTGGCGAATGGTTACCCATTGATCCAATGCCAGGCCATCAACCACAATCAAGGCCCCCCGGCTGGTACCGGATTCCTCGATATTCCGAGCCATGTGGCGCGGCACATGGTGCAACATGACCGGTTTTGTCGGTGGCACGTTGATCAGACTGCAGTAGTGGGCTTCCAACCAACCGGCAAAGGTTGTGTTCACTGCGTCGCCGATTTCCTTGAGCCGGGTCTGATGCTCGGTGCTGTTGCCTACTTGACCGATTCGCTGTTCGAGAAGCATCGGGGTCCAGGAGATATCGTTGTTGATCACCAGGCAGAACGTGAGATTCATGCCCTACCCGCCCCCTGCCTTGGTGGAGATAACCATGCGTACTTCCTGAGCGTCCACCCCTTGGAGGCGGCTGCGCTCGTGGCGCCCTAGTTTAGCGATCAGTGTTCACGGCAACTCGGGCAGCCCGAGTTCCTTGAGAAAGGCATTGTGCCGCGCCCGGGCGGCGGCGATCTTGGCTGTCAATTCGGTGATCTCGGTGTGAACCTGCGCCAGGTCCACCTCCGGCTCGGGCTTTGCCGTGCTCACGTAGCGGGTGATGTTGAGGTTGAAGTCGTTTGCCGCGATCTCCTCCATGCTCACCCTGCGGGAAGCGAACACGGCTCCGTTAGGCAGTTCTTCCGCCACCTCCCGGCGGAACTGGTAGGTGTCGATGATCTTATCGATGTGCTCGGGCAGCAGTCTGTTCTGGCGCTTGCCCTTTTCATAAAGCTCGGCGGCGTTGATGAACAGCACGTCGTCGAACTTCTTGCACTTTTTGAGCACCAAAATGCACACCGGGATTCCCGTGGAATAGAACAAATTGGGCGCAAGCCCGATCACCGTATCGATGTTGCCGTCGCGCAGGAGCTTCTTGCGGATGTTCGCCTCTGTGTTGCCGCGGAAGAGCACGCCGTGCGGCAAAATGATTGCCATCGTGCCTTCCCTGTGCAGAAAGTGGAAACCGTGGAGCAGGAAGGCAAAGTCCGCGGCCGACTTCGGTGCCAACCCGTAGTCCTTGAAGCGGAAGTCGTTCGCGAGCTCCTCGGAGGGGTCCCAGCGAAGGCTGAAGGGGGGATTGGCCACCACCGCGTCGAACTCGATCTTCTTGGCCGGGTTCTCTTCCCGCAGAAGCGGCCACTCGTTTAGAAGCGAGTCGCCGTGGAAGATCTCGAACTCCGTATCCTTGAGCCCATGCAGCAGCATGTTCATGCGGGCCAGGTTGTAGGTGGTGATGTTCTTCTCCTGCCCATAGAGCTTGCCCACGCCGTGCTTGCCCATGCGCCGGCGGATGTTCAAAAGCAGCGAGCCGGAACCGCAGGCGAAGTCGAGCACTTTGCCGAGCTTTTCCCGCTTGCCATTGGCCGGGTCCTGGGCGTCGAGCGACACGATGCCCGAGAGGATGCTGGAGATCTGCTGCGGGGTGTAGAACTCGCCGGCCTTTTTGCCAGAGCCTGCCGCGAACTGGCCAATGAGGTACTCGTAGGCATCGCCAAGCAGGTCGCGATCCGTGGGAAACTCCGAAAGCCCCTTGTCGATGGTTTTCAGGATGACGCAGAGCCGGTCATTACGCTGCTTGTAGGTCTTGCCCAGCTTTTCGGAGTCGAGGTTGATCTCCGAAAAGAGACCCTGAAAGCTGCTGGAGAAGGATTCGTTTTCGATGAACTTGAAGCCCTTCTGCAGGGTGTGGAGTAGCTCGGAATCTTGGGTGCGCGCCATCTCGGCGATGGAGCTCCAGAGGTATTCGGGCTTGATGATGTAATGCACCTTGCGGCGCATCTGGGCCTCGAACATCGCGACGTCGTTCGGGTTCTGCGCATACCACAGCGCAAGCGGTGAGCCGCGGTAATTTTCAGACGGCGCAGGCCAGTCCGTTCCCAGCTCCTTTTTCGCCGCCTCCTCGTAACTGTCCGAAAGGTAGCGCAGAAAAAGAAACGCCAGCATGTAGTCGCGGAAATCGTCGGCGTTCATCGAGCCGCGGAGTTCGTCGGCGATGGCCCATAGGGTCTTGCCAAGGCGGATCTGGTCTTGTTCGGTCATTGGGTGGCCTCCTTGACTGCCGCTTCAGGAAAAAGTTCTGGGTTGAAGCGGTAGTTGTTCATGAAGTCGGTAAGAATTTTTCGAAAGATCGCCTTGTTCTCTTCCAGCATCTCTACAGGCTCGAACAGGGAATAGTTTCCGTGGCTGAGAAGCTGGACATAGCGATGGTGCAGTTCGCCGTCTTCGTCGTCGGGGTCTTGTTTGATGATGTCCTCGAAATGGTTGAAGCCATGGAAGGTCGCGGTCTTCTCCAGGATGCTGCGCAGGATGTTGAAGTGATAGGTGTAAAGCTGGCCGGACTCGGCGGCCTTGTGTAGCTCCTTGAGCATGGCCACATGGTAAAAGCGTGGGGTCTTTGTGGTGTCGCGCAGGTGGTAGCCCGCATCGTCGTGACTAAGGAAATAGCGCCGCGCCTTCTTCAACTTCTCCAACTCATTGTAGAGCACGTTGAAGAAAAGGGTGTGGTGGGAGGAGATCACGGCCTTGAGACGCTCCTGCTCCCTGAGCATGTGCGCCAGGTGGACAGCCACGGCGATGGCGTTGTTCTCGTCCAGTGAGGAGATAGGGTCGTCGATGTAGAGGTATTTCACCCAGTCGTAGGACTCCTGACCTTCGATAGCGAGCTGGGCGATGGCGAGGAAGAAGCACCAGATGAAGGTGTTCTCCTCGCCGCGGGAGATCTTGATGAGCAGCGGCTCGTCTTCGCCGGCGTCGTTTTTCCGTGTCTCGCGCCAGAAGCGGATCGTGCCCTCTTTGTAGTCGATGTCGAACTGGAAGTCCGCATAACGGTCAAGGAAGCTGCGGATGCGGCTTTCCATCTCCAGCCCATCGAGGCCGCTGAAGAAGCGCGAGGCGGTGTTCATACGCAAGACACGCTCACGGTCGTGCTCGAGGTCGTTGTCCCAGAAGAATAGATCCTCGGTAAAGGCGTTGAAATAGAGGG
>Ga0067045_1032204_pt1 | contig 10668 bp, 11 predicted proteins | sample TerdegcTABiofilm_FD_59184 | JGI IMG/M metagenome (GOLD analysis project Ga0067045, IMG submission 59184) | Combined Assembly of (Gp0054472, Gp0054536) Wastewater bioreactor microbial communities from Singapore -Terephthalate degrading... | reverse complement strand
TCCTCGGCGGGCATGGGCGCGGGCCAGGCGGGCAGGGCGCGCGGGCCGTCCTGGGGCGCGCCGCCGTCCGCCAGCGCGTCGGGCGCGTAGTCGGCGGCCAGCTGCGCGCCGTCGGGCCAGTCCTGCACCGGGCGGCCCTCGATGCGGCAGTGCGCGTGGCCGCTGGCGGCGCACTGCACCTCTTGAAAGAGCACGGTGCGGCCCATGAAGGCGCTGGTGTAGCCCGAGGCGTAGCCCAGCAGCATCCAGCACACGGGGGCGCTTTGCGGGCCGAAGTCGCGCACGTGGACTTCCACCTCCCACGACTGCTGCCAGGCGAAGATGCCGTGGAAGTGGCCGGTGGCCGCGTCCAGCTCCAGCTTCTCGGGCGTGACCTGCACGGCCCCCTGCAGCATGTGCAGCTGCGGGCCCACGCTGAACATGGCGAAGGCGTCGGCGCCGGGGCGCAGCTGGCGCGCCAGCGCCGCGTCGCGCTCGCCCGAGGCATGGCCCACGCGCAGCAGCAGGCGGCGCGTGGCCGCGGGGCCGAGGGTGTGCATGAGTTCGCGGCGCAGTATGCCCAGCGAAGCGGCGTGCATCAGCACCATGCGCTGGCCCGCCAGCCAGATGCGCCCGTCCGCCGCCGAGAACTGGATCTGGCGCCGCAGGTCGGCGTCGGTGGGCAGCGCAGGAAGGGTGGGCATGCCGGTGATTATCGATAAAACATTTTCCTGCGCAAGATGGCTTGCCCGCAGGGAATTCACCATTTGGTGAATTCCAGGGCGTGGACGGTGCGCAAATCATCAAGATGCACCGCAGCAACCGCCTTTCCTGCCCCTGCCCGAGCGGCTGCGGGGCCGGTCGAACGGGGTCGAAATTTAGGGGTTTACCCGAAATTATCGAGATTTTTGCAGTTGCGCCGACCGCCTGGCGCATGTCATGCATAGGCCTGGGCATGCGTACCGCTGCACCTTCCTCCGACGACCGCTGGGACCTCCGGCGCCGCTACATCCGCATCGTGCAGGAGCACGACAACGGCATGGTCGAGTTCGAGTTCGCCGTGGGCGAGCCCGGCCTGTTCGTCGAGATGGTGATGCCGCGCGCGCAGTTCGACGACTTCTGCGCCACGCAGGGCGTGCAGCCCACCGTCGGGCGCCTGCCCGGGCAGGAGCAGGGCAGCGCCGGGCACGAATGGGACTGGAGCCTGCGCGATGCGCGCGAGCGCCACTTCCGCCACGAGCCCTGAGACACCGCTTCCCATTACAGAAACCACCAGGAGACAAGCCCCATGCAAATCGATCTGCGTACCGTCAGCATCACCCCGCTGCGGCAGACCTACAACCACGTCGCCGAACGGCTGGGCGCGGACAAGCCGGCCTCGCGCTACATCGAGGGCACGATGGACGTGCAGGCCACGCACAACTTCCACTACCGCCCCACCTGGGACCCGGAGCACGAGCTGTTCGACCCGCGCCGCACCCGCCTGGTGATGAAGGACTGGTACGCGCTCAAGGACCCGCGCCAGCTCTACTACGGTACCTACACCCAGGCGCGTGCGCGCATGCAGGAGGTGGCCGAAGCCGATTTCGAGTTCGTCGAGAGCCGGGGCCTGGCCGAGCGCTTCGACGACGACGCCCGCCGCACCGCACTGGACTTCTACGTGCCGCTGCGCCACGTGGCCTGGGGCGCCAACATGAACGGCGCCTACCAGTGCGCCTACGGCTACGGCACGGCCATCACCCAGCCCTGCCTGTACGCGGGCATGGACCAGCTGGGCATCGCCCAGTACCTCACGCGCCTGGGCCTGCTGCTGGGCAACCAGGGCGACCTGGAGGCGGGCAAGCAGGCCTGGATGCAGGCACCCGCCTGGCAGGGCCTGCGCCGCGTGGTGGAGGACACCTGGGTGCTCAAGGACTGGTTCGAGCTGTTCGTGGCGCAGAACGTGGCGCTGGACGGCATCCTGTTCGGCCTGGCCTACAAGGAGGTCGACCAGGCCATCTCCGGCAAGGCCGGCCCCACGGTCTCCATGCTCACGCGCTTCCAGGCCGAGTGGGCCCAGGACGCGGCCAAGTGGGCGGACGCCGTCATCAAGACCGCGGCCGCCGAGAGCGCCGAGAACAAGGCGCTGCTGGGCCAGTGGTACGCCCACTGGCGGGGCCGCGTGCAGGAGGCGCTGCTGCCCGTGGCCGAGCTGGCCCTGGGCGCCGACGGCGCAGCGGCGCTGGATCGTGCGGTCGCCGCCGTCGATGCGCGCATGCACAAGGCCGGTTTGGCCATCAGCGCCTGAGCGCCCACGCAACCCCCAACAAGGAGACAAGGCATGTCCAACGTATTCATCGCCTTCCAGAAGAACGAAGAGTCGCGTGCCATCGTCAACGCCATCCTGGCGGACAACCCCGGCGCCATCCTCAATGAACAGCCCGCCATGGTGAAGATCGACGTGCCCCGGCGCATGGTGATTCGCAAAAGCACCATCGAGCGGGAAATCGGGCGCGACTTCGACCTGCAGGAAATGCAGGTCCACCTCATCACCATGAGCGGCAACGTCGACGAAACCGACGACGAGTTCACCCTCGCCTGGCATCAATAAACCCGACGTCACACACGACGACGCAAGGAGACATTCACCATGGACATGAAAGTCAGCAAGAAGCTCGGCCTCAAGGAGCGCTACAACCTGATGACGCGCGACCTGGCCTGGACGCCCACCTACCAGTCCGTCAAGGATGCGTTCCCGTACATGGAGTACGAGGGCATCAAGATCCACGACTGGGACAAGTTCGAGGACCCCTTCCGCATGACGATGGACTCGTACTGGAAGTACCAGGCCGAGAAGGAGCGCAAGCTCTACGCCATCATCGACGCCTTCGCGCAGAACAACGGCCACCTGGGCGTGACGGACGCGCGCTACATCAACACGCTCAAGCTGTTCCTGACGGGCATCACGCCCAACGAGTACATGGCGCACCGGGGCTTCGCCCACGTGGGCCGCCAGTTCCCCGGCGCCGGCCCGCGCGTGGCCTGCCTGATGCAGAGCCTGGACGAGATCCGCCACGCGCAGACGCAGATCCACAGCCTGTCCAACTACAACAAGCACTACAACGGCTTCCAGAACTGGCACCACCAGCACGACCGGGTGTGGTTCCTGAGCGTCCCGAAGTCGTTCTTCGACGACGCGCTGACGTCCGGCCCGTTCGAGTTCATGGTCGCCATCGGCTTCGCGTTCGAGTACGTGCTGACCAACCTGCTGTTCGTGCCCTTCATCTCGGGCGCGGCCTACAACGGCGACATGGGCGCCATGGCCTTCGGCTTCTCGGCGCAGTCCGACGAGTCGCGCCACATGACGCTGGGCCTGGAGATCATCAAGTTCATCCTGGAGCAGGACCCGGACAACCTGCCCATCGTGCAGGCCTGGCTGGACAAGTGGTTCTGGCGCGGCTACCGCGTGCTCACGCTGGTGGCCATGATGATGGACTACATGCTGCCCAAGCGCGTGATGAGCTGGAAGGAGGCCTGGGAGATCTACGCCGAACAGAACGGCGGCGCCCTCTTCAACGACCTGGCGCGCTACGGCATCAAGGTGCCGAAGGGCTGGAGCCAGGCCTGCAAGGACAAGGACCACCTGAGCCACCAGGCCTGGAACGTGTTCTACAACTATGGCGCTGCCGCCCCCTTCCACACCTGGGCGCCCGGCGAGAAGGACATGGAGTGGCTGTCGGCCAAGTACCCCGACACCTTCGACAAGTACTACCGTCCGCTGTGGACGCACTACGCCAGGGAGCAGGCCGAGGGCCGGCGCTTCTACAACGGCACGCTGCCCATGCTGTGCCAGGTCTGCCAGGTGCCGATGTTCTTCACCGAGCCCGACGACCCCACAAAGATAGCCTACCGCGAGAGCGAGTACCGCGGCATGAAGTACCACTGCTGCTCCGACGGCTGCAAGCACATCTTCGACAACGAGCCCGAGAAGTACGTCCAGAGCTGGCTGCCCGTGCACCAGATCTACCAGGGCAACTGCTTCCCCGAGGACGCCGACCCCTCCAAACCCGGCTTCAACCCCCTGGCGGAAGTGGTGCGCTGGTACGGGATCGGCTGGGGGCGCGACAACCTGGACTATGCCGACTCCGAGGACAAGAAGAACTTCGAGACCTGGCGCGCACAGGCCACGGGCAACTGAAGCCATCGCACGCACGTACAAGGAGACACAGAAATGGCCGTCAAATCCATCGCCCCCTACGAGTTCGCGTCCAAGGACACGGCGGACAAGTTCCCCGCCCCGCTGCTGTACATCGGCTGGGAAGACCACAAGATGTACTGCTCGCCGTTCTGCGCGCCCATGCCGCCGAGCATGAAGTTCGGCGAGCTGGTGCGGGGCGCGCTGCCCGGCATGTACGGCGCGCACCCCGACTTCGCGCGCATCGACTGGGACCGGGCCGAGTGGTTCGTGTCCGGCAGGCCCTTCACGCCCGACATGGACAAGACCCTGGCCGAGAACGGCCTGGGCCACAAGAGCGTGATCCGCTTCCGCACGCCGGGCCTCACCGGCCTGGGCGGCACCTGCTTCTGAGCCAAATCAGCCACCAGGGCGCATCCAGCAAGCGCTAGTAGCTATTGAAACGGAAGTACGCGAGAACGCCATGAGCCACCAGCTCACCATTGAACCGCTCGGCCAGGTGATCGACGTGGAGGAGGGCCAGACCATCCTCGACGCCGCCCTGCGCGCCGGCATCTACCTGCCGCACGCCTGCTGCCACGGGCTGTGCGGCACCTGCAAGGTCCAGGTCGCCGACGGCGAGATCGAACACGGCGAGGCCAGCGGCTTCGCCCTCATGGACTACGAGCGCGACGAAGGCAAGTGCCTGGCCTGCTGCGCCACGCTGGAGTCCGACGCCGTGATCGAGGCCGAGATCGATGACGAGCCCGACGCGCAGAACCTGCCCGTGCAGGACTTCGCGGGCGTGGTCTCGCGCATCGAGGACCTCACGCCCACCATCAAGGGCGTGTGGATCGAGCTCGACGCGCCCATCGTCTTCCAGGCGGGCCAGTACATCAACCTGCAGATCCCCGGCGAGAGCCAGCCGCGCGCCTTCTCCATCGCCAGCAGCCCGGCGCAGGCGCGCGAGATCGAGCTCAACATCCGCCACGTGCCCGGCGGCAAGGGCACGGGCTGGGTGCACCAGCAGCTGCGGGCGGGCGAGCGCGTGCGCCTGTCCGGGCCCTACGGGCGCTTCTTCGTGCGCGCATCGGCGCACCGGGCCGGGGGGCTGGGCTACCTGTTCCTCGCGGGCGGCTCGGGCCTGTCGAGCCCGCGCTCCATGGTGCTGGACCTGCTGGCCGCGGGGGGCGACGCGCCCATCACCCTGGTCAACGGCGCGCGCAGCCAGGACGAGCTCTACCACCATGGGGAATTCACGCGGCTGGCGCAGGAGCACCCGCGCTTCACCTACGTCGCCGCGCTCTCGGGCGAGCCCGAGGGCAGCGGCTGGCAGGGCGCGCGCGGCTTCGTGCACGACGCCGCCAAGGCGCACTTCGACAACGACTTCCGCGGCCACAAGGCCTACCTGTGCGGGCCGCCCCTGATGATCGACGCCTGCATCACCACGCTGATGCAGGGCCGGCTGTTCGAGCGAGACATCTACACCGAGAAGTTCATCTCGGCCGCCGACGCGCAGCAGGTGCGCAGCCCGCTGTTCAAGAAGATCTGAGGCAGGCCATGGCGAGCTACACCGTCACCATTGCAGAGACCGGCGAAAGCTACCGCTGCCTCGACGAGCGCTCCGTGCTCGAAGGCATGGAGGCGCTGGGCCGCAAGGGCATACCCGTGGGCTGCCGTCAGGGCGGCTGCGGCGTGTGCAAGGTGCAGGTGCTCGAAGGCGCGTATTCCAGGCGCGTGATGAGCCGCGCCCACGTCAGCGCCGAGGAAGAGGCCGGCGGCTGTGTGCTTTCGTGCCGCATCAAGCCCAGCAGCGACCTGCGCGTGAGCGTGGTCGGCGCGATGAAGAAAAACGTGTGCCGCCCCGCGGCGGCTGCGCAACCCCTTTCCAACCCACCTGAAACAACGTAAGGAGACACACCATGGCAATGACAGGCGTTTTGCGCCCCGGGCACGCACAGATCCGCGTGCTGGACCTGGAGGAATCGGTCAAGTGGTACACAGAGGTCATGGGCCTGCTGCCCATGGGCCGCGACGCGCAGGGCCGCGCGTATTTCAAGACCCGCGCCGAGCGCGACCACAACAGCGTCGTCCTGCGCCAGGCCGATGAAGCGGGCATCGACTTCTTCGCCTTCAAGGTGCTCGACGACGCCACGCTGGCCGATCTGGAGCGCAAGCTCCAGGCCCACGGCGTGAAGACCGAGCGCATCCCCGCCGGCGAACTGATGGAGACCGGCGAGCGCGTGCGCTTCCAGATCCCCACGGGCCACACCATCGAGCTGTACGCCCAGAAAACCGCCGTGGGCAGCACCATCGGCTGCAGCGACCCCGAGGTGGACGTGGTCGACGGCCCCGGCATCCGCCCCATCCGCATGGACCACTGCCTGCTCTACGGCGGCGACATCGACGGCAACGTCAAGCTGTTCACCGAGGTGCTGGGTTTCACCCTGGTCGAGCGCGTCAAGCTCGAAGACGGCAAGACCGACCTGGCCGTGTGGATCACCTGCAGCGCCAAGGCGCACGACATCGCGTTCGTGCGCCACGCCGAGGACGGCAAGCTGCACCACGTCTCGTTCCAGATGCCCAGCTGGGAGAGCGTGCTGCGCGCGGCCGACATCATGAGCATCAAGCGCGTGTCCATCGACATCGGCCCCACGCGCCACGGCATCACGCAGGGCACGACGATCTACTTCTTCGACCCCAGCGGCAACCGGCTCGAGACCTTCTGCGGCGGCTACGACCACTACCCCGACATGCAGCCCATCACCTGGAGCTGGGAGAACGTGGGGCGCGGCATCTTCTACCACGACCGCAAGCTCAACGACGCCTTCCTGAGCGTGGTGACCTGATGCGCCGCAGCGTCGAACAGCGCGCCATCAGCGCCGAGGCGGCGCACGCGGCGGTGGCCGCCGCCGTGGCCAAGGCGGGGGAGCTGGGCATACGCGTGAACGCCGCGGTGACCGACGCCTCGGGCGTGCTCGCCGCCTTCCTGCGCATGCCCGGGGCCTTCCTGCACTCGGTGGACATCGCCATCGACAAGGCCTACACGGCCGCGGGCTTCGGCTTCGCCACCGCGCAGTGGGCCGGCATCCTGCGGGGCGACGAGGCGCTGCGCCTGGGCATGCCCCAGCGCGCGCGCAACGTGGTCTTCGGCGGCGGCCTGCCGGTGCGCGAGGGCGGGGTGCTCATCGGCGGCATAGGCGTCTCGGGCGGCAGCGCCGAACAGGACGAAATCTGTGCCCGCGCCGCGCTGGCGGCGCTGGGCCTCGAAGAAACATAAGGAACCCACAGCATGAAGACCACACACATCGCCGCCGCGGCCCTGGCCCTGCTGGCCGCCGCCGGCGCGCACGCCGACGGCCACTACGTGCCCGGCGTGGAAGGCATACAGGCGGCCAGCGTGCCGCCCCCGGGCATGTACTACCTGGGCTACCTGGTGAACTACAGCATCGACGACTTCCGCGCGCCCGGCAGCAGCGACAACCTGCCGGGCCACAACCGGGGCACCGTCACGGCGCTGGCCAACCGCTTCGTCTGGGTCACGGGCCACAAGCTGCTCGGCGCCGACTACGGCGTGGAGGCCATCGTGCCGCTCATGCGCACCTCGCTCACCATCAACGCCGCCGGCATCTCCGACTCGCGCTCGGGCGTGGGCGACGTGTACCTCGGCCCCCTGGTGCTGGGCTGGCACGGCCCGCAGTGGGACGCCGTGGCCGCCGCCGGCCTGTGGTTCGACAACGCCGGCACCAGCCACCCCGCGTCGCCCGGCAAGGGCTTCAAGAGCACCATGCTCACGGGCGGCCTGACCTACTACTTCGACGGCGCCAAGACCCTCTCGGGCGCGGCGCTCATGCGCTACGAGTTCAACGGCCGCAAAAGCGACGGCTTTCGCCCCGGCGACCAGCTGACGCTGGAATGGGGCCTGGGCAAGTCGTTCGGCGCGCTGTCGGCGGGCCTCGTGGGCTACAGCCAGTGGCAGACCACGAACGACGGCGGCACCGGCGCCAGCAGCGACAAGGCCGCGCGCCACGCCGTGGGCGCCGAGCTGGTCTACCCCGTGCCGGGCGCGGGCGTGTTCCTCAAGGGCGCGGTCTACAAGGAAGTCAGCGCCAGGGCGGGCACGGGGCCGCAGGCCAAGGGGTCGCTGGTGCGCTTCACGCTGGTCAAGGCGTTCTGAGCGGTATGCGGGCCTTGTCGGCTTTTTGGAGGTCGCTGGCCGGGTCTCGCCCCGGCGGGCGAGGTACTTTTGTTTGCTTCGCCAAGGAAAAGTACCCAAAAGAAAGACGACCCCAAGTTTGCGACCCCTTCGCTCCGCTCGGCCCAGCCTTCGCGGCGCGAAGCGCCCGCGCGCTCCAGGCCGAGCGCAGCGATGGCCCGTATCGCGGGTTCCCTTCTGGCCGTGCCGAGGAGCGCAGAAGCCGGGGTGGCATGGGCGTCGCAGCGCCCATGCTTCGTGAACTGACTCGCTGCGGTTGTCCGAACGGAGCGCGTCAGCGCGCAGTGAGTTCCGCAGCGCACCCCGGCTTTGAGCACCGCAGGTTGCCCGTAGCGAAGCGAAGGGACACGGACAGCAGGGTCGTCTTTTCTTTGGTTCCTTTCTTTTGACGAAGCAAAAGAAAGGGACTGCGCCGCCGGGCGCACATCCCGGCCAGCCACATCCAAACCCACGACAAAGACTCAAAAAAGATAGCCGAAAACGAAAGCAATTCCAGGACCTTCAAAGCAGAGTGACACCATGAAAGAGTTTCTCAACTTCATCAACGGCGAGTACGTCAGGGGCACCAGCGGCAAGACGTTCGACGACATCAACCCGGTGGACGGCAGCGTCATCGGCTGCATCCACGAGGCCGGCCAGGACGAGGTGAACGCAGCGGTGGCCGCCGCCCAGGCCGCGCTCAAGGGCGACTGGGGGCGCCTGCCAGTGGTGGAGCGCTGCAACCTGCTCGACGCCGTGGCGGGCGAGATCAACCGCCGCTTCGACGACTTCCTGCAGGCCGAGATCGCCGACACGGGCAAGCCGCACCACCTGGCATCGCACGTGGACATCCCGCGCGGCGCGGCCAACTTCCAGATCTTCATCGACACCATCAAGAGCACGGCCACCGAGTCGTTCAACATGCGCACGCCCGACGGCAAGACGGCCCTCAGCTACGGCGTGCGCGTGCCGCGCGGCGTGATCGCCGTGGTCTGCCCGTGGAACCTGCCGCTCCTGCTCATGACCTGGAAGGTCGGCCCGGCGCTCGCCTGCGGCAACACCGTGGTCGTCAAGCCCAGCGAGGAAACCCCGGCCACCGCCACGCTGCTGGGCGAGGTGATGAACCAAGTCGGCATGCCCAAGGGCGTCTACAACGTGGTGCACGGCTTCGGCCCCGGATCGGCGGGCGAATTCCTCACGCGCCACCCGGGCGTGAACGGCATCACCTTCACGGGCGAGACGCGCACCGGCAGCGCCATCATGAAGGCCGCCGCCGACGGCGTGCGCCCCGTGTCGATGGAGATGGGTGGCAAGAACGCCGCCGTGGTGTTCGCCGACTGCGACTTCCAGGTGGCCGTGGACACGCTCACGCGCTCGTGCTTCGAGAACGCGGGCCAGGTCTGCCTGGGCACCGAGCGCGTGTACGTCGAGCGCCCGATCTTCGAGAAACTCGTCGCCGCGCTGAAAGACCGTGCCGAGGCCATGAAGCCCGGCCTGCCGTTCGACAAGGACACGAAGATCGGCCCGCTCATCAGCAAGAAGCACCAGGACAAGGTGCTGGGCCTGTACCGCAAGGCCAGGGACGAGGGCGCCACCATCGTCACCGGCGGCGGCATCCCCGACATGCCCGAGGCGCTGCGCGGCGGCTCGTGGGTGCAGCCCACCATCTGGACCGGCCTGCCCGAGACCGCCACCGTGGTCACCGAGGAAATCTTCGGCCCCTGCTGCCACATCAGCCCCTTCGACACCGAGGAGGAGGTGCTGGCCAAGGTGAACGCCAACCGCTACGGCCTGGCCACGGCCGTGTTCACGCAGGACATCGCGCGCGCCAACCGCCTCGCGCACCGGATCGAGGTGGGCCTGTGCTGGATCAACGCCTGGTTCCTGCGCGACCTGCGCACGCCGTTCGGCGGCTCCAAGCAGTCGGGCATCGGCCGCGAGGGCGGCGTGCACTCGCTGGAGTTCTACACCGAGCTGCGCAACGTGATGGTGAAGTTTTGAACTAAATCGGCCTCCAGTGCTTGCCAGACAAGCGCTGATAGCTACTCCAACGATAGCAAAATGAACGACACCGCACCCAACCCGGAGCTGGCGCACACCATCGCCGCCGCGGGCATACGCACCAACTACCACGACGTGGGGCAGGGCGACCCGGTGCTGCTGATCCACGGCTCGGGTCCGGGCGTCTCGGCCTGGGCCAACTGGCGCCTGGTGATGCCGCAGCTGGCGCAGCAGCGGCGCGTCATCGCGCCCGACATGGCGGGCTTCGGCTACAGCGAGCGCCCCGAAGGCTTTGCCTATGGGCTGGACGCCTGGGTGCGCCAGGCCGTGGGCCTGCTCG
>Ga0067045_1032203_pt1 | contig 10669 bp, 6 predicted proteins | sample TerdegcTABiofilm_FD_59184 | JGI IMG/M metagenome (GOLD analysis project Ga0067045, IMG submission 59184) | Combined Assembly of (Gp0054472, Gp0054536) Wastewater bioreactor microbial communities from Singapore -Terephthalate degrading... | reverse complement strand
CGACGTGATCGTCGTCCGGGTGCGGTGACAGGATGCGCGCTCTGGTGGCCACAAGGCAGGGAAGGGCAGGAACCGTTGTTCTGTCCGGAAGCGCGCGAGGGCGGCACAGCCTTCACAATCCGCAGAATCGCGTTTCCCGGCAGTCCGTCAAGGCGTCCTGCGCGGCAGCGGCGTTGGCTATGACCTAGCCTTGTGCAAGAGAGTCCGAATTTCCGGGCTGCCTCGGGCAGCCGCCGCCTGACCGCGATTCTCCTATGCTGACTGCGTTGCCTTCGTACCGGCACCCTTCGCCGCATCGAGAACCACGCGATCGGAACACGGCCACTCGCGAGTCTCAGCCTGCGGTTGTGGCTCGGTTCTCTTGATGTGCCCTCAAGGGTCAAAACGGGAGAGATGATGTCGACGCCTTCCGCCCGCGTAATGCTCGTGTATCCTCCTTCCCGAACGCAAAGCCATTACGACTGTCCGGCAGGCATCCTGATGCTGGCTGCCGTGCTCGAGGAATCGGGCCATGAAGTGCATCTGGTGGATGCCAATGCGGCGATCCGGAAGAGCACGACGGCCGACATCGTCGAGCAGGCCAGGCAACTCAAGCCGGACGTGATCGGCATGACGCTCCTGACGCCGTTGGTCCAAGAGGCCTATCGGCTGGCAGGGGACCTCCGCGACTGTGGCGCGAAGCTGCTCGCCGGCGGGCCGCACGCTACGCTCTTGCCCGAAGAGGCCCTGACCCACGATTTCGACGCCGCGGTCGTGGGGGAAGGAGAGTTGACGGTCGTCGAGGCGGTCGAGGCGCTGCTGGGACGTCGCCCGCTCGAAACGGTCCTGGGCCTGGTCTATCGCGATGCCTGCGGCCAGGTCCGCAGCAATGCTCCCAGGCCGCTGGTGGCCGATCTGGATTCGCTTCCGCTGCCGGCCCGGCATTTGGCCAATCCGGCCCATTACGGCTCCACGGCCAAGGGGTCGCTGTTCAACCAGATCTTCACCTCGCGGGGCTGCCCGGCGCGATGTGCCTACTGCGCCGGCGGTTTGTTCGGCAAGAAGTTCCGGTTCCGCTCGGCCGACAGCGTGGTCAACGAGATGGTTGCGGTTCATCGCCAGTTCGGCACGCGATCCTTCTACTTCACCGACGACGCCATGTCGATGGATCGCAACCGCATGGAGCAGATCTGCCAGCGGCTGATCGACGACGGCTACGGCTTCACGTGGAGCATGATGACCCGCATCGACTCGGTCGACGAGCAACTTCTCGAATTGGCTTCGCGAGCGGGCTGCGTGCAGATTGACTACGGCGTCGAGAGCGGCGACCCCGAGACCTTGAAGCGGATCCACAAGCCGCACACCGTGGAGATGGTCCGCCGCGTGGTTCCGCTGACGCGCCGTCACGGCATCCGGCCGACCGTGTTCTTCATTCTCGGCTTCCCCTGGGAAGGCGTCGAATCGCTCGAGAATACGCTCCAACTGATGAGCGACATCTCGGACCACGTTTCCTTTGCGCCGGCCATCGGCTCCGTGTTGATTCCTTTTCCGAATACGGAAATCTACGAGCGATACAAGGACCAGCACGGGTTTGCCAACTGGTGGCTGAGCGACGACCGCACCTTCGACGCGCCGCGGATCGGCTCCCATCCGTACTACCAGTCCTTGATCTTCCGGGTCGGCGCCGTGCTCGACGCCGACTTCTTCCACTACCCCAGCGAGGTCAAGGCGAAGATACTCGACATCTTCCGTTTCATGTGGGCCAGCAATTTGCGTGATTCCAGCCGTTGGGGCCGGGCCGCACGACTGTCGGCCTTCGATTTCTCGCGGAAGCTCGACGCGGTGTCGCCGACGTTGGAACGCTCGGTGTTCCTGGCCGCAAGGCTTGCCTTGAGTGCGTACCGGAAGCTCGAAGGGCTTCCTCGGAGGCTGAGACGTACTCTGACGGGGAATCCCGTGGAGACCGCCGGGCATCAAGGGCATAGCAGATATCAGGAACCGTTGTCCTGTCGGCATGCCTCCGCGACACCAGCATCCGAAGCCGCCGAGAATCCACCGTTTGCCCGAGGGAGTCATCCCCTGGCAGACTCCCCGGAAAGCACCGGCACGGCGGCGACAGGCTACCGAACCGCGCCGGCGCCTCTAACGAAGGCGGATGAGGAGGCGTGGAGTGCCGGGCGAGTTGACGTTCCCTCGTCGAGAGGGTAGAAGTGAGGCACGTCAGACCGCGTGCCGTGGACGGGAAGCTCGCGAAACGGTAGAAGCCTGTCTCTCGGTGGCACAGCCGTTCTCGGCCGTGCGGAATCTGGCAGCACAGCCGGGGGCGGCTGTGCCACAAGAAGGAGTATTCCCGTGACCCTAAGAAGTGTCGTCATCCTGATCGCCTGGATCGCCGTTTCTCATCCGACGTGCGCCGACGGTGGGGAGGCGGCCGAGGCTGCCCGCCGGCCCAACATCCTGTTCATCATCACCGACCAGCAGCATGCGGGGATGCTGAGCTGTGCTGGGAATCCCTATGTGAAGACCCCGGCCTTGGACGGCCTTGCGACCGCCGGCGCGCGGTTCGAGCGGGCCTACTGTGCCAACCCCGTTTGCGGTCCTTCGCGATTCAGCATGATGACCGGCGTCTTGCCCAGCCGGATTGGCATGGAAGACAACTCCGGGATGGGGCTGAAGGTCCCGCCCGAAATCCTGTCGCACACGCTGGGCCGCGTCTTCCGCAAGGCGGGCTATGAGACGGTCTACGGCGGAAAGGTCCATACGCCGATGAACGTGCCGGCGATGGGGTTCGAGATGCTCAGCCGGAACGAGCGCGACGGCCTTGCCGACGCCTGCGGAGAGTTCCTGCGCAAGAAACACGATCGGCCATTCCTCCTGGTCGCTTCGTTCATCAATCCCCACGACATCTGCTACATGGCCATCCGGGATTTCTCCGAGAAGACCGGGGCCCGGCAGAAGCCGCTCAACAACGCCCGCGTGGAATTGGAGACCCTCGACGAGGCGCTCAAGCTGCCGGCCGGCGTTTCACGGGGCGACTTCTTTGCCAGGCTCTGCCCGCCGCTCCCGGCCAACTTCGAGGTTCCGCAGGGCGAGCCGGAAGGGGTTCTCCGCGCCGATAGCCGCAACTTCCGAACCTACGCGCGGCAGAACTGGACCGCCGAGCAATGGCGTCTGCACCGCTGGGCGTACGCCCGGCTGACGGAACGGGTGGACGCCGAGATCGGCCGGGTGCTGGCTGCACTGCGAGAGTCCGGGCTGGAGAAGGACACGGTGGTCGTCTTCTGCTCCGACCACGGCGACATGGACTCGGCCCATCGCCTGGAACACAAGTCGGTGCTCTATGAGGAGGCGGTCCGCGTCCCGCTGCTGGTCGCCTGGAAGGGCGTCACCAAGGCCGGCCTGGTGGACCGGGAGCACCTGGTTTCCACCGGGCTGGACCTGATCCCCACGCTCTGCGATTTCGCCGGGATCCCCGCGCCGAAGGAGCTTTCCGGCCAAAGCGTGCGAGCGCTGGCCGAGGGGCGGACGCCCAAGTCGTGGCGCGGCTGCCTGGTCGTGGAGAGCGGCCGAAGCCGGCTCGTGCGGACCGATCGCACCAAGTACATCGTCTACCAGTCAGGTTCGCCCCGCGAACAGCTCATCGACCTTACGCAGGACCCGGGCGAGATGAAGAACCTGGCCTCAGACCCGGCCTGCGCCGAGGTACTCAAGGAGCACCGCTGGCTGCTGAAGCAGTGGTACCGCGAGAACCGCGAGACGTTGGGAGAGGAATATGTGGTGGAGTAGGGGACATGCGTGGTCGGGCGTTCTTGGCGTCGCCCTGGCGGCGGCCCTGTCTTCAAGGTCGGACGTCCGTGCCGCGGACCGCCCTCCCAACGTCCTGATCCTCCTGGCCGACGACATGGGTTTCTCCGATGCCGGCTGTTACGGTGGACCGAGCTTGAGGCGGAGTATCGTCGCGCTGCCCGCGAATGAGCTGCCGCGGTCCGTCGGCGCGGCGTTTCCTCGGTGTGGCACAGCCGCCCTCGGCTGTGCTGGTGGATTCCGCACCGGCGTCCTCGTCTATCCCCGCGGATTCCGGGAGGGCGAGGGTGGCTGTGCTGGCAGATTCCGCACAGCCGAGGGCGGCTGTGCCACAGGCGGGTGGTGGGTGGTCTGTCATTGCCGCTCGAAGAGGGCCTTGCGAAGCTCCTCCTCGAAGGTAGCGCTGGCGTGGAGCACGGCCTGGAACTCCTCCTTGCCGAGCGAGTAGAGTTCCAGGTCTTCCTTGGCCACGATGGTGGCGTTGCGGGGCTCGCCGGTCAACAGGGCGGTCTCGCCGAAGAAGTCGCCCTTGCCGAGCGTGGCGACCGTATGCCGGGCCGTGCCGTCGTCGATCATCACGTCGACCGAGCCGCTCTTGATGATGTAGAACTTGTCGCCCGGATCGCCCTGGCGCACGATCACCGCGCCGGCCGGGTGCTTCTCCGGCTTCATCTGGTCGGCGACCTCGGTAAGGGTCCGCGGCGTGAGGCGGGAGAAGATCGGGCACTCCTTGAGGAATTCGCACACGACCGACGATTCCCGCACCAGCACGTTCGACTTGATCCGCCCCTGGACCATGGTCACGATCCGGTCGGCGACGTCGAGGATGCGATTGTCGTGGGTGACCATGAGGATGGTGCAACGGCGCGTACGGGCAAGCTCCTGGAAAATGGTCACCACTTCGCGGCCCGACTTCTCGTCGAGCGCGGCGGTCGGCTCGTCGGCCAGAATGATTTGGGGCGAGTGGACGATCCCCCGCGCGATCGCGACCCGCTGCTTCTGCCCGCCCGACAGGGCCGAAGGCTTGTAGTAGATCCGGTGGCCCAATCCGAGCCGGGTCAGGGCCTCGGTGATCCGGCCCTTCATCTCCTCCTTGCTGAAGTCGAACAGTTCCAGGGCCATGCGGACGTTCTGGAACGCGGTGAGCGAGGCGAAGAGGTTGTGATGCTGGAAGATGAACCCGATCTTGCGGCGCAGCACGATCAGTTCCTCCGGGCCCGCGCCGTGGAGCTTGTGGCCCAGCACGTCGACGTTTCCCTCCTGGACGGTGCGGAGGGTGCCGACGAGCGTCAGGAGCGTCGTCTTGCCGCCGCCGGACGGGCCCGTCATGATCACGATTTCCCCGGGCGCGACCTCCAGTTCGTTGTCGAAGAGGACCTGGTTCTTCAACGCCCCCTGGCCGAAGTGATGCTGAAGGCCGCGGATCGTGATGGCCGGCCGGCCGGCAAGATCGCTCGGGGAGGCTGTCGCGGGACTTGGCATCGAAGGGCTCCTGTTCCTAACTCATCGAATCGGCTTTTCTCTAGCCCAGGCATTCATGCCTGGGACACGCGGCAGGAAAGGTCGCCATCGAGCCCCTTCAGGGGCGTTCTCATCGGAAGCCCCTGAAGGGGCTGTAGCACGGTGTTGGCGTCTCCGCGACCCAGGCGTGAACGCCTGGGCTAGAGAAAAGGGCGGTCGGCAGCGCTCGGCACGTAATGCGCAGCGGGGTCTCATTCGGATTCTCTCAAAACAAATCGGCGGGATCGGCGGCCAGGACTTTTCTCATGGCCAGGCAGCCTGACACGAGGCACATCCCCGCCGTCAGGACGAACACCGCGAAGGCCCGCTCGAAGTTGAGGAACATCAACAGAGCGGTGGCACGCGCCAGCACGGCATACAAGCCGAGGCTGATGAGCAGCCCCGGGATGAAGCTCAGAATCGAAAGGAACAGCGCCTCCTGGAGCACGAACCCGATGAAGTAGCGGTTGCGGTAGCCCATGGCCTTGAGCGTGGCGAACTCGGGGATGTGGTCGTTGATGTCGGCGCTGATGACCTGGTAGCACACGACCACCCCGACCAGGAATCCGATCACCAGGCCCAGGGTGAAAATATAGCCGATCGGCGTGCTCGATCCCCAGAATTCGACCTCCCGGTCGATGAACTCCTGCTTGGTGTAGACGCAAATATCATCGGGCAGACTCCCGGCGATCGCCCGGCGCACGTCTTCGAGCCTGGCCCCGTCGGCGATCTGCACCACACCCAGATCCACCTGGCTCAGCGGATCCCCGCCGGGAACTCGGCCGGGAAAGAACCTGGCGAAATTGGTGTCCGTGAGGATGAGATTGCCGTCGGTCAGGAAATCCGCGCCCAGCTCGAAGGTGCCCACGAGTCGCAAAGACCGGTCGCACAGTTCGATGTCCGGTTGATCGGCAATCGTATTCGGAGGGGGCGGGACGCCGTAGCGGGGTTTTCCGCGGGAGTCGAACAGCGCGGTGTCGGGCTCCCGGAGTCCCGCAGCGCAGGCGACGACCTCCGGGATCGCGAGCACGGGATCGGAAGGATGAAAGGCGAGGAGGCGGATCGGGTGGAGCACCCGGTCGCGGACTCTCCACATCACCCCGTGAAACTGCATGTAGAACGGATACGCGCCGGCGACTCCGGGACAGGCCCGCGCCTGGTAGATCCGCTGCCGGTCGAACCGCTCGAAGGAGACCAGCCCCTTGTGGGCCTTGCTCGCCAGGATCAGATCGGCGTTGAGCTTGACCAGCACCTGGACCGTGCTGTCGAACAGGGCGTTGCGGAATCCGAGTTCCGTGAACATCAGGACCACGGCGAACCCCACCCCCGCCACCGCCACCGCCAGGCGCCGCCGGTTGTGCGTCAGATTGTGCCATGCCAGAGGCGTTCGAGGTCGAGAGAAAGGCATGGAAGCAGTGGTTAGTGGTCAGTGGTCAGTGATTGGTCGTTCAAGTCCACATCTCCCGCGTAGCGGGCGGGCTTGCCCGCCGCGGGGACTCCTAAAACAAATCCGCCGGGGCCGCCTGTCGCAACTTGCGCAAGGCCACCAGGCCGGACGTGACGCACATGCCCATCGACAGTCCCAGCACGCCGAGCACGCGCGGCAGCGTCATCTCCACCGGAAGTCGCGTCTGCCAAGCCGTTGCGGCGTAGAGACCCAGCGAAATCACCAGCCCGGGAACAAACCCCAGCAGGGCGAGGATGACGGCCTGCTGGAGAACGACGCCCGAGAGAAAGCCGTCGGAGTAACCCATGGCCTTGAGCGTCGCATACTCGGGAAGGTGATTGGTCACGTCGCTCGACAGGATCTGATACACGATCACGCTTCCCACGACCAGGGCTACGATCACCCCCATCGTGAAGATCACCCCGATCGACATCTGCCACAGCCAGACCCAGCGTTCGTGCGCGACGGCCTCGGCCCGCGTGAAGACCGCGACGTCGTCGATGCCATGAGCTGCGAAGGACTCCTTCAGGCGCCGGGCCACCGTCTCGGGGCTGACGCCGGGCTGGAGGCATACCAGGCCGAGGCTGACGTGGTCCTTGGGCCACGTGGGGCTGACGCGGCGGAACCCCTCTTTGTTGAGCACGACCATCCCGTCGGCGTCGAACGTCGTTCCCAGCAAGAAGTGCCCGACGATGCGCATGCGGCGGTAGCCGAGTTCCGCGTCGGTGCCGACGTCGTCGTCGCCGAACTCCCTTCCGTTGCGCGGTCCGAACTCGCTCCGCGACGCGCGGTCGATCGCCAGGAACTCCGGCGCCGTAAGCAGGCCGGCCGTGCGTCGCAGCTCTTCGCCGGTGAACACGGGTTCGGAGGGATCGATGCCGAACATGATGATCAGCCGCGTCTTTCCCAGCGGCGACTGCCAGCGGTTATAGCCGTAGAGGACCGAGTTCACTTCGCGCACCCCGGGCTGCGAAGCGGCCTGAGTCAGGCGGAGCCGCGGGAAGGGGCGGCACTGCGCCAACCGCTCGGTGTGCGAGGAGCGGAGGAGGATGTCGAACTGGAGGGCGTCGTACACCAGGGAGGCCGTCTGCTCGGCGGTGCCGCGGAAGCCGAGTTGCAGGAAGACCAGCACCACGGCGAACGTCACCCCGGCCACGGCCGTGGCGGTCCGCACCTTGTGATAGGCCAGGTTATGCCACGCCAGAGGCGTCTTCATGGGCTCGCCGGCCCGAACTGGACCTCGACCTGAAGATGGATGAAGTCGGCCGCGACCTTGCTCCCCTGCGCGTCGAGGTCCACCCGGACCTCGATCACGTGCCGATCCGACTCGGCCAGCGGATTGAGGCTCCGAAGCTCGGGCCGGGAGATGGTCTTGCCGACCCGGAAGACCGCGCCCTCCAGGCCGGTCTTGTCGTAGGGGGCGGGGAATGCCCTGCTGAGTATCTTCGCCTTCTGGCCCGGGCGGATCCGCTTCACGTCCCCCTCGTACACTTCGGCGAGCACGGCCATCCGGCTGCGGTCGGCCATTTGCAGGATGGGCATTGCCCCGAGGGCTTCTCCGGGCCGCACGAACAGCTTGAGCACGGTCCCGTCGCACGGGGCCCGAAGGACCGTCCGGTTCCATTGCTCCTGGGCCATCTCTTCGCGTTTCTTGAGCGACTCGATGGCGATCGCGCTGAGCACCTGTTTCTTCGCGGCGAGCGCGGCTTCGAGATCGGCCTCGGCGGCCGCCACGGCGAGCTTGCCCGCGGTGCGTCCCTTCTCCAAGTCGGCCTCCGAAGCCTTGAGTTCCGCCTCGGCCTTGGCCGCGGCAAGGTCCTGCTCCTCGCGGTCCTGGGCCGTGACGATGTCGGTCGAGGCCAGTTGCCCGAGACGCCGCTGCGTGGCCTGGGCCAAGGCCAGGTTCATGCGCAGCACGTCGGTCTTGCTCTGCAAGACCTTAAGGTCCGACTCGTAGCCTTTGGCCTGATTCAGAGCCGCTCGGGCTGCCGCGATTCGGGCGTCGGCCACCTTCTCTTCAGCCTCGCGGCGCGTCTCCGCCTCGATCCGCTGGCTTCGGGCCGCCGCCAGCTCCAGTTCCCGGAATGTGCGGCTATCGAGATAGGCCAGGGGATCGTTCTTGCGGACTTCCGCGTTCTCCTCGACCGCCAGCGAGTCGAGCCGATCGCCGGGCAGACCGCTCAGGTCGATCACCTTGCCGGCAGGCTCAATCCGTCCCAGGGCCACCGGCCCGCGCGTCATGCCCTGGTCCTCGGAACTCGTCCCTGCGCCGGATGCCGCCTCCGCGCCGGACGAGCCGACGGCGTCGTGGGCAGGCGGCAGCCGCCAACCCCGGACGAGCCAGCCCAGGGCCGCGCATCCGAAGCTAAGGGCCACGAGTAGCAACAATCGCTTCATCACGGCGTCCGGCTCCTGCACGACGTGGAACATGCGACCCGCGGCCGCGGTTTCCTGCACAGTTCTCCATCATGTCCAGGGGGATTTACCCCGTCAATCTTACGTCGTATTCCCGGGCGAAGGAATCTCCGTACTTCCCATTTCTAGCGGAAAGGAGGCACACGCCGAAGTTGAGGATCCTATAGGGCCTGCGGCCGGAACGTAGCCCAAATGTAGGGTGCGTGCTCTGCACGCACCGCTCGCCGGGTGGCCCCGATAGCTTCTGCTATCGGGGTGCCGAGGGCACAAGAGGTTTGCTTCGACCCAACTTGCCGGGCCCGGGGATCTCAGCAAACCCTCTTGTCGCTGCGCGACACCGAAAGCAGAGCTTTCGGTGCCAGCCAGCGACTGCTCTTCCTAGACCACCGAAGCCTCCTAAGCTCGCCATTCTCCACTTTTCCCGTGGGTCGAGGCTGAACTGCCCTTTCCTCGGCTGGCGGATTTTGGTAGTAACCCCGCCCGAGTGTCGGCAAGCCGGCAATTCCGCCGGCAACTGGCTCATCGGGATTTCGACCCATGAAGCGCATCGTCCTGGGGATATCGGCGTTGGCGACGGTCCTGTCGCTCGGGATCTTTGCGATCGCCTGGGGCCAACGCGGCAGCGAGGAGCAGACCTCGAACGAGTCGTTCACCACGGCAGCCCCGAGCGGACAGCCACAGTTGCTGCCGTCCGACGCCCACGTGAACCCGCTCCGCTCGCCGAAACGCACGTTCCCGACCAACGGGATTCGCACGACGGCCGTGGCCCCTGACGACTCTCCGGTCCGGGCAACGTCGCAGCCCAATGCGACGTTGGCGTCGGACTCGGCCGTCTCGCGGTCGGGCGTGGAAGAGAAGCACCCGTCGCCTTCGTCGCCGACGGCCCCGGTCGATCCCTTCGGCTTGCGCACGCGGACGGACGACGCCGCCGGCCGCACGCAGGGGCTTACTCCGAGGGCCTCCGATCCGGCGGAGAAGACGGTCGCCGCCGCGCCGCCCAGCACGGACGTGACCGGGCCGACCGTGGCTGCCGGCCCAAGTCTACGGGCCGCAGCACCCTTGCGTCCCAGCCCGCTCCGCGACCAACTCGACACGTCGAACCCCATGGCTGCCGCTGCCGCCGCCAGCCCGACGGCCGTAGAGAAAGAAGACCCCACATCCTCCCAATTGCCGTCGTCGCACGGAGATGGAAGCCCTCGGCCGTCCACAGCGGATCTGGTGAGTAAACCGTTCAAAGAGTCGATGCCGGCCGCTCCCTTTACGGGCCGATCGAGTTCTCCTTCGCTCCCGGCCGCTTCGCCGACGACCGAACCGGCGCTCTTGCATCCCGGATCGGCGTCGATCATTCCGGTCCCGCGTGCCGCCGGCGACGACGAGGGTCTCCGCAGACCCGTGGCTGCCGAACCGCGCGCCAGGACGCCGATCCCTGCGGAGGATTCACGGGCGGGGGAGGGGACCGGCAAGCCGGGTGCCAAGCAGATCGAGGGACCGCAGGCCCCGCAAGTGACCCTTCAGAAGACCGCC
>Ga0067045_1032202_pt1 | contig 10671 bp, 9 predicted proteins | sample TerdegcTABiofilm_FD_59184 | JGI IMG/M metagenome (GOLD analysis project Ga0067045, IMG submission 59184) | Combined Assembly of (Gp0054472, Gp0054536) Wastewater bioreactor microbial communities from Singapore -Terephthalate degrading... | reverse complement strand
CGCGCAGGGGTGGACATCCGCACCCACATGCGCGTGGGCGCTCTCGTGCAACAGGACGACCGCGTCACCGGCGTGGACGCCGATGGCAACGGCCAGGCCTGGCGCTTCAGCGCGCGCGGTGGCGTGGTGCTCGCCGCAGGCGACTTCACCAACGGCCCCGAGTTCAAGGCCCGCTTCATGGGCCCGCAAGAGGCCAAGGTGGAGGGCGTGAACGTGACCGCCACCGGCGATGGCCAGCGCCTGGGCGAAACCCTCGGTGCGCGCATCGTCAATGGCGACCTCGCGCTGGGCCCCGAGATCCGCTTCATCGCGCCCGCCACCGAAACCTTCGTGCGCCGCCTGCCGCCCTGGCGCTGGCTCGCGGTCACCATGGAGTGGGCGATCGATCACGTGCCGCCCATCATCCTGCGCCCGCTCATGATGAAGTTCCTCACCACCGCGCTAGCGCCCTCCACCACGCTGTTCGATGCGGGTGCGGTGCTGGTGAACCGGCGCGGCGAACGCTTCGGCGACGAGCGCGAGCGCCCGGCCTGGCGCCTGCCCGACCAGCCCGACAAGGTGGGCTACATCCTGATCGACGCAGCGCTCGCGCAGCGCTTCTCGGCCTGGCCCGACTTCGTGTCCACCGCACCCGGCGTGGCCTACGCCTACGTGCCCGACTACCGCCGCAACCGGCCCGATGTGTTCACCGAAGCGCCCACGCTGGACGCGCTGGCGCAGCGCCTGGGCATGGACGCGGCAGCCCTGAAGCGCAGCGCCGTAGAGGGTGGCGTGCGCCCGCTCGGTGAGGGCCCGTACGTGGCGCTCGGCCCGGTGCGTTCGGTCTTCGTGCACAGCGAAGGCGGGCTGATGGTCGACGAGCAACACCGTGTGCTCGGTGCGAACGACCAGCCCCTGGCCGGCCTGTATGCGGCCGGCTCCACGGGGCAGGGCGGCCTGCTGCTCAAGGGCCACGGCCACCACCTGGCCTGGGCCTTCGTGTCCGGTCGGCGTGCGGGGAGATTCGCGGCCGAGGCGGTTCGCTGACTAGGGTGTCAGGGCCGCCGTGCGCTCTGCGATGAAATCGCGCAGGCAGCGCATCAGGGGCGTGAGCTGGCGCCGGCTGGGCATCACGAGGAACAGCGGCACGGCCTCGGTGGTCCAGTCGGTGCACAGGGCTTGCAGGCGGCCCTGAGCCAGGTCGTCGGCCACGTCGAAGAACGATTTGTAGGCAATGCCTTTGCCCAGCAGCGCCCAGCGCCGCACCGCATCGCCGTCGTTGGACACGTTGACGCTCTTCACGCGCACGGTGATCTCCGGCGAGCCTTCCCCGCGCGAGAAACGCCAGCGGTCGTGCACCTCGTCATAAAGCATGAAACACAGGCAGTCGTGGCCCGTCAGCTCGTGCGGCGTTGCGGGCGCGCCGTGCCGCGCCAGGTAGGCCGGCGATGCACACAGCACGCGCCGGTGCGAGGCCGCCAGCGGCAGGGCCACGAGGTTGGAGTCCGGCGGTTTGCCGTAGCGGAAGGCCCCGTCCACCGGGTTGCTGTAGACATTGGCGATGCGGTCCGACAGCAGCAGGCGGATGTCCACCTGAGGGTGCACGTCCTGGAATTCGTTGAGCCAGGGCAGCAGCAGATTGCGGCCCAGGTCCGACGGCGCGGCGAGTTGCAGCACGCCCTTCAGGGCCTGCTCGCCCGCACCGATCTGCTGGCTGGCCTGCTGCAGCGTCTCCAGCGCGGGCCGGCATTGTTCGAGGAAACGTTCACCCTCCTGCGTGAGCCGCAGGCTGCGCGTGGAGCGCACGAACAGCGGCACACCCAGCTCGGCTTCCAGGCGCTTGAGCGCGGCGCTGGTGGCGGCCGGCGTGAGGTCGAGCGCGCGCGCCGTGGCCGACAGGCTGCCGCTGTCGACGGTGCGCACGAAGATGTCGAGGTCTTGCAGGGCTTTCATGATCTTCAAATTTTGCTTGAAGATAGATTCAAATGCCAGGTGGTTTTTCAAATGAATGGATCAGGCGACCATCCAGCCCATTCCCACTTCATTGAAAGCCCGCCATGACCTCCAGCCTGTTCCGCCCCCTCCAGCTCGGCCCGCTGCACCTGCCCAACCGTGTGGTGATGGCACCGCTCACGCGCAGCCGCAGCAGCCAGCCCGGCAACGTGCCCAATCAACTCATGGCCGAGTACTACGCGCAGCGCGCCAGCGCCGGCCTGATCGTGTCCGAAGCCACCCAGATTTCGCCGCAGGGCCAGGGCTACAGCTTCACGCCCGGCATCCACAGCGAGGCCCAGGTGGAAGGCTGGCGCCGCGTGACCGACTCGGTGCACGCGGCCGGTGGGCGCATGGTGCTGCAGCTGTGGCACGTGGGCCGCATGTCGCACGCCAGCTTTCACCCCGATGGCCTGCCGGTGGCGCCCTCGGCCCTGTCGCCCGACGCCAAGGTCTGGGTGATGGGGGCAGACGGCGTGGGCCGCATGGTGGACAGCCCGGTGCCGCGCGCAATGACGGCACACGACATCCAGGCCGTGATCGGCGACTACCGCCGCGCCGCCGGCAACGCCATGCGTGCCGGCTTCGACGGTGTGGAAATCCACGGCGCCAACGGTTACCTGATCGACCAGTTCCTGCGCACCACCTCGAACCACCGGACCGACGCGTATGGTGGCGGCATCGCGCAGCGCACGCGCTTCGCCGAAGAAGTGGCCGCCGCCGTGGCGAGCGAGGCCGGCGCGGAACGCACCGGCATGCGCCTGGCGCCCTTCATCACCCAGCGCAACATGGACTGCCCCGAGATCGTGCCCACCATCCTGCACCTGGCGAAACGGCTGGACGAGATCGGCCTGGCCTACATCCACCTGGCCGAGGCCGACTGGGACGACGCGCGCCAGGTCCCCGAGCTGTTTCGCCGCGAGCTGCGCCGCGCCTACCAGGGGCGCGTGATCGTCGCGGGCAAGTACGACGCGCACCGCGCCGAGGCCATCCTCCAGCAAGGCCTGGCCGACCTGGTGGCCTTCGGCCGCCCCTTCATCGCCAACCCCGATCTGCCGGCGCGCTTCGCCGCGAACCTGCCCCTGGCCGAGATCGATCCGGCGACGCTGTTCGGCGGTGGTGCGCGCGGTTACACCGACTACGCCACTGCCTGAACTCCTCCCTCTCCCTCCCACCTTTGAAAGCACGACCATGAAAGCCGTTGGATACCAGAAGCCCCAGGCCATCAGCGAACCCGACTCGCTGATCGACATCACCCTGCCCGACCCCGTGGCCACCGGCCACGACCTGCTGGTCGAGGTCAAGGCCATCTCGGTCAACCCGGTGGATACCAAGGTGCGCAAGAGCGGCGCGCCCGCCGACGGCGAGGCCTGGAAGGTGCTGGGCTGGGACGCCAGCGGCATCGTGCGGGCCGTGGGCCCCGAGGTGACGCTGTTCAAGCCGGGCGACCGCGTCTGGTACGCCGGCTCCATCGCACGCCCCGGCACCAACAGCGAGCTGCATCGGGTGGACGAACGCATCGTTGGCCACATGCCGAAGTCGATCGACTTCGCGCAAGCCGCCGCGCTGCCGCTCACCGCCATCACCGCCTGGGAAATGCTGTTCGATCGCCTGGGCATCGCGCCGGGCAAATCGCCCAGCGCCCAGACGCTGCTCATCATCGGCGCCTCGGGCGGCGTGGGCTCCATCCTCACGCAGCTCGCCACGCGGCTGACCAGCCTCACCGTCATCGGCACCGCCTCGCGGCCCGAGACCCAGGCCTGGGTCAAGGAACTGGGCGCGCACCATGTGATCGACCACGGCCAGCCGATTGCCGCAGAGTTGAAGCGCATCGGCTTCCCCCAGGTGGATCACATCGTGAGCCTCACGCAGACCGACGCGCACTTCGATCAGATCGTCGAAGCCATCGCGCCGCAGGGGAAATTCGGCCTGATCGACGACCCGGCCTCGCTGGACGTGACGAAGTTCAAGCGCAAATCCGTCTCGGTGCATTGGGAGCTGATGTTCACGCGCTCGCTGTTTGGCACCGCCGACATGATCGGCCAGCACCGCCTGCTCAACGAGGTGGCCGCGCTGGTCGATGCGGGCCTGATCCGCACCACGCTGGCCGAGCACTTCGGCCCCATCAACGCCGCCAACCTCAAGCGCGCCCACGCCCTGATCGAATCGGGCAAGGCGCGCGGCAAGGTGGTGCTGGAAGGCTGGGCCTGAGCAGGGCTTAGCGGCCCGGGGTCTTTTTACGGGCGGGCCTTGGCGCGGTGCTTGCGGGCGGAGACACCGTCTCGAAGAACGCGTTGACCATGCGCATGGACCGGCGCTCGGCCAGGCACAGCACGTGGGCGTAGGTGAAGATGTCCGCGTCGCTGATGTTCACCAGGTGCAGGCCGGGCCCGGGCACGTACTCCACCTCGGACACCGCCGCAATGCCGATGCCCTGCGACACCGCCTCGCGGATCACCTCGCGGCTGCTGATCTCCATCACCACCTCGGGCGCGACCCCCGCCTTCTCCAGGGCCAGCTCCAGCGCCTTGCGGGTGGTCGAGCCCTGCTCGCGCAGGATCATGCGCTCGCCCTGCAGCTCGGCCAGGCGGATGCTGCGGCGCTTGGCAAAGCGGTGTGCCGTTGACGTGAAGATGCCGACCGGGTGGCGGCTGAAAGGCACCGCGAGAAACCGGTCGTCCTTCACCAGCTGCGCGAGCACACCCACATCGGCGCGGTAGTCCAGCAGGCGGTCGAGCACATCCTGCGAGTTGCCGGTGCTCACGCTTACCTTGATGTCGGGGTAGTGCTGGCTGAAGTCGGCCAGCATCTGCGTCACGTGGTACGGGCCCACGGCCGCCACGCGCAGGTGGCCGGTGCGCAGCTCGCCCGCATCTCGCAGCAGGCTCACCGCATCGGCCTCCAGGCTGAAGATGTGCTGTGCGAGCTGCATCAACTGTTCGCCCAGCTGCGTGAGCTGCACGCGCCGCCCGCTGCGGTGGAACAGCTCCACCTTGTAGCTCTCTTCCAGAAAGCGCACCTGCGTGGTGATGGTGGGCTGGCTCACATGCAGGTGTTCCGCCGCCTTGGTGAAACTGCCCATGCGGGCCACCGCATAGAACGAACGAAGCTGTGTGAGTCGCATATAAAAATTGTATAGAAGTTCGGAAATCTTTGAATTGGTCGCAATCCTATGACGGTGGTTTACTGCGGGCAGAGCGGTACGGAAGTCGATAGAACCACCGGTCGCTCATGATTTTTCATCGTTGTCACAGGCGCGTCATACCCGGCTGAAAAACTCCAAGCCGGGCAAGATCGCCCAGCCAGAGATGGAGAATTTTCATGCCCTCAAAACCCCCGGAGACAAGCTCATGATGAATCGCAGAAAGGTGCTGATCAGCACCGCCGCCGCCACCGTGGCCGGCACGCTCGCCTTCCCGGCGCGCTCGCAACAGGTGCTCACCGTCGGTCTGATCCCATCGGAAGACTCCCGCGCCATGATCGCCAACAGCCAGAAGATGATGGACATGCTGTCGGCCGCGCTGGGCATGCCGGTCAAGCCCTTCGTGGCAGCCGACTACAACGGCGTGATCGAGGCGCTGCGCTCCAAGCGCCTGGACGTCGCCTACCTCGGCCCGTTCTCTTATGTGCTTGGCGCCACCATCGCGCCCATCGAAGCCTTCGCCGTGGCCGAGACCAAGAAAGCCGGGCGCACCTTCTATCACAGCCAGGTGATCGCCCACAAGGACAGCGGCATCAAGACCGTGGCCGACCTGAAGGGCAAGACCTTCGCCTTTGTGGACCCCAGTTCCACCTCGGGCCACCTGTTCCCCAAGGCCGGTCTCATGAAAGCCGGCTTCGACACCGACAAGGACTTCGGCCGTGTCATCTTCTCGGGCTCGCACGACTCCAGCGCGATCGCCGTGCAGAACAGGAGGATCGACGCTGCCGCCATCGCCGACCGCATCCTGGACGCCGCCATCGCCAAGGGCCTGGCCAAGCGCGAAGACCTGGTCGAGGTGTGGAAGTCCGACCCCATCCCCGAGTCGCCCACCGTGTGGCGCACCGACTTGCCGGCCGATCTGAAGAAGCGTGTGCAGGCCGCCTTCCTGCAAGTCAAGGACATCCCGTGGTCGGACCAGGGCCTGCTCAACGGCTTCCACCCCACCAACGACGCGGCCTACAACGTCATCCGCGACACGGCCAAGCTGCTCAACCTCGATCTGAGGAAGATGAAATGATCGAGATCCGCAACCTCACCAAGCGCTACGGCGATTTCGTGGCCTTGCACGACGTCAGCCTGAGCGTGGCCAAGGGCGAGTTCGTGGTGATCCTGGGCGCCTCGGGCGCGGGCAAGTCCACGCTGTTGCGCTGCATCAACCACCTCGCCGAGCCCACGCGCGGCGAGATCCGGGTCGATGGCGAACTCTCGCGCGGCGACCGTGCGGGGTTGCGCAAGGTGCGCCGCGACGTGGCCATGATCTTCCAGCACTACAACGTGGTGCCGCGCCTGTCGGTGCTGAAGAACGTGCTCACCGGCCGCCTGGGTTCCATGCCCGCGCTGATGTCGTGGTTCCAGCTGTTTCCGCGCGAGGACACCGAGGCCGCGCACGAGTGCCTGCGCCGCGTCGAGCTGGAACACAAGGCCGACGTGCGCACCGACACCCTCTCGGGCGGCCAGAAGCAGCGCGTGGGCATCGCCCGTGCGCTGGCGCAGCGGCCCAAGGTGATCCTGGCCGACGAGCCCGTGGCCAGCCTGGACCCGAAGACCTCGCGCAAGGTGCTGCGTTACCTGCAGCAGGCCAGCCGCGACTCCGGCATCACCGTGATCTGCAACCTGCACCAGGTGGACTACGCCCGCGAGTTCGGCCAGCGCGTGATTGGCGTGGCGGCTGGCCGCATCGTGTTCGAGGGCCGGCCCGACGAACTGACCGACGAGGTGCTGCAACGCATCTACCCCGGTGGCCTCGAAGGCCCCACCCCGCCCGAAGCGCCGGCCGCCGCCGTGCCGGTGGCACAGCCTGCAGCGGCCCATGCCGCCCCCCAACTGGCCCTGGAGCAATCATGATCGGCATCGGACGCTACAACCTCCTCATCGCCAAGAGCGGTGGCAACGACGGCTGGTGGAAGTACGCGGCCAGTGCCGTGGCCCTGCTCGCCGTGATCTGGTGGGCCGCCATCGGCAGCCAGGTCAGCTTCAGCGAACTGATCAAGGGCGCGCCCTGGATCGGTGACTTCCTCTCGCGCATGTTCCCGCCCAACTGGGAGTTCGCAGCCAAGCTGGTCAACCCCGCCATCGAGACCGTGCAGATCGCGATCTGGGGCACGCTGCTGGCCATCGTGCTCGCGGTGCCGGTGTGTTTCCTGGCCGCGCGCAACCTCTCGCCGCACATTGCGGTGTTCCACTTCATGCGCCAGGTGCTCAACATCATGCGCGGCATCAACGAGATCATCCTTGCGCTGATCTTCGTGGCGGCCGTCGGCCTGGGCCCGTTCCCGGGTGTGCTGGCCCTCGCCTTGCACGGCGCCGGCATGCTCGGCAAGTTCTTCGCCGAGTCCATCGAGGACATCGACCAGGGACCGATCGAGGCATTGCGCTCCACTGGCGCGGGCCCGATCCAGATCATCATCTTCGGCGTGCTGCCGCAGGTGGTCACCGCCTGGATCGCCGTCATCCTCTACCGCTTCGAGACCAACCTGCGCCAGGCCACCGTGCTCGGCATGGTGGGCGCGGGCGGCATCGGCTTCGAACTGGTGGGCAGCATGAAGCTGTTCCAGTACCAGGACACGGCCACCTGCATTCTCGTGATCGTGGCCATGGTCATGACCGCCGATTACGTTTCCAGCAAGCTTCGCGCTTGGATCCAACAAGGAGCACGTTGATGGCCCCGGACCATTTCAAACTCAAGGTCAATGACCGCGAATACAACAAGCCGGCTCAGCCGGTGGTGGTGGTGTGTGTCGATGGCTGCGAGCCCGACTACATCACGCAGGCCATCCAGGCCGGCGTGGCACCCTTCATGAAGAAGATGCTCGCCAAGGGCACCTCACTGGTCGGCGACTGCGTGGTCCCCAGCTTCACGAACCCGAACAACCTGTCCATCGTCACCGGTGCACCGCCCTCGGTGCACGGCATCTGCGGCAACTACTTCCTGGACATGGCGCTGGGCAAGGAAGTGATGATGAACGACCCGGCCTACCTGCGCGCCGAAACGCTGCTGGCCGCGTTCTCCCGGGCCGGGGCCAGCGTGGCCGTGGTCACCGCCAAGGACAAGCTGCGCACCCTGCTGGGCCACCAGCTTGAAGGCGGCATCTGCTTCTCGGCCGAGAAAGCCGACAAGGCCACCGTGGCCGACGGCGGCATCGACAAGGTGCTGGAGCTGGTGGGCAAGCCCGTGCCCTCGGTCTACAGCGCCGACCTCAGCGAGTTCGTGTTCGCCGCCGGCGTGAAGCTGCTGGAGACGCGCCGCCCCGATCTGATGTACCTCTCCACCACCGACTACGTGCAACACAAGTGCGCGCCGGGCACGCAAGGCGCGAACGACTTCTACGCCATGATGGACGGCTACCTCGCGCAGCTCGACGCGCTGGGCGCGGTGATCGCGCTCACCGCCGACCACGGCATGAGCCCCAAGACCGATGCCGCCGGCCAGCCGCGCATCGTGTTCCTGCAGGAAGTGCTCGACGCCACCGCCGGCGCCGATGGCAGCCGCGTGATCCTGCCCATCACCGACCCCTACGTGGTGCACCACGGCGCGCTGGGCTCCTTCGCCACCGTTTACCTGCCGGCCGGCGCCCAGGCCCGCGCCATCGCCAGCGCGCTCATGACGCACGACGGCATCGAGGCCGTGTTCACCCGCGAGGAAGCGGCCGAACGCTTCGAGCTGCCGCCCGACCGCATCGGCGACCTGGTGGTGATCTCCGACCACCTCACCGTGCTGGGCACGCGCGCTTCCGAACACGACCTGAGCGGCCTCACCGTGCCGCTGCGCTCGCACGGCGGCCTGTCCGAGCAGAAGGTGCCGCTGCTGTTCAACCGCCAGCTGCAAGGCCTGATCCCCGGCCGGCGGCTGCGCAACTTCGACATCTTCGACCTGGCGCTCAACCACGCCGTGATCACCGCTTAGGCCCTCCATGACCGCCAATTACTTCAATCCCGTGCAGAGCGTGTACGGGCCAGGGGCTCTGTTGTCTCTGCCGAAGCTGCTGGGGAGCCGAAAGGCCGCCCTGGTGACCTTCCCCGAGGCGCGACAACTCGGCCTGCTGGCCCGGCTGGAGGGCGTGCTCGGCGCGCAACTGGCCTGCGTGATCGACCAGGTGCTGCCCAACCCCGATGTGGCCGAACTCGCGGCAACGCATGAGGCCTTCTGGCGCGATCACGCCGACGTGGAAGTGATCGTGGCCGTGGGAGGTGGCAGCGCCATCGACACCGCCAAGGCGCTCATGGTCGGCACGGCCAGCGGCCGCTTCAACGAACTCATCGACCTGCTCGCCACCGGCGCGGCCTTCACCCCGCACGCCGTCAAGACCCTGATCGCCGTGCCCACCACCGCCGGCACCGGCAGTGAAGTGACCCCCTGGGCCACCATCTGGGACCGCGAGCGGCAGAAGAAATACTCGCTGCACCTGCCGCAGACCTGGCCCAGCGTGGCCTTGCTCGACCCCGAGCTCATGCTCTCGCTGCCGGCCTCGGTCACGCTGCAGAGCGGGCTGGACGCGCTCTCGCACGCGCTGGAATCGATCTGGAACGTCAACGCCAACCCGGTGTCGGACACCTTCGCCGTGGCCGCCGTGAGCGACATCCTTGAAGTGCTGCCGCGCCTGATGCGCGAGCTGGGCAACCTGGAGCTGCGCGGGCGCATGGCGCTGGCCGCGCTCAAGGCCGGCATGGCGTTCTCCAACACCAAGACCGCGCTGGCGCACTCCATCTCGTACGAGATGACGCTGCGCTACGGCCTGCCGCACGGCATCGCCTGCTCGTTCCCGCTGCCCATGGTGCTGGAGCGCGCCATCGGCCACCGCGCCGACCGCGACGCCGTGCTGGCCCAGGCGCTGGGCGGGCCGCTGGAGACTGCGCCCGAACGCCTGGCGCGCTTCATCGAGCAGTTCGGCGTCAAGACGCGCTTCAGCGACTACGGCGTGAGCGACGAAGAAGCCGAACAGATGGTGCTGCACGCCCAAGGTGGCGCGCGCGGCAAGAACTTCATTGGAACCGCCGAGGAGACCCTGGCATGAACGCACGCAACCCCTTGCGCGACAGCGAAAATTTCCGCGTCGAGGCGCTGCGCATCGGTGGCGAGCGCATCGCCCGCGACCGCACGCTCGACGTGATCAACCCCTACAACCGCGAGCGCATCGGCACCGTGCCCCTGGCCACGCTGGACGACGTGCGGCGCGCCTACCGCATCGCCAACGCCTACCAGTCCACGCTGACGCGCTACGAGCGCTCCAACATCCTGCAGAAGGCCTCGGCCCTGCTGCGCGCGCGCGCCGAAGAAGCCTCGACGATCATCACGCTCGAATCGGGCCTGTGCAAGAAGGACTCGATGTACGAGATCGGCCGCGTGGCCGACGTGCTGGTGTTCGGCGCCAACGAGGCGCTGCGCGACGATGGCCAGGTGTTCTCGTGCGACCTCACGCCGCATGGCAAGAAACGCAAGGTCATCACCATGCGCGAGCCGCTGCAAGGTGTGATCACCGCCATCACGCCCTTCAACCACC
>Ga0067045_1032196_pt1 | contig 10671 bp, 5 predicted proteins | sample TerdegcTABiofilm_FD_59184 | JGI IMG/M metagenome (GOLD analysis project Ga0067045, IMG submission 59184) | Combined Assembly of (Gp0054472, Gp0054536) Wastewater bioreactor microbial communities from Singapore -Terephthalate degrading... | reverse complement strand
CCGGCGGGCCAAGCCGACCAGACTGTCCTGAGCATCAGCGGTGACAAGTCGGTCGTTGAAGGCCAAAGCGCGCACTACACGCTGAACCTGACGAACAAGTCGCAAACTGAGGTGACGGTTAACCTCAAGTACAGCGGCACCGCGGCCAATGGCAGCGATTACGAAGGCGTGCTCCAGGTCAAGATTCCGGCCGGCGCCAGCAGCGTCAACTTCGACATCAGGACCATCGCTGACCATGTGGTCGAAGGCACCGAGAACTTCAAGGTCACCATTGATTCGTTCAGTGGCGGCGGCTTTGAAAAGCTGGTGGTGGGCGAAGATAGCGCCAGAACCGACATCCTCGATAACGACCACGCGCCGGTCTCCACTGGCGGCACCGCCACCGGCAACGAAGACACGACCCTGACCCTGAACTGGGCCAACTTCAATGTCAGCGATGTCGATGGCAACACCCCGCTGGGTGTCACCATCACTCAACTGCCGGTCAATGGCAGCCTGTTGTTCAATGGTGTCGCGGTCACGCTAAACCAGACCATCAGTCAGGCCGATATTCAGGCCGGCAAGCTGACGTTCAGGCCTCTGCCCAACGAGTCAGGTGCCGACGGCTATGGCGGCACCGAAGTCGGCAACAAAGGCGTGGATTACGCGCAGATCAAATACCAGCCGAACGATGGCTTCAATAAAGGCCCTGAAGTCACCCTGAAGGTCGACATCAATCCGCTGGCCGACGCCCCAACCCTGAACATCGCGGGCAATGGTGTGACCTCCACTGGTTTGATCAAGGAAGTCTGGACCGGCCTCAAGGGCCTGGGTGACAACGGTAGCGGCGCGCCAACCGACACCTTGAAGTCGGTGATCGATAACGCAGGCAAGCCAAACAGCAGCAGCACCGTGACCGATGTGCAGACAGGCGACGTGACAGCCGGCACGGCCTCGAAAACCTCCGGTTTGATCTTCCTCGAAGCCGGCAAGACCTACACTTTCAGCGGCATCGCCGATGACAGTCTGCTGGTCACCATTGGCGGCAAGAACGTCGCCACCGGGCTGTGGGGCAACACGGGTGCGATTTCGGGCTCGTTCACTCCGACCACCAGCGGTTACTACACGCTGGACATCTACCACCACAATCAGTCTGGCCCGGGTAGCTACGACGTCAATGTAAAAATCGGCGACGGTGCGGTGCAGAACCTGAGCACCTCAGGCGTGCCGATCTACACCGGCGTCACCGACCTGATCAACGCTGGCGTGACTGTGTCCGACTTGCACGGCGCCAATGGTGAAGGCTATTACGAGGGCTACAAACTCAACGAAGGATCGGAGAACGGTAGCGTTCACCTGTCGAAGATCACCACAGGCCTGACCGACACCGACGGTTCCGAAAGCCTGAGCGTGAAGATAGGCGGTGTGCCGGCAGGTACCGTGCTCAGCGACGGCCAAGGCCATAGCTTCACCGCCACGGCGACCAGTGGCGAAGTCAATGTCACCGGCTGGAACCTGGCCAACCTGACCCTGACCCCGCCACCGTACTTCAATGGCAAGTTCAACCTGACCGTCACCTCGACCTCCACCGAGTTCGTCGGTAAAGACTCGGCATCGAGCATTGCGCAGATCCCGGTCACGATCTACCCATCGGTGTACATCCCGAAGGTCGGTACACCCGACACCGATACGATCGATGGCACCACCGCCAACGACATCATCGTTTCCGACGTCATTGGCGGCCTGAAACCCGTGACCGGCCAGAACTACAACATCGCGTTCCTGGTCGACAGTTCGGGCAGCATGGATGGCTCGATGAGCGACGCCAGAAAAGCGTTGACCGATATGTTCAAGGGCCTCAAGGCCAGCCTGGGCACCGACACCTCAGGCACGGTGAATATCTTCCTGGCGGACTTCGATACTCAGGTCAATAAAACGGTCTCGCTCAACCTGAATGATTCCGACGCCCTGGACAGACTCCAGGACGTATTGAAGTCGATGTACGCCCTTGGTGGTACCAACTACGAAGACGTATTCAAGGCCGCAGGCAACTTCTTCCTGAGCGAAGCGGCGCTGGCCAACAACACGCTCAAATCAAACAACCTGACTTACTTCATCACCGACGGTAAGCCAACGTATTACCAGTCGAACGAGAATGGCAACCCGACCTTGTACGGCAGCGTGAAGCTCGACAGCGTGGTGACGATGGCGAACTACAAATTGGGGGATACCTTCTCCAAGCTGATCGATAGCACCCATGAGTTGAGAATCGACAGCTCCGGCAAGACCACCTTGCTCACGCTTGATAAAAACTCGTGGAAGACCACTACTGTAGGCACTATCCACGCTCAAGGTGACGGTACCTTCGAGATCTCGTCCCTGGACGGCACTGGCAAAGCGAACAACAGCAACTATATCGACTCGGCGAATAACTCGAGCACCAGCTTCCTGATGCTCGGCGAGTTGTCAGGGGTTCAGGCCATCGGCCTGGGCGACGATGTCTCACTCAATGATCTCAAGCCCTACAACACCCTGGGTAAACCACAAACCAACATCGATCCGAAGGACTTGGCCGAAACCATCCTCGGTCACACCGAAGCGGTCTTGCCAGGCAACGACCAGGTCAATGGCGGTGATGGCAATGACATCATCTTCGGCGACCTGGTGAGCTTCAACGGTATCGCCGGCGAGGGGTACCAGGCGATGCAGGCCTTCGTGTCCAAGCAGACCGGCGTCGAAGTGAGCAAAGTCAGCGCCAGCAACGTGCACCAGTTCGTCACTGAGCACTACAACCTGTTTGACGTATCGGGTGCCAAGGATGGCGCTGACAACCTGTTGGGCGGTGATGGCAACGACATCATCTTCGGCCAGGGCGGCGACGATGTGCTCGACGGCGGCAAGGGTAATGACATCCTGCTGGGTGGTACCGGCAAGGACGTGCTGCTAGGCGGTTCGGGCAATGACATCCTGATCGGCGGCTCGGGTGCCGACACCTTCGTCTGGAAGTCAGGTGATACCGGCAATGACGTGATCAAGGACTTCAAGGCCAGCGAAGGCGACCGCATCGATCTGCGTGACCTGTTGCAGGGCGAGAGCGCCAGCACCATCGACAACTTCCTGAAAATCACCACGGTTGAAGGGGTATCGACGTTGCAGGTCAGTTCCGAAGGCAAGCTCAATACCGCAGGCGGCATCGCCAACGCCGACGTGACGATCAAACTGGAAGGCAACAACTGGTCCGGTCAGAGCGTCAACTCGCTGGTGGTAGGTCTCGATCCAACTATCAAGATCGACCACAACAACAGTTGACCGGGTACCTGCCGACCGCTCACGCGGGAGGTCGGCAGGCTTGTTCGGATGACCGCCGGGGTGACGATTTGAGCGTTGCCCCGCATACTCACTTGCGTTGGCCTATGCTGCTGACAGCACGACGCTGGTTCATTCATGAGGGATTGTCGATGTTCTACGTGCAACGTGATGCACAGGGAATGCTGGTGCGCGTAGAGGCTGCGCCTTACGCCGAGGCAACGGAAACGCTGCCCGCCGACCACCACGAGGTCCAGGCCTGGTATGCCAACGAGGTGATGGAAACGAGCCTCAAACAGCTTAAACAGAGTGACCTGGAGATGATCCGGGTGCTCGACGACTTGATTCAGGTGCTGACCAGCAAAGGGGTGATTCGCGTCACCGACCTGCCGCCGGCCGCACAAGCCAAGCTGATGGACCGGACCCAGGCGCGTGAAGCGCTGGGTGGTTTGAGCCATCTGATCAACGAAGATGAAAGCGGGTTGATCTGAGCCCTTGAGCGAACCCGGTCGACGGGTACGCTCACACTCAGGGTTACTGCCAGGGTTTCGGTTCGCCGAACAACTGGCCCTGCACCCCGTACAGCCCCATCTCGCGAATCACCCGCAACTCCCCTTCAGTCTCCACCCGCTCGGCAATCAGCGGCAGGTCGATGCTGTGGGCGGCGCGCTGGATGGCTTCGATGAACAGGCGCTTGTCACTTTCCTGATCGATGGCCCGGATGTAGCTGCCATCGATTTTCAGGTAGGCCAGGCCCAGGCGCGACAGATTGCCGATCATGCTGAACCGTCCGCCAAAACGCTGCAGGCTGAGGGAGAAGCCCAGCTCGCGCAGACGCCGGGTCAGGTGTTCGGGCACGGCCTGGTCAGGGAGTTGCTCCTCACCGATTTCCAGGGTCAGGCGTGGCCCCAGGTCCGAATGCTGGCGCAGGATCTCGAAGACCTTGTTCAGCGCCTGCGGGTCCGCCAGGGTCGCCGCGGACAGGTTGAGCGCCAGCGATTGCTCATGGCCGGCCATCTGCGTCAGCACCCCCTCGAGCATCAGGCGGTCGAGCCGCGCCATCCAGCCAAAACGCTCCAGCCACGGCAGGAAGCGCCCGGCGGGAATGGTCTGGCCCTGTTCGTCGAGCAGGCGCGAAAGGACTTTGTAATGCAGCACCAGGTCGGTGTCCTGGCTGGCCACCACCGGCTGGAAGTACAGTTGGAAGCGCTGTTGCTCGAGCGCCTGGTCCAGCAGCCGGTGCCAGGCATGGTGGTCTTCGCCGACCGTCGCGGCGACGTTGTGCTCCAGGCACGCCCAGTTCGACTCGCCCTCGCCTTCCGCTTGCAACAGTGCCTGGTCGGCCAGGCTCAACACCGCCTGCGGTGTGTCGCCGTGGACGAACGGTGCCAGGCCGATCGACGCCACCGTTGGCACGTCAGTCGCTCCGGTGGCATGCAGGCTGGCCAACGCACTGTCCAGGCTCTGCGCCAGCTGCTGCGCTTCTTCACGGACCAGTCCTGGCGCCAGCACGGCAAATTCGCCGCCACGGATCCGGGTGACCAGGTTCTGGGTTTCCGGGTAGCGGGCACATTCACGCGATAGCTGTTGGCCGACGGCCTGCAGCAACTGGTCGGTACGTTGCCCGCCCAGGCGCTGGTTGAGGCCCGCCAGGTCCTTGACCCGCAACAGCAACAGGTAACCGGAGCTCGCCTGTTCGGCATTGCTCACCCGGGCATTCAACTGCATCTCGAAATAGCGCCGGTTGGCCAAGCCCGTGAGTGTGTCCTGATAGGATTGCGCACGCAGTTTCTCACTGCGCTCGGCCTGCTCCTGGAACAGCGCCTTGAGCTTTTCGACCATCTGGTTCATGGCCTGCACCACACGCCGTAACTCAGGTGTGCGCGGCAGCTCCGGCAGGCTGAGGAACTCACGCCGGGCAATCGCATGGGACTGCTTGACCATGTAGTCCAGCGGCTTGAGCTGGCGGCGCAGCAACAACGCCCCCAGCACCGCGCTGACCGCGCCACACACCAGCAACCAGCCAAGGCTGCCCAGGGCGCTCTGCCAGAGCTTGGCCACGGCGAACATGGGGTGGCTGATCACCTCGACCCTGGCCGCCTGCTCCCAGCCGCGGCTGACCAAGGCATCGCCACCGGCCGGCTCCAGGCCGATCAGGTTGACGAACCACTGGGGCACCTTGCTGACATCGGGCGTGCCGCTGCGCTCGACGATGGCGGTGTCGGTCTTGAGGTCTACCACACGAATGCTCGCGTAATAACCGCTGTCGAAGATCGAGCTGACCATCAGCTCGACCATCGCCGGGTCGTCGATATTGGGTGTCAGCGACAACGCCAGTGCCGTGGCCGCGTCCTGGGCGTGGGAGCGCAGCTGATTGACGTACTGGGTCCGCGAGCTTTCCAGGCTGACCATGAAGCTGCCGGTGAAGGCGACCACCAGGAATAGGCAGATAGCAAGCAACAACTGTTTGAACAATGACATCTGAGCGCGCGCTCCTAGTGGGTCGTCTCGGCCGGAAATCCTTCGGCCTGCATTTTTTTCAGCACATCCTGCCAACGGGACAGGCGCTTGGTATCGCCGACTTTCTGGTTGCCCTTGGCGCCTGGCAGCCACAAGCCCTGCGCATTGAAGGAGTAGACCGGCAACAGGTCGGTACGCTGGCTGGCGGGCGCGATTGCGTCGACCAGGCTATCGAGCACCAGTGGCATCGCGTCCGGGCTGGCATAGTAGGTCAAGACCATGTGCGCGCGGTTCTGGCGCAGGGCCTTGACGTAGGTAATTCGCAACTTGTCGCTGGAGACCCCGAGATGGCGCAGGCTGAAGTATTTGGCGATCGCGTAGTCTTCGCAATCTCCGGCCCCTTTCCATAAGCCTTCGACCGGCGTTTCCCAGTAATCGACCTGACGCCACAGGTCGATGTCTTCCACGTAACGCATCTGCTTGTTGAAGAACAGATTGACCGCTTTGAGCTGCTCGAGCTCCGGCACTTGCTGCTGCGTGGCCAGCAGGCGCTGCCAGGCATCGATCCGCTGCTTGCCCTCGCCCAACGGCCCGTACAAGGCCTCTGCCCGCCGACTGATCTGTGAGAAGTCCCAATCGGCCTGCAGGGCACCGAGCATGACGCTGCCGATCAGCAGTGCCGAGCACAGCCAACGCCAGGTCAAAGTGAGTGCGCAACGTGCCAGCAATGCGGTGATTCCGAGAAGGCGGTGGGAAATCGATTGATGGTGCAGCCTGGATCGGCAAAAGACAATGGCACGATGCAATCACTGGACGCAGGCTAAACTTGAGGGACCGATCTGGATCACAACGTCGCGTTTGCCATCCTGTCATCCGACACCTATGCCTGTGGCATTAAACGCTCGAAAAAGGCATTGTCTTGCCCGTTTGACAAGCTGGCAACCAGTCACTAGTGTGCATTGGATCCAATATTTACTTTTACTGTCGGAGGGCATTGTCGTGGCACAGAAGCCCAACCCACTCAACAGCATTACCATCAGCGGGCCCATCCCCGCCCACCTGGCCCGCGCGGTCATCGAAGAAACCCTGCGTTCGGCCATTCTCGACGGGCGCCTGCCCTGCGGCACCGCCCTGCGCCAGCAAGACCTGGCCGACCTGTTCGGCGTCAGCCGCATGCCCGTGCGCGAAGCGCTGCGCCAGCTCGAAGCGCAATCGCTGCTGCATGTCGTCGCCCACAAAGGCGCGGTCGTGGCCCCCCTGATAGAAGGTGACGCGACCGAGACCTATGCGCTGCGCATCCTGCTGGAGTGCGAGGCCCTGCGCCTGTCGATTCCGCTGCTCGATGAGGCAGATTTCGCCGAGGCCGCGAGCCACATCGACCACCTGGAAACCGAGACCGATTACGCCGAAATCGGCCGACTCAATCGCCTGTTCCATATGGCCCTGTACCGCAAGGCACCGAACCGCCGCTTGCTGACCTTGATCGAAAACGGCCTGTGGGAAGAAGAGCGTTTCCTGCGCTTCAACCTGGGGTCCATGGGACTTGGCAAGCTCACCCAGGAAGATCACCGCGAACTGCTGCGCATTGCCCAAGCCAGGGACATTGACCAGGGCGTGGCCAAGCTGACGCACCACCTCAATCGCGCGGTGGAGGTCATCACCCGCTATCTGAACAGCATCGAATCCCAGGGCAAGACCTCAACGAACTGATGCTCGCGGGTGCATAGGCGAAAAAAAACGCGATGACCCCGGCCGGGCTCATCGCGTTTTTGCCAGTGCTACGGGGCTTCAGATCTTGAAGCTGTCCACCAGTTGTTTAAGGCGGTTGGCCTGCAGCGACAGGGCGTCGCAATCCTTCAAGGTTTCGTTGAGGTTGGCCACGCCCTGCTGGTTCAGCAGGTTGATCTGGTTGATGTCGACGTTGAGGGTCTCCACCACGGCGGTCTGTTCTTCCGTCGCGGCCGCGACCGACTGGTTCATGCCGTCGATCTCGGTGATGCGCTGGGTCACGCTGACCAAACGCGCACCCGCCTGATTCGCCACTTCGACACTTTCTTCGCTGGAAAGCTGGCTGGCGTTCATGGTCGATACCGCCTCACGCGAACCGACTTGCAGCGAGGTGATCATTTTGTGGATCTCTTCGGCGGACTCCTGGGTGCGATGCGCCAGGTTGCGCACTTCGTCGGCCACCACGGCAAACCCGCGCCCGGCTTCACCGGCACGCGCCGCTTCGATCGCGGCGTTGAGCGCCAGCAGGTTGGTCTGCTGGGAGATGCCTTTGATCACATCAAGAATGTGCCCGATGTTGTCGGTGCTGGCGTTGAGGGTTTCGATCTGGGTGCAGGACAGGCTGATTTTCTGCGACAGCTCGGTCATCGCCAGGATGGTCTGCTCCACCACTTGGCGCCCGTCGTCGGCCTGCTCGCTGGCGCCGCTGGCGTGTTGCGACGCGTCCGCCGCGTTGCGGGCGATTTCCTGGGTGGCTGCGCCCAGTTCATTGATGGCCGCAGCGACGCTGTTGGTCCGCGCGCTTTGCTCATCGGAGCCGATGATCGAGGCATTGGAGGATGCCATCACCCGTTGCGACAAGTCGTGCACCTGACGGGTGGCCGACGAGACTTCGCTGATGGAGGCATGAATCCGCTCCACGAACTGGTTGAAGGCCCCGCCCAGCTCACCGAATTCATCCTTGCTTTGCACGGCCAGGCGGCGAGTCAGGTCGCCCTCCCCCTGGGCGATGTCCTGCATGGCGCGGCCCATGGTGGTCAGTGGGCGCATCAGCACTTGAATCAGCAGGCTCAGTAGCACGGCAATCGCGGTGACGGCGACGAACATGGCGATCAGGGCTGAGGTGCGGAACTTGCCCAGGGCGGCGTAGGCCTTGTCCCGGTCGATCGACAGGCCGATGTACCACTGCGCATTCGGCAGACCGGTGACGGGGGTAAAGGACAGGATGCGTTCCTGCTGGTTGAGCAGCACGTCCTGGTTGCCCGCACCGACGCGTACGTTGGCGCCTGGATAGATGTCCTTGAGGTTTTTCATCACCTGGTCTTTGTCCGGGCTGACGATCACCTGGCCGTCGGCGCTGACCAGGAACGCATGGCCAATGCCGCCGAAGTCGACCGAATTGATGATGTTGACCAGGGTCGCCAGGCTCAAGTCGCCGCCCACCACACCCAACAGTTCGCCGTGCTTCTTGACCGGCATGGCGATGGTTACTACCAGACCGCCGACTGCGGCCAGGTAGGGCGGGGTCAGCATGGTTTTGTCCGCCGCGACCGCCTGCTTGTACCAGGGGCGCTGACGCGGGTCGTAGCCCTCGGGCATTTTCGCGTCAGGGCGCTGGGTGAACACTCCGTTTACCTGACCGACGTAGGTGAACTGGAAGTTGGAGGTGAAGGCGGGCTGGTCGACCAGGCCCGGGAAGTCGGCGTTGGCGCCTTGGTGCGCGACGTTCTGCGCCAGGTTCTCCAGGACCAGGATCCGTCCACTGAGCCAGTTCTGCACGCTGCTGGCCGTCAGGGCCCCCGCTTGCTGGACGGAGGCGTCGAGGTTTTGCTGGATGGTGTTGCGCTGTAGGTAGTCGTTATACAAAGTGAACAAGGCGAACGCCAGGACCACGACGCCCGAAGCGGCCAACAGGATTTTATGGCTGAACTTGAGATTCATGTCAGGGGGGCTTCTCATGCAAAAGAGTAGGGATGCGTTCCGGGTGCAACATTCCATGTGACGCCATAGGCCGCTCTGTAGCCGCTCTACTTTGGTGCACGCATGTCTCCCCCAGTCTTTCGGCACCAAGCCGGGAAAACTTAGGCTTTTGTGCAGAACCCGGGACAATCTCTACAAATACCCGGCGAATGGCGGGCTAGAGCATTTTCATTGAGGGGAATCGAGGGCGCTGCAGGGCGGACAATCGGGGGGGCAGGCGGTCAGCCAGGACGGCTACAACGCGACACACAGTGAGGTCGCCACCAAGACACCCGTACGAAGCCGCTGTACGAGGCCTATCATCAGGTTCAAGCCACGGTCGGCACTCAGGGCTAACGAGGTGTGGGTTTTGACTTCAGCGGCCTTGTAGACGACGACAAGCGCATTGGCTAGCGCCTGACCGACCTTGTCGACAAATCTGACACGCAGTTCGATCACAACGAGGAAAAGCGCTACGCCCCTGAGCCTCGACTTTACAGACGACACCTCGCTGACACTGCAGGCCTACCTGCAGCACGACCCCGGCGGCAGCTATCACAGCGGCATGCCGGCCGATGGTGTGCTGCATCAGCGTTATGGCCAGCGTACGAAGTTGCCCCCTGAGTACCGACATCGATGTGATCGAAAACAGGGGTAACTCGCCGACGCAGGCGCCACGCCATGTGGATTCGCTGTAGGTGGATTACCTGTTTGACAGCGCGGCACTCGATGGCCTGTGTCTAGGCGTGGCGTGCTGTATGTCGGCTACGATCTGGGCAAGGTGGGGCTTGAAGGGGATCGACTCTGCTGCAAGCTATGGTGCCTCGCAGAGATTTTAGTGACCTCTGAAACGACAAAACCCCTGTCTGCAATGCAGACAGGGGTTTCGGAATTCAATCTTGACGATGACCTACTCTCACATGGGGAAACCCCACACTACCATCGGCGATGCATCGTTTCACTGCTGAGTTCGGGATGGGATCAGGTGGTTCCAATGCTCTATGGTCGTCAAGAAATTCTGTGTATCGGACCGTTGCGCTAGCAACGTGCCGATGAAATTCATGGACTTCTACATAAACAAAACCCCTACCTGCATACGCAGATAGGGGTTTTGGAATTTAATCTTGACGATGACCTACTCTCACATGGGGAAACCCCACACTACCATCGGCGATGCATCGTTTCACTGCTGAGTTCGGGATGGGATCAGGTGGTTCCAATGCTCTATGGTCGTCAAGA
>Ga0067045_1032201_pt1 | contig 10672 bp, 8 predicted proteins | sample TerdegcTABiofilm_FD_59184 | JGI IMG/M metagenome (GOLD analysis project Ga0067045, IMG submission 59184) | Combined Assembly of (Gp0054472, Gp0054536) Wastewater bioreactor microbial communities from Singapore -Terephthalate degrading... | reverse complement strand
ATAAATAATACACAGCAATAATTCCTTAAAAAACTTCATAATGAATATAGTGTACACCCCCGCCGCCGAAGGCGGCGGGTATTTTATATTTTATTCAAATTTCCCATTTAGGAATAATTAGTGAATAATAAAAATAACACCAATTAATAATGGTACACATCCCTGTTATAAAATTAATGTAAGAATTAATTTTTAGATTTCAAGTAAAAAAATGTGCAAATCCTAACCAAATTCCACAAAAAACGTTGCCCCCTTACCGGGCTCTGATTGTGCCCACACCTTGCCCCCATGCCGTGATATTATCCTTCGCACCAGCGCAAGGCCAATACCCGTGCCAGGAAAATCCTTTTCTGAGTGCAGGCGCTGAAATACATTGAAAAGCTTGTCTGACAGAGCAGGGTCAAATCCTACACCATTATCCTTTACAAAAATTATTGTTTTACCATTGTCTATGTAGCTATCTATTTCTACAACTGGCTGAGAAGATTTTGAAGAAAATTTAACTGCATTTGCTATAAGATTGGTAAAAGCAATACGTAGCATAGCCTCATCACCTTCAATGACAGGTAACGTACCAATTTTAAACTCAGCTTTTGATTTTTGTGTTAGGGCAACCTCATGAATGATTGCCTGCACCATTTGCTTAAAATCAACCTGTGAGTGGTGAAGATCTGTCCGCGCCATACGTGAAAACGAAAGCAAATCTTCTATAAGCTTTTCCATCCGTTTAACCGAATCAATAATTGCTGTTAAGTAAGTTTCTATAGTTTTATCAGCCTTGCCAGCAAGTTCTGCTTGTATAAGATTAGTAAAACCGGCAATAGTAGTCAGCGGTGCCCTCAAATCGTGGGAAACTGTATACGCAAAGCTTTCAAGTTCCTTATTTACTTCCTGTAACTGTGCAGTGCGCTCCTCAACTCTGCGCTCCAGTTCAGCATTAAGCTTTAAAATTTCTTCCTCGTATTGCTTGCGTAGTGTTATATCACGTGCAATGCCTTCAATAGCAATAAGCTGTCCACTTTCATTATATATAGGAACATTACGTTGCTCGGCCCATATAATTGTGCCATCCTTTTTTATCCATCGTAACACAATTGGTTCAAAGAAATGCTTTTTCTCAAGCACTCCTTGTAATATGTGTCTATCTTCTGGATGAACTATCTCAAAACCTAAATTTGGATTGGCATAATGCTCCTCAGGAGTGTATCCGGTTATTACAGTGGCTGCAGGGCTCACATAGGTAAATCCGGGTGTGGGCAATAGCTCATACCGGTAGATAATATCCTGAGCATTTTCAGCCAATCTCCTGAAACGCTCCTCGCTTTCGCGAAGCTTGCGTTCGGTTTCACGCACACGGATAAGCGATTTTATGGCAAGAACAAATTCTCGTGGATCAACGGGGTGTACAAAGTACGCATCAGCTCCACCTTCATACGCAGTTTCCCTATCTTCTATTTTGACATAGGTTGCCGAAACATGTACCACAGGAATGGAAGCAGTCTTTGGATTTTCACGTATTTTTTTACATACCTCAAAGCCATTAATATCAGGCAAATTGATATCCAGCACCACACAATCAGGATTGTATTTATTAATCAATTCTAATGCTGCATAGCCACTATCAGCATCAATTGTTTCAAATCCTGCACGCTGCAATATCTTTGCCATTGCATAACGATTAGCCTCAATATCATCCACATTTACTACAACATATTTCTTTTCATTGTTCAATCTCAACCTCCTTGTCCCTGTAATCCCAACGCCTTCACAATTGCAATTTTTATTTTTACGATAGCTGCCTCCCTGTTAGGTGCTTCTTTTGACACTATAGCAACAACTTTATGAGATAGATGCTCACGTTCATCTTCGCTCAAAAGCTTTGATGAAAGTATAATGACTGGTATATGTTCAGTTTCAGGGTCATTTTTTAATGCATCAAGAACCTCAAATCCATTCATCCTTGGCATAACTAAATCCAGAAATATCACATCAGGTTTTTCTGATTTTATTTTTTGCAAACCTTCAACACCATCCACTGCCTCAAGAACGGTAAAACGGGTATCAGCCAAATACCCTTTAAACACATACCGTGCTATCTCATCATCATCAATTATCATAATTTTATGAACAGGCTTATCTTTTATAACCGCATTGATCTTCTGCAATAATGTTGCTCGCTCAATAGGTTTTACAATATAATCGCTTGCACCTAACATCAATCCTTTATCCTGCTCATCAAGCACTGTGGCACATATCACCGGTATGGATTCATATACCTTGTTTGATTTAAGCTCGGATAAAAATGCCCATGCATCTTCATTGGGAAGCAATATATCAAGAATTATCGCTGCAGGTTTTATAGTCTTTAAAAGTAGCTTTGCTTCTTTAATGCTGGCAGCTGGTACCATCTGCAGTCCTGAGTGCTTTAAAAACTTATCATATAAAACACGAGTAACCTCATCGTCTTCAATAACCAAAATAGGTAACCTGGTGGCATCATATAAAGGCTTGCCTTCAACCTTTTCGGTTGCATCAGGTGCACTGTATATAATGGGAATGCGGCAGTAGAATATTGAGCCTTCCCCTACTTTGCTTTCAGCCCAAAGCTCTCCCCCCAGTATCTTAGCTAAATTTCGTGAAATGGGAAGCCCCAAACCTGTACCCCCTTTTTTCTTTGATACCTGCACATACTCATCAAAAATCTTTTCAAGATCCTGCTCGGCAATGCCAATACCGGTATCCTTTACGGTAAATACAATGTCTTTGCCGTCGTTTACTCTTGTTGCACCAACACGTATTTCGCCTTTTTCGGTAAACTTAACGGCATTAGAAAGCAAATTACGCAATATCTGTGAAAGTTTGCCATCATCGGTAATAAGTGGGGGCATATTAATGGGTTCTTCAAATACAAGGGTAACATTTGGATTGGTTAAAAGGGGACGTATTACACCACGCAACTGAGCAAAGAGCTCCTCTACAGTAAACTGCGATGTATTCACTGTAACTTTGCCAGCCTCAATCTTTGCTAAATCCAGCAAATCATTTATTAACGTGCTCAAATTTTCTGCAGCCTGCTGAATAAAGCGCACCTGTTTTTCCTGTTCCTTTGTTAAAGCGCCATCCACCTTATCAAGTAAAATGCGCGATAATGAAAGTATTGCATTAAGCGGTGTTTTAAACTCATGGCTCATATTGGATATGAATCTGGTTTTAAGCTCATTAGTTTTGGTAAGCGATAAGGCTTTTTCCGAAATTTCTGAATACAATGCCAGAACACCACGGTTGGTTTCTTCAAGCTCTTTGTTAAGCCGCTCAAGCTCTTCTTGCTTATGGTGAAGTTCTTCAAGTGCGTGTACCAGTTCTTTGTTCTGCGAACGCAATTCTTCAAGGGGATTAACCGGTGCCTCTTCTGAAAGCTTTTTAGTTATGGTGTCGATAGTTGTTTGATTAACAACACACTGAGCTGGCAATGCCTTTCCCATAAATACGGTAGTGCCATCCTGGCCTGTATCTATGTTAAAAAATTCCATTAGCTTCCTGGTTCCGGCAATACCTATTCCCATACCAGTTGATGATTTGTACTCACCCCGTAAGATTTCATTTAAATGGGCAATTCCTTTCCCTTTATCCTTAATAAAAATAGCTAATAATGCAGGTTGAGCGTCCGTATCTAAAATAAACTCTACACTACCTCCTCCTGCATACTGGTATGCATTTCGGGTAATTTCTGATACCGCAGTGCTTATTCTAATCTGCTCGGTTTGGTTAAATCCACATAGTTGTGCTATTTGCCGTGCACGTTGCCGTGCATACACCACATCTTCCTCATACATAATTTGAATCATCAAGATACGATACTTCATGATGGTATATTACACTTCTTTTAAAATTATAAATGACGCATCATCTTTGGGGCGGTGATAGTCCCTGAAAATCACCCCGCCAATAATAGATAAATCCTGATGTATAATATCAGGATATTCATCCAATGACCATTTTGCCGAAATGCCATCCGAATGCATAATAAGCATATCACCTTTATTCCATGGATAGGTAAACATCTGTATTTTATTATTCCCCATACCTAAAGTACCATTATGTGAAACCATACTAATACGCTTCTGGCAAATTATAGCTCCACAAATATTACCCACTCCTGAATACACCACCTTATGTTGGTCGGGAAGCAGCAATGCAATTGCAACAGCAGCACCCCGTGTTGCATACAATGCCTTATCCATCTTCTCTAGTATTGCTGCAGGCTCTTTATCCACATTATCATACAATACATCTTTTGCAGCTAATGCAGCCTCTGCTGCAAATTGACCATGGCCTAATCCATCCACAACTAACACAAGCGCATAGTCCTTACATAAATACACTTCAACATCATCTCCACAGTACTCCTCACCATTGACAGGTACACAAATGTATGAATAATGATAATTATTATAGGTAATATATTGTGTAATTGCACTGGGTACCTGTAATTTTTTTTCAAAAAGCCTGCACACCACACACAATCCCTTCCCAGGCTGGCTGTAAAAGTAGCATTCATCTGATAATCGCTGTATTGTTCCCAGGCCAACTCCCAGGCTCCCACCAATTGAAAACCCATCCTGCCCCATTTTTTCTATATTTAAACCTGTACCTTTATCCATATACACAATTTCAATACCCTTCTGTTTATCCGTGTTTATTATCTTATATATTATACTCCCCTCTTTGGCATATTTTAAAGTGTTAGTAGTTAATTCGGTAACAATAATTGCAGCATTTTCCTTAATTTGACTATAATCATGTGCATCGCAAAATGATTTCAATACCCTGCGCGCTTCCCCAACCATACTTTCATCGGTAATATACAGTAGCTTTTGCATGTACTACCGCCATCGTAAAATCTCTACTCGTGTACCTTTACCAACCTCTGAGTGTATTGAAAACTCATGCACCAAACGTTTTGCCCCACCAAGACCAAGCCCCAACCCATCACCAGTAGTAAAGCCATCCTGTAATGCTTTTTCAATGTCTGGAATACCTGGCCCTTCATCCTCAAAGATGAGCTGTATGCCAATATGACCATCATTATCTATTACGTTTATTGTTACTTTCCCGCCTCCACCGTGCACCACAACATTGCGCGCCAATTCGCTTGCTGCGGTAACCATTTTGGTAACATCAACAAGGCTAAAACCAGCTTCTTGCATACGTTTGCGCACCTCTTGTCGCACCAGGGTTATATCATCAGAATTGGTAACCGCGCGTATATCACTTTTCAAAAGAATCATACAGTACTTCTCCACCATTCACAAGGCTTTGCAATAGTGCAATGCCTTTGTCCACATTCAGCGCGGTATGCACATTTTCTAATTTTAGCCCTAACTCCACAATGGTAATGGCAACAGCCGGTCGCATGCCCACTACAACTGTTTCGGCTCCCAAAGTTTTTGTCATTGTAGCAATAGTACCTAACATGCGCCCAATAAATGAATCCACCACCTCAAGCGATGAAATATCAATAAGTACCCCTTTTGCCTTATCCTTTATTACCCTCTGGCATATATCATCCTGTAGCTGCATTACAAGACGGTCGTGCATATCAACTTGTATAGTAACCAGCAAAAAATTGCCTACTTTTAAAATTGGAATATGTTCCATAAACTATCGCCTCTTATTATGCTTTTTTCTGCACCACAAAGCCAATAGTATTGAATGCAAAGTAAAGTGCATCCGCAAGCGTTGCTTTAGTTACCACATCGCTAAAGGTTACTCCTAAATGCACCATAGTTTGTGCAATCTGAGGGCGTATTCCGCTAATTATGCACTGTGTTCCCATAAGTCGCGCAGCAGCAACAGTCTTAAGCAAATGCTGTGCCACAAGGGTATCTACTGTGGGTACCCCGGTAATGTCTATTATTGCAATCTGACTTTCAGTATCAACTATGCTCTGCAACAGATTTTCAAGTACCACCTGTGTACGTGCACTATCAAGAGTGCCAATAAGGGGCAATATTAAAATGCCATTCCATATCTTTACTACTGGTGTTGATAGCTCTAACAATTCCTGCTGTTGACGTTTTATTACATCTTCACGGCTTTTTTGGTAAGATTCTACCACAAAAAGACCAAGTTCATCCATAAGGTTGTTTGCATTCCAAATAATTTCATTAGAAAGGCTTTCGCTTAGCTTTTCTTTTGCAATTATTTGAAACAAGGTTTGCTTTAATGAAAACACAAACCGCGCAGCCTGCCCCGAACTAACACCACTGAAAGCCCACTCTTTTGTCAGGGTAATAAGATAATCGCGTGTTCCTTCCCAGCTTTTGGAATGTATATCAGGATTTTTTTGCTTACAAGCATCAACCAATACGTTAAGAAATTCATTAGCTCTTTTTTCAATTTCAGAAGTACTAATTGCCTTTTTAATTTCTTTACCTATATTTTTTAGATTTTCAAGCCAATCCGAAAGCAATGATTTTTCATTTTTAAGTATAATATCAAATAACATTTGGAATGATTCTGATGACATAAATAACCCCCTTTATAATAATTAAATGTTAATCGTTCATAATATAACATATAAAAAATTATTAAGTCAATAATAATAATAATAATAATAATAATAATAATTTTTTTGCTTATCTATACATAAAAAAAACCATGGCGTTATACCATGGTTTTTCATTTGTGTTTGTAAAACTTTTCACGGCAAAAGCACTTCCATGGCCTTGGGCTTTTCAAAGCCTTTCAATGGAATATGTGCATATTTGCCATTTATAAAATATTCAACCATATCATCATAATGTTTACTTACCGGATTGCCCGACTGCCCTGGCACTGTAATAAAATAGAGCGGCTCATCCTTATTAAAGTCAACTATCATGCGCATGGCAGGAATCATCCACACATCAAAGTCCTTACCCCAGGTAAACATTGCCACATTCACTGTATGCACATCACCACCAGCTGGATATGGCCCACGACTTAAAAAACCTTTTAACATCCCAACCTCTTTTGCAATCTCATGCTTAAACCAGTACGCATGCAGTTTCCCCCATTGCCAATTGTTTTCATTATTTCCCATTGTATCCTGGCACAACGCATAGGCGTCAGCTAACGTTTTGGCAAGCACATCCCATTTGGTTTCAACCTTTTGCGTTGTTACATCGTCAAAAAATGGCGAATCATTTTTATACGCTAAAAGCTCATCAAACGCTGAATACGAAGTCATACTTGCTTGCAAAAATGCTTCCCACACGGGCTTATCTATTGGTCCCAGTTCATCGGCAAACGTATTGTGCACAAAACAATGGTACAATGCACCCATAAGCGCAGCCGACCCGGAATCCACACGCATGACACAATCAAAATTTTGTGGGGAAAGCATCTGTAACGCTTTTAGGGCATTTTCTTTTTGTTTGGGCGATAGTTCCTGTAATGAGGCCATCACTTTATCATTATAATCTTTGCCAAAAAGAATATCCTGCACGTGCTTTGCCATCAGCGAATACTGATCATTTTGTAGCTTCATGACATCTTCAAGTGTAAATGTCTTATTGTTCGATAGTACCTGTACAATGCGCATTGCACGCTCGTCATTGTACCATGATTGTGTTAAATTAACAGGATAGTCTTTATCCACAGTGCGGTGATTGGCAGTGGCAATGAACCCTTCCTTAGGGTCTTCTTTATGCGGCAACTTTTCAAATGGCAGGTATCCTTCCCAATCATACTCACCCGTCCATCCTGGGGAAGGGAAAAGACCGGTGCCTTTTTTTCGCACAGGATAAAGCCCTGTCACCTGCCAGCCAATCGAGTTGCTATCGCCATACACTATATTAAGATAGATGGTTTTAATACCTTTAATTGCCTCCCGTGCTTCATGCGCTGTTTTAGCTTTTCCCAGATTATAAAAACCCTGCAGGGTCTTTTCTCCACCTTCCATAACCCATGACAGCGCAAGCCCATACGGTATATCAACTGATAATGGCTGCACCGGAAGCTTTGGTGGAAACGGCATAGTGGCAAGCGCAGTATTAAGTAGTGGCCCATGCACCGTGCTGTAAAATTTTACCGTGTGGGATTTTCCTTTCACCGTAAATACTTCTTCGCGACTTTCAAGCGGCAACCATTTATCCTTATACAAATATAAAAGCTGTCCATTCTCTTCTTTAATTTTTTCAATGAAGATATCCTGCGTATCGGCCATTACCATGGTCTCGCCCCAGGCAACATGGCCGTTATAGCCAGCTACCACAATGGGGATACCTGGTAAACACACACCAGCGCAGTGATAGGTGGGACACTCTAAGTGCATAATAATCCACGGTGAAGGAAGTGACGCCATCAAATGCGTATCGTTAGCAACTATGCTTTTGCCAGCTGTTTTCTTTGGGGACAGAGCCCAGTTGTTTGATGCAGGTATTCCAAGCCCCAACATTCTTTGCATACGTGCAGCGTTTACAGCAACGGTATCTACACTGATGTCGGCAATAACGCTTTTTAGTTTTTGTGCTTCGGCAAAGGACAGTTCGGTATCCTTATAGATGGGGAAAAGATGGCACGCCTTTTTTAAACCTAATTTTTGCGCAATCATTAAAAATTGCAACTCTTCAATAAAATTAAATGAAACATCTAAATTTAAGAATCCAAAAATATACAGTCCATCCTCTGGCTGCCACTCTTCTGGTGTAAATCCAGCAAGTATAAATTCCGGTGGCAATTTTTTGCATCCCTTAATATAAGCATTGACCCCTTTTGCAAATTGTGTAAATATCATGATGCCACGGTTGTCAATAGACTTCATTGCATCGGCAACCATTTTCTTTGCATTCAGTGTTCGCATAAAATAGTCGATAGGCAGCGCATCCTTGCCAGCAAACTCTGATAACCTTCCCTGAATAGCTATCTTCATCATCACCATCTGAAATAAGCGATAGGAAGCCATGACATACCCGGTTGCTAAAAATAAATCTTCTTCACTGTGTGCCTTTATATGGGGAATGCCAAAATTATCGTAGCGTACCTCTACCGGTTCCTTTAATCCATCAATACGTATGGTACCACTATACGTTTTTTCTGATGATTTAAAATAGTGTCCCATCATAGAACATTGTGAAATAAAGGATACTGCCATAATAATTACAATGACACGGCCAAATCTTTTTACCATACTTCCTCCTCCGTAAATAGAATGTAAATTTCGCAAATTTTTAAGATTAATCAAGATTTCTCAGTCGCTTCGCTCCTTCGAAATGACAGGATGTGGTTCATTCGTCAAAATGACATATGAGCATTAGGAGCATTTTTCACTGTCATTTCGAGCATTTTTTATTGTCATTTCGAGCATTTTTCACTGTCATTTCGAGCGCAGCGAGAAATCTTTACTTTTAACTTTAAGATTTCTCCTCACTTCTTTCGTCGAAATGACAGGATGTGGTTCATTCGTCAAAATGACATATGAGCATTATCATTAGGAGCTTGTTCCGTAATCTTTATCCTCAGTATTATAGATCCTGAATCAATCCTGAAATAAATTCAGGACATGGTTCAGGATGAAATATTGCCTATCCGTCATTCCGGGCTTGACCCGGAATCTTTACCTCATACTGTCATTTTGAGCATCATTTTTGTCATTTCGAGCATTTTTCACTGTCATTTCGAGCGCAGCGAGAAATCTTTGCTCCCCTTTTTTAATATAGAACGAATGTTCATACTATTTATAGTGTAATGTCAATTAAATTTACTATAATTTAACACTAATTATTCCTAAATGTGGAAATTTGAATAAAACATAATAATAGTGTACCCCGCCGCCTTAGCCGGCGGGGTACACTATTTTCATTATGAAATTTTTTAATGAATTATTGCTGATAATTTAAAAATTTTTCAAATCCATATTAAAAAAATTATTGATTTTATATAAACATAACAGTGATAGTCTTTTTTACATTGTTTTCTTAAATATTAAAGTATAGGAGAGCGCAATGCCTAAAGAAAAATGTTTTTGCGCTAACTGCATGAACTGTATTGTAATTCGCCAATATGAATCCGATCCTGAACGTTTTGTTTTGAGGGTTCGCTGTACTAAGAAAAAATGGACCAAACGCTCTGGCGAAGAAAAGTTATACAAGTATTTTACAGTTTCACGCCGTACGGTGGTTAATTGTCAGTATTATACCGAAGCCGGTGACCTTTATCCATATATTAAAAATTTACGGAAAGATCTTCCTATTAAAGATGAAATCTATTCAACCAGGGAATAACCTATGATGATTCATAGCTTTCACGGAGGAATTCATCCACCTGAGAATAAACACTTTACCAACCGTATTCCATTTAAATATCTATCGGTTCCTCAGAAATGTTATATACCATTGCAGCAGCATATTGGTAAACCAGCCACACCTGTCGTTGAAGTGGGACAGTTTGTTGAGGAAGGTCAGCTTATTGGCCAGGCAAACGGGCTTATAAGTGCTAATGTGCATGCAACAGTACCCGGAAAAGTTGTTGAGATAGCTGAATATCACACACCATACAGTGAACATGGCCTTTGTGTTGTCATTGAAGCCGAGGGATCATTTTCTACAAGCGGCAAGGTACGCGAAAAAAACGATATTACAGCACTGGACAGGAATGCAATGCTTGAAAAAGTCAAGGCTGCAGGTATTGT
>Ga0067045_1032200_pt1 | contig 10673 bp, 5 predicted proteins | sample TerdegcTABiofilm_FD_59184 | JGI IMG/M metagenome (GOLD analysis project Ga0067045, IMG submission 59184) | Combined Assembly of (Gp0054472, Gp0054536) Wastewater bioreactor microbial communities from Singapore -Terephthalate degrading... | reverse complement strand
CTGAACATGGAAAAACTCTGGCTGCTGATGCGCGACCTGCGGGCCAATGGCGTGCAGCAAGTCACCGGCGACCTGGTGCTGGACCGCGGCTTCTTCAATCAACCGCAATTGCCGCAGTTCAACGATGACGGCAATGACGACAACAAGCCGTTCCTGGTCAAGCCCGACGCGGCCATGGTCAACCTCAAGGCCCTGCGCTTCGTGGCCCGCAATGATTCGGGCCGGGTCCTGGTGTCGGTCGAACCGCCGATTGCCAGCATCCGCATCGAAAACCAGGTCAAGGCCGTCAACACCAAGCAGTGCACCGGCGGCGTGCGCTACAACCCGGTGACCCAGGCCGACGGCAGCGTCACCGTGACCGTAGCCGGCCAGTTGGGCGACGGCTGCAGCTCGCAGACCTACCTCTCGCTGCTCGACCACGCGACCTACACCGCCGGTGCCGTAAGGGCGATCTGGCAGGAACTGGGCGGCAGCATCCAGGGCGCGGATCGCCAGGGCGCGGTGCCGAAGAGCGCCAAGGTCCTGGCCCGGGCATTCTCCCCAGACCTGGCGGAAATCATCCGCGACATCAACAAATACAGTAACAACACCATGGCCCAGCAACTGTTCCTCAGCCTGGGCGCGAGATACCGCACCGACGCCGACAGCAACGACGCCATGGCCGCCCAGCGCGTCGTGCGCCAATGGCTGGCGAAAAAGGGCATCACTGCACCGCATTTGGTGATGGAAAACGGTTCCGGCCTGTCCCGTGCCGAGCGCGTCAGCGCCCGTGAGATGGCAAGCATGCTGCAGGCCGCTTGGAGAAGCCCGTACTCGGCCGAATTCGTCAGCTCGATGCCGATTGCCGGCATGGACGGCACCATGCGCAAACGCCTGAAAACCACGGCGATGCGTGGCGAAGCCCACGTCAAGACTGGCACCCTGAACACTGTCCGGGCGATTGCCGGCTTCAGCCGCGACAACAATGGCAACACCTGGGCCGTGGTGGCGATCCTCAACGACAAGGCACCCTTTGGTGCTTCGTCGGTGCTCGATCAAGTGCTGCTGGACCTGTATCGCCAGCCAAAACTGGCGACCGCCGCGTCAGTACTGTAACTCTCGAGTCAAGGCTGCGCGCAGCAGCACGGCATCGGCGCCCTCCCCGGGCGCCAGTTGACGATGCCAACACTGCCGGTGACGGCGCCCAGCACTGCGCGCGGTTCGCGGCAGGCCGCAGCTTTTCCAACCGAACACCCCACAGAGCCAGGCAGCATCAAGGCTCCATGGGGCCATTCGAACCTTAGCGCGCCATGATTTTCCAGGCACGGTGGATCTTGCCGTTACGGGCAAAGTCCGGGTCGATGGTTTGCGCGGTGATTTCCTCGACGGCGTAGCGCGTTGTGAGGTTGTCCTCGAGCTGGAACTTGCGGAAGTTGTTGGAGAAGTACAACACCCCACCCGGTGCCAGGCGCGCCATGGCCAGGTCGAGCAACTGCACGTGGTCACGCTGGACGTCGAAGATGCCTTCCATGCGCTTGGAGTTGGAGAAGGTCGGCGGATCGATGAAGATCATGTCGAACTCATCACGGTTGGCTTCCAGCCAGGCCATGACATCGCCCTGCTCCAGGCGGTTCTTGTCGGAAAAACCGTTGAGCGACAGGTTGCGGCGCGCCCAATCCAGGTAAGTCTTGGACAGGTCGACGCTGGTGGTGCTGCGCGCGCCACCCTTGGCTGCGTGCACGCTGGCGGTCGCGGTGTAGCAGTACAGGTTGAGGAAGCGCTTGCCGGCCGCCTCTTTCTGAATGCGCATGCGCATCGGCCGGTGATCCAGGAACAGCCCGGTGTCGAGGTAGTCGGTCAGGTTGACCAGCAGCTTGACTCCGCCTTCATTGACCTCGACGAACTTGCCCTGGGCACTCTGGCGCTCGTACTGCTTGGTACCGCTCTGGCGCTCGCGACGCTTGACCACCACGCGGCTCTTGTCGATGTTCAGGGCCTGGGGAATGGCGGCCAGGGCATCGAACATCCGCGCCGAGGCTTTTTCCGGATCGATCGACTTCGGTGCCGCGTACTCCTGCACGTGGACCCAGTCGTGGTACAGGTCGATGGCCATCGAGTACTCAGGCATGTCGGCATCGTACACACGGTAGCAGTCGATCCCTTCGCGCTTGACCCACTTGCCCAGGGCCTTGAGGTTCTTCTGCAGACGGTTGGCAAACATCTGCCCACCCTCGCTCAGGCGCGCCTGTTCGACCACCGGTACCGGTGCCGGAGCGGGCTTGATCGGGTTGCCATTCTTGTTGTACTGGCGCTCTTGCGGTTCGACCGGTGCCTGATCGTAGATCGCCTGTTCACGCTCGGCCTGGCGCTGCTCCGGGGTCCGGCGCTCGCCTGTGACAAACTGGTCGGGCAGCACTTTGATCAGCAGCAGCTTGCACGGCAAGGCGCCGTTCCAGAAGGCATATTGCTTGTGGCTGCGAATACCCATGCGCTTGCCCAGGTCCGGTGCGCCGGTGAACACCGCCGCTTCCCAGTTCAGGCAGGCCTGACGCAGGCGCTCGCCGAGGTTCTGGTAGAGGTAGAGCAGGCTCGCCTCGTCGCCCAGGCGCTCGCCGTACGGAGGGTTGCAGATCACCAGGCCTTTCTGGTTCTGGTCCGGGCGCGGTTCGAAGGTGGCCACTTCGCCCTGGTAGATTTTGATCCACTCGCTCAGGCCGGCACGCTCGACGTTGTTACGGCCCGGCTGGATCAGGCGCGGATCAGCTTCGTAACCGCGGATCCACAGCGGTGGCTTGGCCAGGCCGGCAGCGGCACGGGCGCTGGCTTCTTCATGGAGTTTTTTCCACAGCGCCGGCACGTGGCCGAGCCAGGCGGTGAAGCCCCATTGCTCACGACGCAGGTTGGGAGCCATGTCGGCGGCAATCATTGCTGCTTCGACCAGGAAGGTACCCACACCGCACATCGGGTCAGCCAGGGCGCCGCCCTCGGCGGCGATGCGTGGCCAGCCGGAACGGATCAGGATCGCCGCCGCGAGGTTTTCCTTCAGCGGGGCGGCACCTTGCTGCAGGCGATAGCCGCGCTGGTGCAGGCTGTGCCCGGACAGATCCAGGGACAGGATCGCTTCGCCACGGTCCAGGCGCAGGTGAATGCGCAGGTCCGGATTGAGCTTGTCGATCGAAGGACGTTCGCCCGTTGGCGTGCGCAATTTGTCGACAATCGCATCCTTGACCTTCAAGGCGCCGAAGTGGGTGTTGTCGATGCCCGAACCGTGACCGCTGAACTCCACCGCCAGGGTGCCGTCCGCCAGCATGTGGTCTTGCCACTCGATATCCAGCACGCCGTGGTAGAGGTCTTCGGCGTCCTTCATCGGGAAGCGCTTGAGGACAAACAGCACGCGGTTTGCCAGGCGCGACCACAGGCACAGGCGATAAGCGGTTTCCATGGTGGCCATGCCGCGCACAGCCGAGGTGTGCTCGCGCGCTTCCTCAAGGCCAAGCCCGACGGCTTCCTCGATGAGCAGGCCTTCAAGGCCTTTTGGGCAAGTGAGGAAGAGTTCGTAACGATCCGACATGGGAGTTCCAGGGCCTTTAGCAATGAGTGAACGGGCAACGCATTGACCGCTCGGTTTTCAATCAAGCGCTTTTCTAAAAGAGCGCTCGCGTGGCACGAAGGTGTGCCGTCCCACCCTGGCGGCTATGCCAGCCAACTGGCTGGAATGAGCTTAGATGCCCGGGCAGATAAAAAATTCGGTGCAACAAAATGTCATAACTCGACCCTTCGTCGAATAGTAACCGAGCGCATCGGTGGGTCATGACCTAGGAAGCATTAGCCTCATCATTCTTTGAGAGCCTGATCATAGCGGGGTTTGGCCAACCACCCGACAAAACCCTCGTTGTTTCTTATGGCCATAACACCTTTATCGTTACGTCCTTATGACAAAACGATCATTCCCTCGATGTGACGCATTGGTTAGAACTCAATACAGGTTGACGCCGCAACGACGTCAACACCTTGGCTCGCCACGCCGGCAGCGAGCCGCCATTGGCAGAGCGTTTTCTGCCTGACCTCGATAGAGGTCGACGCGATACATACAGTCAACAAGTGAGGGAAACACCCTATGAGAAGACTTAAGCGTGATCCGTTGGAAAGAGCATTTTTGCGCGGATATCAATATGGCGTTGGTGGCAAATCCCGTGAGCTTTGCCCATTTACTCTACCGTCGGTACGCCAAGCCTGGATTAACGGCTGGCGAGAAGGACGCGGCGACAACTGGGACGGTATGACCGGCACTGCGGGAATCCATAGACTCAACGAACTTCACGCCGTCGGCTAAACGGGGCACACATTCCGACACGACAACTTGATTACGTAACGACTTAACCATGCACGTCCTCTCCGGACGGCGGGCTTCGGCCCAGGGGCTCCCTTGAGGAGCCCTTTTTTATTCCTGTCTGTAGCCGCTGGCGCAGCCTGCGTTCGGCGGCGTAGCCGTCGTAAACAGGCGCGGTATCAGCGCAGGGCGGCGATGGCGTCGACCGATTCACGGATCAGCGCCGGGCCCTTGTAGATGAAGCCCGAGTAGATCTGCACCAGGCTGGCACCCGCGGTGATTTTCTCAGCCGCGTGCCGTCCTTCGGTGATCCCGCCCGCCGCGATGATCGGCAAGCGCCCTGCCAGTTCCGCCGCCAGCACCTTGACCGTGTGGGTGCTCTTCTCACGCACCGGGGCGCCCGACAGGCCACCCATCTCGTCCCCGTGCTCCATGCCTTCGACGCCCACCCGGCTCAGGGTGGTGTTGGTGGCGATGACCGCGTCCATACCGGTTTCGATCAGCGCCTGCGCCACCTGGGCGGTTTCTTCGTCCGTCATGTCCGGGGCAATCTTGATCGCCAGGGGCACATGCTTGCCATGTCGCAGGGCCAGTTCGGCGCGGCGCGTGGCCAGGTCGGCGAGCAGTTGCTTGAGCGAATCACCGAACTGCAGGCTGCGCAGGCCCGGGGTGTTCGGCGAGCTGACGTTGACCGTGACATAGCTGGCGTGGGCGTAGACCTTGTCCAGGCAGATCAGGTAGTCGTCCACCGCACGCTCGACCGGGGTGTCGAAGTTCTTGCCGATGTTGATCCCCAGCACGCCCTTGTACTTGGCCGCGGCAACCCGGGCCAGCAGATGATCGACGCCGAGGTTGTTGAACCCCATGCGATTGATGATCGCCTCGGCTTGCGGCAAGCGGAAAATCCGTGGTTTGGGGTTACCCGGTTGCGGGCGCGGGGTGACGGTGCCGATTTCGACAAACCCGAAACCAAGCTGGGCAAAACCGTCGATGGCCGCGCCATTCTTGTCCAGGCCTGCAGCCAGGCCAACCGGGTTGGGGAAGTCCAGGCCCATGACATTCACCGGCACATGGGCCGGGGCCTTGCACAGCAAGCCGTTCAGGCCCAGGCGTCCGCCCGCGCCGATCAAGTCCAGGGACAGATCGTGGGAGGTTTCCGGGGAGAGTTTGAACAGCAGTTGGCGGGCCAGGGTATACATGGGCGGGCTTGACTCGGTCGGCGGCAAAATAAGGCGGCGATTATAGCCGGGCATCGGGGTCGCAGGCGAGGCACATGTACAAATCCCTCGGCAATGGCATATGCCTTGCACCGTGAAGCCTATCCGTACTCATGCCAGCGCCGGGATGAGTCGAACGACCATGGCGTCGTCATCCGACCTGGCTTGCACAGGGGCCCGGGGCGACGCTTTTTTCTGCAAGGTGCACTCCCGATGAACGAACCATCAGTCGGCCCGCTGGCCTGGGTCAACGGCAGCGACGCGCCGGAAAAGACCTCAATCAACCTGGGCTTCATGGCCCTGAGCGATTGCGCCTCGGTGGTCGTAGCCGCCACCCAGGGCTTTGCCCAGCCTTATGGCCTGACCTTGAACCTCAAGCGCCAAACATCCTGGGCCAACCTGCGGGACAAGCTGACCAGCGGCGAACTGGACGCCGCCCATAGCCTCTATGGCCTGGTGTACGCGGTACACCTGGGCATCGGAGGCGTCGCCGCCACCGAGATGGCCGTGCTCATGGGCCTGAACCACAACGGGCAGAGCATCAACCTGTCCCACGGCCTGCAACGCCTAGGCGTGACCAGTCCTGAGGCACTGGATCGGCACGTGCACCAAAGTCGCCCAAAACTCACCTTTGCCCAGACCTTCCCCACCGGCACCCACGCCATGTGGTTGTACTACTGGCTGGCCAGCCAGGGCATTCACCCGCTGCAGGATGTCACCAGCGTGGTGGTGCCACCGCCGCAAATGGTCGCGCACTTGCAGGCCGGGCGCATCGACGGGTTTTGCGTGGGCGAACCCTGGAGCGCCAGCGCGGTGCAGCAGAACCTCGGCTTTACCCTGGCAACGAGCCAGGCCATCTGGCCTGACCACCCGGAAAAAGTCCTCGGCTGCACGCGCGCCTTCGTCGAGCAATACCCCAATACCGCCCGGGCGCTGGTGATGGCGATCCTGGAAGCCAGCCGGTTCATCGAGCAAAGCCCGGAAAACCGCCGCAGCACCGCACAGTTGCTCAGCGCCGCCGACTACCTCGACACCCCCGTGGACACCATTGAGCCACGCTTGCTGGGCGATTACGCCGACGGGCTCGGCAATCGCTGGCAGGACCCGCACGCGCTGCGCTTTCACGGCCATGGCGAGGTGAACATGCCCTACTTGAGCGACGGCATGTGGTTCATGACCCAGTTCCGCCGCTGGGGCTTGCTGCGCGACGACCCGGATTACCTGGGCGTGGCACGCCAGGTCCAGCAACTGAGCCTGTACCGCGACGCGGCCGGGGCCCTGGGCATAACAGCGGACAGCCATGAGATGCGCAGCAGCCAATTGATCGACGGCAAGATCTGGGACGGTGCCGACCCGGCGGCCTACGCCCGCAGCTTCACCCTGCACGCCATGACCGATACCCCCGCCCTGCGCGCCCGGCCCTGACAGGAGAGCATGAGCATGTTGCGAATCCTGCTGATCAATGACACCGCTAAAAAAGTCGGACGCCTGAAGACCGCCCTGACCGAAGCCGGGTTTGAGGTGATCGACGAATCCGGCCTGACCATCGACCTGCCCGCGCGCGTCGAAACGGTGCGCCCGGACGTGATTCTGATCGATACCGAGTCACCCAGCCGCGATGTGCTGGAACAAGTGGTGCTGGTCAGCCGCGACCAGCCACGCCCCATCGTGATGTTCACCGATGAACACGACCCGGGCGTGATGCGCCAGGCCATCAAGTCCGGCGTCAGCGCCTACATCGTCGAAGGCATCCATGCCGCCCGCCTGCAGCCGATCCTCGACGTGGCCATGGCGCGCTTTGAAAGCGACCAGGCCCTGCGCGCCCAACTGTTTGCCCGCGACCAGCAACTGGCCGAGCGCAAGCGCATCGAACTGGCCAAGGGCCTGCTGATGAAAATGAAGGCCTGCAACGAAGAACAGGCCTACACCCTGATGCGCCGCCAGGCCATGAGTCGCCAGCAGAAGCTGATCCAGGTGGCCGAGCAGATCATTGCCATGAGTGAGTTGCTGGAGTGAGCACCACGCCGAATCAGGCTTGGCGCGTCATTGGTGACGACCCTCGCGAGCCTGCTCGCGATCATCCCGCCCTCGGCCGCACTGGTTGGCACAGATATCGCTAAGTAATCGGCACAGGTAACCAACGGCGGTTGCCCCACCAACGACAACGACGTCGCACACCCCTTTCGCGCAAGCGCAGCGGGTTGCGGCGTTTTTTCGTTTTGGCCCCACAGACCGGGGCCGGTGGTGCGGCCGTCAAGGCGCCCCACCGCCAAGCTCACGACTCCCTTCGAGACTCTTAACCGCTGAGGTGCGCGATGAATTCAAGCTTCTGGAAATCCGGTCATACCCCGACCCTGTTCTCGGCATTCCTGTATTTCGACCTGAGCTTCATGGTCTGGTACTTGCTGGGCCCCCTGGCGGTGCAAATTGCCGCCGACCTGCACCTGACCACTCAACAGCGCGGGCTGGTGGTGGCCACGCCGATCCTCGCCGGGGCCTTACTGCGTTTTGTCATGGGCCTGCTCGCCGACCGCCTGTCACCCAAGACCGCTGGCCTGATTGGCCAGGTCATCGTCATCTGCGCGCTGTTCGGTGCCTGGAAGCTGGGCATCCACAGCTACGAGCAAGCCCTGCTGCTGGGGGTGTTCCTGGGGATGGCCGGGGCCTCGTTTGCCGTCGCCCTGCCCCTGGCCTCGCAGTGGTACCCGCCGCAACACCAGGGCAAGGCCATGGGCATCGCCGGTGCGGGCAACTCGGGCACTGTGCTCGCGGCGCTGATCGCGCCGGTGCTGGCAGCCGCGTTTGGCTGGAGCAACGTGTTCGGCTTCGCCCTGATCCCGCTGATCCTGACCCTGATCATCTTCGCCTGGCTGGCGAAAAACGCGCCGCAACGGCCCAAGGCCAAATCCATGAGCGACTACTTCAAGGCCCTGGGTGATCGCGACAGCTGGTGGTTCATGTTCTTCTACTGCGTGACCTTCGGCGGCTTCATCGGCCTGGCCAGTGCCCTGCCCGGCTACTTCAACGACCAGTACGGCCTGAGCCCGGTGACTGCCGGCTACTACACCGCCGCCTGTGTGTTTGGTGGCAGCCTGATGCGCCCACTGGGTGGCGCCCTGGCCGATCGCTTCGGCGGGATCCGCACCCTGCTGCTGATGTACGGTGTCGCGATCGTGTGCATTGCCGCCGTCGGCTTCAACCTGCCCAGCTCCTATGCGGCGCTCGCCCTGTTCGTCTGCACCATGCTTGGCCTTGGCGCCGGCAATGGCGCGGTGTTCCAGTTGGTGCCCCAGCGTTTTCGCCGCGAAATCGGCGTGATGACCGGGTTGATCGGCATGGCCGGTGGGATCGGCGGGTTTGCCCTCGCCGCCGGCATGGGGGCGATCAAACAGAGCACCGGCAGTTATCAACTGGCCTTGTGGCTGTTCGCCAGCCTCGGCATCCTGGCGTGGTTCGGCCTGCACGGGGTCAAGCGCCGCTGGAGAACCACCTGGGGCTCGGCCGCTGTGACCGCAGCGCGGGTCTGAGGCAGCGATGAGCCTGCAATTGAGTTTTGCCGAAGCCAGCGCCATCGGCCCCCGCGAGGAAAACCAGGACGCCCTGCGCCTGGTCACGCCCGCCGCAGAGCTGGCCGCGAGCAAAGGGTTTCTGTTCGCCATCGCCGATGGCGTCAGCCAATGCGCCGATGGCGGGCTGGCCGCGCGCACCACCTTGCAAGCACTGGCCCTGGACTACTACGCCACCCCGCAGACCTGGGGCGTGGCGCAGTCCCTGGACCGCCTGTTGCTGGCGCAGAACCGCTGGCTGCAGGCCAACGGTGGCGGCCTGCCGCTGCTCACCACCGTCAGCGCGCTGGTGCTGCGCGGACAACGTTTCACCCTGGCCCACGTCGGCGATTGCCGGGTGTATCGCTGGCACGCCGAGCAGTTGCAACGCATCAGCGAGGACCATGTCTGGGAACAACCGGGCATGCAACATGTGCTCAAGCGCGCCCTGGGCCTGGACCAACACCTGGTGCTGGATTTTCTCGATGGTGAGTTGCGCGCCGGCGAGTGCTTCGTGCTCCTCAGCGACGGGGTCTGGGCAACCTTGGGCGACACCACGATTGCCGGCATCCTGCGCGATCAGCCGGACCTGCACAGCGCGGCCCAGACCCTGGTCAATGCCGCGCACCTGGCCGGCAGCCAGGACAATGCCAGCGCGCTGCTGGTGCGGGTCGAGGCCCTCGGCGAGGCGAGCATCGGCGATGCCCTGATTCACCTGCAACAATGGCCCCTGCCGCCGCCCCTCAAGCCCGGCCAGCGCTTCGAAGGCTGGCACGTCGAGAAACTGCTGGGGCACAGCCAACAGTCACTGATCTATCGGGTCCACGACAGCCAGCAGCAGCCCTGGCTGTTGAAAACCCTGCCGGCGCAGTTGAGCGACGACAGCCAGGCCGCCCAGGCCCTGCTGTCAGAGGAATGGTTTCTCAAGCGCGTCGCCGGACGCAGTTTTCCCGAGGTCCATCCGGCGACCCAGCGTCAACACCTGTATTACCTGATGCGCGAGTACCCAGGGCAGACCCTTGCCCAAACCTTCACCCAGACCGGTCCGCTGCCCCTGGCGCAATGGCAAGCACTGGCCGAGCGCCTGTTGCGCGCGGTGGGCCTGTTGCACCGGCGGCAGATCCTGCATCGCGACATCAAGCCGGAAAACCTGCTGCTCAGTGACGACGGTGAGTTGCGCCTGCTGGATTTCGGCCTGGCGTACTGCCCGGGCTTGTCCGAAGACCAGGCCAACGCACTGCCCGGCACCCCGAGCTACATCGCCCCGGAAGCCTTCAGCGGTGAGGCGCCGTCTGCGCAACAAGACCTGTATGCCGTCGGCGTGACCTTGTATTACCTGGCCACCGGGCAGTATCCCTACGGCGAAATCGAAGCCTTCCAGCGCCCGCGCTTCGGTCAGCCGGTGAATGCCCAGCGCTATCGCCCGGACCTGCCGGACTGGCTGGGGCAGAGCCTGGAGCGCGGGGTCAACGCCGACCCGGCCCAGCGCTACGAAACCGCCGAGCAATGGCTGCTGATTCTCGAACACGGCGAGCGCGGCAGCTTGAGCGTGCGACCCAGACCGCTACGGGAGCGCGAGCCGGTGAAGGTTTGGCGCACCCT
>Ga0067045_1032199_pt1 | contig 10673 bp, 11 predicted proteins | sample TerdegcTABiofilm_FD_59184 | JGI IMG/M metagenome (GOLD analysis project Ga0067045, IMG submission 59184) | Combined Assembly of (Gp0054472, Gp0054536) Wastewater bioreactor microbial communities from Singapore -Terephthalate degrading... | reverse complement strand
GAGCGACTGGGCAACGGCGCCAGTTACTCTGCCCCGCAACTCGCGCTTGTCGCCAACGAGATGCAGGGGCTCGGCGCCAAGGCCGACGAGGCGAACGCGGCGGTGTCGCTGTTTGTCCAGAAGGCGGTTGACCCTGCTTACCTGGATCGGTTCGCCAAAGCGTCGGTCGACATGGCGAAGGTGCTGAAAACCGACGTCGGGGACGCGGCCGACAAGGTCACCGACGCATTCACCGGCAACGCTGACGCCGTGATGGCGCTCGACGATGAAGTCGGCTTCCTGACGGAGTCCGAGCGCAAGCACATCGAGAAGCTGAAGGAGTCCAAGAAGGACGCCGAGGCCCGCACCTATGCGTTCGAGATCTTCGCCAAGAAGTACGGCGCGATCTCCGACGACATGGATGGCCCCTGGAAGCAGACGCTCGAAAACCTGAAGAACGCTTGGGGCGGCTTCGTCGACTTCGTGAACTTCATCGACTGGTCGAAGCTGAAGGGCGAACTGAACTGGATCGCCAGCAAATTGGCGGAGATCACGTCGGCGCTGCCGGGAGCCCGCAGCGCGTCGGTTGACGTAGTCAATGATGACGTCGCGAAAGCCTACGCCCGCGTTGCACAGAACTCGGCCACCGAAGTCCGGCTGCGAGCCCAAGGTAATCGGCTGGGCGCAGATCAGGTCGCCCGCTCCATCCAGCAGGATCGCGGCGTCATCGCACTGGGCGAAACCCGCCTCGCCGGCATGAGCCTGATCAACGGCACCAGCGAACTGACGCGCCCGCGAACCGCCGCTGACACCACCACCCGGCCGCCGGCCAACGCGAACAACTCGACGCCGAAGGCCGACCGAAGCGGCGACGACGCCAAGCGGAAGGCGGAGGAGCAGGCGAAGTTCGTGGCCTCGCTGCTGGAGGAGAACGACGCGCGCGCTTTCCAGATCTCGCTGATGGATGAGACCGAACGTCGCCAACTGGTGATGAAGGCGATGCGTGACGCCGAACTGGGCGCGGCTGCCGTCGGGCTCGAACTGACGCAGGCGCAGCGCGACACCATCGAGGAAGGCGTTACGCGCCTGTATGATGAGGGCAAGGCGCGCGAGGCGATCAAGATCATCGACCAAGCCCGGCTCGACCTGGCGACGGCCAAGGGTGAGATCGAGACGCGGGACGCCTTCATCCAGCGCAAACTCGCCGCGGACCTGGCAGGCGCGACGGAGGCGCAGAAGGCCGCCTACGCGCAGATCCTGGGCCAGAACTACGACATGGAGGCGTCCAAGCGTCGCCAGAAGGAACTGGAGGAGGGCGTCACCGCGCTCGAGGCGCAGCGAGCCGAATTGCAACGCCAGATCCTGTTCGCGCAGGAGACGGGCGACGCGGGCGGCGCAGCTAGCCTGCAGTTGCAGTTGGATGGGGTAAACATGGCCCTTCTGACGGCGATCCAGCGCATGCGCGAGTTTTGGATCGCGACAGGCGGCCCCGAAGCCCAGGCAGCACTCTTGGCACTGGATGGGGTTGAGCGGCAGATAAAGGGAACCGGCGGGACCGCCATCGTCACGGGCAAGCAGATCAACGAGGCGTTCGCCAGCACGGCGACGTCCGCCATCGACGGCTTCGCTCAGAATCTTGCCGAGACCGGCAACCTCTTCGGATCGCTTCGAGATGCCTTCCTGCAGTTCGCAGCCGACTTCCTGCGCCAGATCGCGAACATGATCATGCAGCAGGTCATCCTAAACATGGTCGGCGGTGGATCTGCTGGTGGCGGGCAGGGTGGCATCGGCGGCTTTATCGCTGGTCTCGTGAGCGCGCCGACCAAGCACACCGGCGGACCCGTCAACAGCGGCGGCGGATTGAGAACGGTCGGTCCTTGGGATTTCGTCGGCGCCATGCGCTACCATGGCGGCGGCATCGCGGGTCTGGCGCCTGACGAAGTGCCTGCCATCCTGCTCCGCAACGAGGAGGTTCTGACCGAAGACGACCCGCGTCACCGTGCGAACGGCGGCCTCGGCGGCGGTGGCGGCAGCGTCAAGGTCATAAACGTCTTCGATCCGGGCGACATACTCGGGAAGGGACTGGCGACCGAGAGCGGGGAGCGCGACTTCCTGAACTTCGTCGGCCGCAACGCCAGCGCGTTCAAGGCGGCCATCGGCTAGTCGGTCTCGGGGACGATTTGGGTGCAATCTGGTGCTGGCCCTGCAAAGGGCGCTTACTGAGAATCCACTCCTCAACATCGGCCTCGAGCCACACCGCTACTCGGTGCGAAATGCGACTCTGGCGAGGGAAAAACCCCTCCTGGCTCCAACGATACAGAGTGCTACGCGCGACCCCTACGCGCGTAAGCACCTCCGATATTCTGAGGAAGCGTTGCTGCGACGGTGTCTCTGCCATTTCAGGTCTTGGACTCTGTCCGCCGAGTATCCGTTGGTCGCCGCCTAGACGGTGCTGTTGGCAACTCAGCGGTCGGGATTTGAAGGTCAAACGACATCAGAAGTGCCACGACAGCGCGCAACCTCACCCGGACCAAGGCGTCGACGTGCCGGGTCGCGGCCTTCTTCGCGCAGGCGCATCCACTCCTCGACCTCTGCTTCGACCCAGACAGATACTTTGTACGAGGCGCGTATCTGTTTCGGAAAGGCACCGATGCCGATCCACCGATAGATCTGCCGCCCGCAAACCCCCGTGCGCCTCACCACCTCTGGTAATCTTATAAAGCGTGGTGGCGGCGGCGCAGGGGGTCTGGGCATTTCAGATTCCGTTCATTGCAGCCTGAGCGAGGCGGTGGATAAAACCAGTTCCATGGCCCCCCATCAGGCCGTCATCGGGCATCTTCCGAAGGTGCCCGATGATGAGCAAGGGATTGTTCGTGTCCCGAGCTTCCGTGATCAGACGCGTTGCTTCGTCGTCACCTTCCGCGTTCAGGTCGCTCCAGGACTTGATTGAATCTTGGATGGTCATGACTTCCTCGTTTTGAAAGCCGGCCATCAGTCTTCGTCCTGGTGGCCGGGCGCCAGCGTGTTCGAAGACTGCCGAGGAAAGGCAGCGGGCGAAGCCCCACGCCAGCGTCCGACCATAGAGTCAGTCACTAGATCCTCCATCGCGTCTTCGAACGCGCCCCCAACTGCTGTTGAGGTGAGGTAAGCATCACAAGAATCACTGCTATCGGTCAAGTAATATTTCACAGAATGCCCCAACACTGCGGTTTGTCTACTTAAAAGTGACATTGGTTTACTGAATATATCTCGGGTTATTTTGCGCCTGTAGCTGGCGTGTCTCCGCCACTCCATAGACGCCCGCGGAGGAACGGCACCGCAACGCGCTTTCCACAGCCTGTCCCCAGTCGTGGAACAAAAAGCGAACAAATAGCTTGAGGCCGATAGGCCCGGCAGCCTAGAGCGGCGGTGGGTCGGTCGGCTCCTGGAGCGAAACCGTGAGTGCGTTGAAAGAAGAATTGGTCCCCCTGATGGGCCGTCCACTGTGCGCCGGCTTTCCGTCGCCGGCAGATGACTACGTCGAGGAGGCGCTGGATCCGGCGCGCCTGATCATCACCAACCCTGCCTCGACCTTCATGTGGCGCGTCGTCGGGCGCAGCATGATCAGTGCCGGCATCAACGACGGCGACTATGCCGTGGTGGATCGGTCGCTGACGCCGAAGGCTGGCGACGTCGTCGTGGCCATTATTGACGGGCTGCCCAGCGCCAAGCGGATCGTTCGGCTGCGGGGAGGGCGGCTGGCGCTCGACTTCGCCAACGTGGCCATGTCGCCGCTCGTCCTGGACGAGGCCAGTGAGGCGCTGATCTGGGGCGTCGTGACCTGGTCGCTGACGCCGCATCGGCCGGCGCCACGATGAGCGACCGCGTCTTCGCCCTGTCGGACGGCAATAGCTTCTACTGCAGCTGCGAGCGGGTGTTCGATCCTCGGCTCGAGGGCCGTCCGGTCATCGTCCTGTCGAACAACGACGGCTGCGCCGTGGCGCGGACGCCTGAAGCCAAGGCGCTGGGCATCGAGATGGGCGCGCCCTGGTTCAAGATCCGCAAGCTGTGCGAGGCCAACGGCGTCGTGGCGCGATCATCGAACTACGTCCTCTACGGTGACATGAGCCGGCGCATGAACGAGATCTATCGCGCCCACGCCCAAGACGTTGAGGTCTACTCCATCGATGAGAGCTTCCTCGACTTCACCGGCGCGGCCGAGCCGGCGGCCCATGCTCGAGCAATGCGGCGCACGGTCAGGCAGTGGACCGGCATCCCGACCTGTGTCGGCCTCGGCCCGACGCGGGTGCTGGCCAAGGCCGCCAATCAACTTGCCAAGAAGCGACCGGAGCTCGACGGGGTCTGCGATCTGACGTCGGCCGCCGCGCGGGACGCGCTACTGCCGCAGTTGGCGATCGAGGACGTATGGGGCGTCGGCCGGGCGTCCGCCGGCAAGCTGCGCGTGATCGGCGTGAAGACCGCAGCAGATCTGCGCGGCCTCGATGCGCGTGTCGCCCGCAAGCTGCTGACTGTGACGGGCGAGCGCCTGGTGCGCGAGATGAACGGCGTCCTGTGCCAGGAGCTCGAGATCGAACCGCCCGGACGCAAGGGCATCGCGGTGACCAGGTCGTTCGGATCCCCGATCATCAGCCTGGACGATATGCTCGAGGCCACGGCCTTCTACGCCACCCGCGCGGGCGAGAAGCTCCGCCGCCATGGAATGCTGGCCCATCAGATGCAGGTCTTCTTCCACACCAGCCGATTCGCTGACGGGCCAAGCCGATCAGTGTCGGGCGTCGCATCGATGATGGAGCCGACATCGGACACGCTGGAACTGGTGCGCGCGGCGTCGGCCGCGACCCGCCGCCTGTGGCAGCCCGGGTATCGATACGCCAAGGCGGGCATCATCATGGAAGACCTAGTCACGCCGGCGCAGGCGCCGCGATCGCTGCTGGCGCTGACGGACCCGAGGCGTGAGGCGCTGATGATGGCGATGGACCGGGTGAACAGCCGGTTCGGTCGTGGCGCTCTGTCGCCGGCGCAGTCGGGCGTGTCTCGCGCTTGGTCCGTGCGGGCCGACATGAAGAGCCCAGCCTATACGACCAGGCTCTCGGAGACGCCCATTGCGGCGGCTTGAGGTCTGCCTTAACAGTCGCGCTCGGCGTCTGCATCAGAGAATGTCGAAAGCCGACGACGCAGCATCAGGCGCATTGTTGAGCAACTGACGCAGCAGGAGCTGATGGAGTTCGACGGCGAGCGGGTGCGGCCGGCAAGGAGCAACTACGCCGACCCTGCGGATGCGTTGGACGATCTGAGTTGAGAAAGGTCGGGTCGGTCCCTACTGCAAAGCCCTCGCCCAGATAGAAGATTCCGAACGTCGCATTCCCGTTTGGCGCGGACGAACACGACGTTTTCACCGTCCCGCACGATCCAATTGAGCCCCCCACAGGAAACAACGGCAGATTGCCCGCCCATCCATCGCACGCTTGAGACGGTGCAGACATCGGGCAAATCTGCACCTGAGACATAGTACATCTCAGGCCTAACCGACTTTATGAAGAACGCCATAACCACAACAACAACGATCATCGACACGATCATTATTGGGTGGGTGGTCACATATATCTCGTCACGCAACCTGCTAATGTAGAGCTTAGCCGGACTACCTGGATTTCGCCTGTTCCTGAGGGCCTTGTTGAGCGCTCTTCGGCGCAAATGGAGGCTGCGGCCATGCGTAAAACCGTATGATATCAGGCCAATAAGCACTGCACCACCGATTGACGACACGCCGCCCATCAGCACATCGCTAGGCGTCGCCACGGAAAAGTAGCTCAGCCCAAGTGCCACCCTCATCCAAAGGGCATCAAAGAAGGCGCTGATCAGGAAGGCAGCAGCAGTCACAAGGCCGAACACTTCGGCAAGCCGCCGAGCATTGTTCATCTGAGATCGAAGCAATCTCGCCATGGAAGCATTGGTGCGGCGTCGTCCAAACGGTAATTTCGTCATTCCTGCCCCTTGGTGCGACTAGAGCATGGGGCGGCGCATTCCAGCAATGCCCGCGGACTCTGACCCGGACTCGGCCCGCACAGGCCCAGACTCAGTCCGCTTCCTCATCGCAGAGGGGGGTCGGAGTTCGCTCTGCAGGGGCTGTCGGGAATGTTCGATCTAAAGCGACATCTCAGGCGCTTTTGGAGCTTTGATTAAATCGAACTTACGTCAGAAGGCCAAACTCTCGGCCCTTCGCAACCATGTAGGCGCAGAAAGCTGCACAGGCGCCGAACATATACAGCGCATCAGCTTCCGTGACGTTAGCCTTGGGATCATCCAAAAGGGCATGACGGATGCCCTTTTCGTTGCTGGCGTATCCGTACAGCGAACTAAATCCAGCTTTCATTGCGCCATGTATGTAGCCGGCATCGCTAAGCGCGGTGAGCGCCGGGCCGAGATCGTTGGCTTTGGGTGCCAACGTCCTGGCAACCGAGTCGACTGCGTGAATGCTCTCGCGAACCGAACCTGGGAAATCTCCGGAACTCAGCGCCATCGCAGCCGCCTCAAGGTGCGCACTCGCCGAAGCGATTTTCGATCCCTTCACCTCAGCTAGGTCGCGGGTCACGGCAACGGCGTTCTGCTCGGAAGAGACGGGTGCAATCGTGCGCCCTTCAAACAGACGATAGGCCGAATGCGTGCTCGTCAGCGCATCGCCTACGGCTGAAACAAATCTTTCCGAGACGTTAGGATGACGAAGGTGAAATTGCACAAGTCCAAGAATGGAGGCGTATTCATTGGAGGAAAATATTCTTTTATGGGATTCTACCTGCTTGGCTGTAACTTGAGATACATCATCAATATAGCCATGCCTTCTCTGAACCCACTCGTCGCAGACGATGCGATAAACTCTATCCGCCATGAAAGAGCTTCCAGACGCCTTCCTTATGTTGAGTTGAGCGTAGAGGGCAGCCCAAAGGTGCGCACGAGTTTCCGCACTGATCGAGCCAGGCTCAAGTTGCTGAGGTAGAGGAGCGACCCCTTCCGCTTGCTCGAAGGTGAGCTTGTGCCTGCGTTCTAGATCCATGGCGCGAGCATGATGAGATTCACGCCGCGAATATAGCCGTACCAGTGGTTTTCGCACAGGAAGCGGGTCCTTTCAGCGCCACAAAGCTACCGGGGTCGATCCAGACCTGAACGACCTAGATGACGACATCCTGGCATGGCCAAGCCAAGCTCAGCGCCATCGCCCGACAGCTCAACGAACGGCCCAGAAAAGATCTTGCTCTACCGATCGCCAGCAGAGACCTTCGCTGTGTGTGTTGCTGCGATCAGTTGAGCCCGACGTCCAACTCACACCGATAGAGTTAGGACCGAGAGCGGGTTGTGGTGCAGCGCGCTAATCCTGTGGTCATCGGAGGCCCGACTCGGCTAGACCGCAGCCATGGCACCGACCGAACTCGATGACACCCTGGACGCTATGCAGCTGACCGCCGCCGGCAACCCCGATCTGATGCCCGGCCTGATCACGGTCGAGAGTAACCACTGGGTCCAGGTGCTGTCCGCCGTCCGTCCGACCTGCGCCCGGCTCGACGACGGGCTGCGGCACCGCGACATTCAGATCCACGTCGGATCGACGCAGGCGACCAGTCTGCTGACCCGTGGTGAGGCGGGCGAGCGGGGCGCGCCGTATTGCGACCTGATGCTTCGGGGCTGAAGCCTCGGCGGCGTTGTCTTTGCTGGACCGGAGAATTTGTGGGAGGCTTCCCGAAAGGGAGGGGCAATGCGCGAACCATCTGACCGAGCCAAGGCGCTGATCAGCGACGCAGATCGCCTTCGAGGCAGAATAATTGGCGCATACTCTCAGGTGGAGCACCTGATCACCGACATCGTGCTGCGAGCCCGTAGGCTGGAGTGTTACGCGCACTTACCCGAAGGTCTTCCGTATAGGTTGAAAACTAGGATCGAACGGGTTGAGGTGCTGTTTGAACAGGAAGGCCCGCTGAAACGTTATGCGCCTCGTGCAAAGCCGCTCTTAAACGGGCTCACGAGGTATGAAAGCATACGCGTGATGATGGCTCATGGGTTGTTCATACTGGATATGAAGCGCGCCCCGCCGACATTTGAATATAGGATGTTCCGGACGGAGAAAGCGTCGGAAATATCGGAAGGTCTTATGGTCACCGACGCTGATCAGTTGGCCTTAGCCGCGTCTGAGATCTCAGCCTACGCTCAAGCTGTCGTTTCACTCTTCCAGCATATCTACCTTACTGAGCGGCTCGAGTCGCTATAGGCGAAAGCTCCCACATTGAGAGGTTGACGGATCTCGAGGGAACCTGACGACTCGACGTGAGATTCAAGCAGCCACCGATTGGCGGACAGACCACAAATCAATCAGTCGAAAAGCAGCTTCCAGTGATGCTGCTTTTCCCAGGATCTCAATACCACGACCGCTTTTGGCGCTTTCGATAGCCTCGAAAAGGAAATAGCCGTCAAAGCCAAGGTGATCAGCACCCGCGTCGATAATAGTCTTGCGCGATAGCGTTGCGACATGAATGGTTCGGCTAACGTCGATTCGTGAACTCGCTAGGATGTCATCCATGGCTCGTCTTCCTGAAACTCGCACTGAGCCGCGTATCACAGCAAACGACCTAGCCCTTTTCATGGTGTCTTCCGACACCGCGCGACTAGGCATAGTTCGTCGTGCAAAACACCCTCAAGCTCCACCGATCATCCGCTACCGAGATGTCCGGCCGATTGTCTGTAACTTCCTCGCAGATGATAACCGGGTCGTTAACCGCCTGGTTCAGGGCGAAGAGATGTTCCGACAGCGGATGGAGGACGCTGCTGAAACGGTGCTTCGGCAGGACGACGCCAGAGCTTCAGTCGAGGTGCTGGGTGCGGTTCAAAGGCTGGCCAACCAACTCGGCCAGTTCACATTCCGCGCCGCCCCCGCCAACCAACCAAAGCTTGATTTGGCCGGCGTCGAGGTATCGGTTCGAGCCGATCTTCTCGTATCTGCACCTATTCGGAATAATGACCACGCGGGTGTCGCTGTTCTCCGGTTAACGCAAGACGACGCAGGGACGGATGCGGCCCGCACGAGGCGTCGGGAAATGGGCCTCTATGTCGCGACCCTGGCGCGTGTGCACATTGAGCAAAACCTCGCGCCCCTTCATCCGATTTCGAATCGTCTTTGCATGTCGATCGACATTCAGCACGGCGAGGCGTTTCAGACACCAGACGCCAACACCAGGCGCCGCAACGATTTAGAGAACGCCTGTAGGTTCATCAGCGCTATATGGGCTGGCGCCTAATCTAGCCCAGCTTCGGTCGGGTGTCCGGCGCCTGACAGTCGCGCCCCTTCATCCCCACCTCGCGGCATTGCCTGGGCCTCTCCATCTAATGGAACCTGGCCCAAGAGGTTGGGGCGGTGTTGCGGTCGCGGCTTTTCACCTCGAGACCGCCGTGCCAGTCTGCTTCTTCCGATGTCCAAGGCCCAGGCAATGCCGCGCAAAACGCGAACTGTCGAAAGTATCGAAGAATTCTGCGAGCAGTTGCAGGGCCCGATGGGAACCGCGTTGCGAGCCACCGGCGTTATCCTCGAGCGGAAGATGCGTGTGGCCAACGTTACATGGGCGGATCTTAGCGATCAGGAGGTCGCGAACCTTTTCATGGCCGCGTTTCCCGAGGCTGCGCCGCAGGCATATGGGCATGTCGATCGGGCCACGATCGATGAGGCTGTGGCGATCATGGCATCCACAGTCGCAATGGAGATGGCCGCCACGGCAGACGGCGGCGACACGATCAACTGACCGGGCCTTGCATTACGGACCGCCCAAACCATTTAAGGTTCGAGCTTCGGCTCGTTGAGCCCGTCTGAGTCCCAATGTGGCAGGCGGGCTTTTGCTTGTCTGACGGCCGCTATTCCTTGGCTGTCACGCCCAAACGCTTCGCCTCAGACGCAGCAATCGACGCTAGGCCGTTCAACCCGGTGGATAGCTCAGCCAGGGCAGCCCTAGCCGCTGGATACTCGCGCCCTTCCGCTGCGGCGGCTTTAACTCGCAGCAATGTCCTTTGGTTGATGCCGGTAAGCCGGGACATAGGTGCCCCCCATTCACTTCCGAAAAGCCGTTCGCCGATGTCCGCGACCGACTGAGATGCGTACTGCGTGGCCAATGGGTTTCTCCGTCTGTCGGTGTCTGTATCGCAGACACTTAGTGCGCGCGAAGAACGTGTTCCGCAAGCACGGTTTCTTCGCGCCGCAGAACCCACCTGGATTATCTGGTCGCTCGAGGTCTGCCACGAGTCTGATTTTCTTCGCGGCCGGAAGGGTTGGGCGGGCCGACCATCAATGCTCTGGGCGCATCAGAGTTTCCTCGCGGGGGAAGAGGGCTCGGTCACCCCGGGCCGTCGACCGGAAGCGGGCGATCTATCGGCCGGCCGGCTAGGTCATCCGGCCAAGTGTCCGCTTGACAGACAGATGGCGGTGTCTGATATTCAGACAGTTCTGGCGCTGTGCCGGGGCTTCAATCGGAAAGTACCGCGCCCATGGCCGACATTTACGAACAACACGCCGCTGCATTCTCGAAAGTCTCGGCGTTCGTCATCCTGGATCTTGATGGCGAGCGCGTCGCAACCGTCGCCATCAAATACCCGAACGACGGCGCCGGCCGCCTGTATGCCTATGTGCACCTGCTTGGCGTCGAGATGGTCCGCGCCCATGCCAA
>Ga0067045_1032195_pt1 | contig 10677 bp, 7 predicted proteins | sample TerdegcTABiofilm_FD_59184 | JGI IMG/M metagenome (GOLD analysis project Ga0067045, IMG submission 59184) | Combined Assembly of (Gp0054472, Gp0054536) Wastewater bioreactor microbial communities from Singapore -Terephthalate degrading... | reverse complement strand
CCTGAGGGTGCGCGCGAAAGCGTTGCTTGAGGCCGGCGTCGATGCGTTCCCACATCCAGGCGCGGGCCTGCTGCTGGCGGCGCTGAGCGAGCTGGCCGTTGCCCGTCTGCAGCGCGCGAAAACGCGAGACCTCGGCCCAGAAGGCGTCCACCCCACGGCCTTGCAGCGCGCTGAGCTGGATCACCTGCGGGTGCCAGAAGCCGTCGTTGTGGTGGGCGTGCTCGGGATGGCCGTGCAGGCCAAGCAGGCGCAACGACGAGGTGATCTGCGCGCGGGCGCGCGTGGCAGCGTCGGGGTCAAGGTCGGCCTTGTTGATGACCACCAGGTCGGCCAGCTCCATCACACCCTTCTTGATCGCCTGCAGGTCGTCGCCCGCGTTGGGCAGTTGCATCAGCACGAACATGTCGGTCATGCCGCTCACCGCCGTCTCGCTTTGGCCCACGCCCACGGTCTCCACGATCACGATGTCGTGCCCGGCCGCCTCGCAGACCAGCATGGCCTCTCGGGTTTTTTCGGCCACGCCACCGAGCGTGCCGCTGCTCGGGCTGGGCCGGATGTAGGCCTGGTCGTGCACCGAGAGTTTTTCCATGCGCGTCTTGTCGCCCAGGATGGAGCCGCCAGACACGGAAGAAGACGGGTCGATGGTGAGCACCGCCACGCGGTGGCCCTGCCCGATCAGATACAGGCCCAGCGCCTCGATGAAGGTGCTTTTTCCCACGCCAGGTACCCCACTGATGCCCAGGCGCAGCGCCCGGCCGGTGTGCGGCAACAAGGCAGTGAGCAGCTCGTCGCCCTGGGCCCGGTGGTCCGCGCGGGTGGACTCCAGCAGCGTGATCGCTTTGGCCATGGCGCGGCGCTGCGTGGCGGGCTCGCCACGCACGATGCCTTCAAGCAGGGTTTGAGGGGTCACCCCTGGGCTTTCCGGATTTGTTCCAGAACGTCCTTGGCACTCGCCGGGATCGGTGTGCCCGGGCCGTAGATGCCCTTGACGCCCGACTCGTACAGGAAGTCGTAGTCCTGGCGCGGAATCACGCCGCCCACGAAGACGATGATGTCGTCAGCGCCCTGCTTCTTGAGCTCGGCAATGATGGCCGGCACCAGGGTCTTGTGGCCGGCCGCCAGGGTGGAAACACCCACCGCATGCACGTCGTTTTCGATCGCCTGGCGCGCGCACTCCTCGGGTGTCTGGAACAGCGGGCCCATGTCGACGTCGAAGCCGAGGTCGGCGAACGCCGTGGCCACCACCTTGGCGCCCCGGTCGTGGCCGTCCTGCCCAAGCTTGCTGATCATCACGCGCGGGCGGCGACCCTGCTCTTCGGCAAAGGCATTGATCTCGGTCTTGAGAGCGTCCCAGCCCTCGGCGGAATCGTAGGCAGCTGCGTACACACCGGTCACCTTTTGCGTGTCGGCGCGGTGGCGCCCGTAAGCCTTTTCCAGCGCATCGCTCACCTCGCCCACCGTGGCGCGCAGGCGGATGGCCTGGATCGACAGATCCAGCAGGTTGCCCTCGCCGCTTTCGGCGGCTGCGGTAAGTGCCTCCAGCGCAGCTTGCACCTTCGCCGCGTCGCGCGTGGCCTTGATCTGTTTCAGGCGGGCGATCTGCCCGTCGCGCACGGCCACGTTGTCGATGTCGCGCGCCTCGATCGGATCTTCCTGCTTGAGCTTGTACTTGTTGACGCCGACGATCACGTCCTTGCCGGAATCGATGCGCGCCTGCTTCTCGGCGGCCGCCGCCTCGATCTTGAGCTTGGCCCAGCCGCTGTCGACCGCCTTGGTCATGCCGCCCATGGCCTCGACCTCCTCGATGATGGTCCAGGCCTTGTCGGCCATCTCCTGCGTGAGGCTCTCCATCATGTAGCTGCCGGCCCAGGGGTCCACCACATTGGTGATGTGGGTCTCTTCCTGGATGATGAGCTGCGTATTGCGCGCGATGCGCGCGCTGAACTCGGTAGGCAGTGCGATGGCTTCGTCGAACGAGTTGGTGTGCAACGACTGCGTGCCGCCGAACACCGCGGCCATGGCCTCGATGGCGGTGCGCACCACGTTGTTGTAGGGATCTTGCTCGGTGAGCGACCAGCCCGAGGTCTGGCAATGCGTGCGCAGCATCAGGCTCTTGGGGTTCTTGGCGTTGAAGCCCTTCATGATGCGCGTCCACAGCAGGCGGGCTGCGCGCATTTTGGCGATCTCCAGGTAGAAGTTCATGCCGATCGCCCAGAAGAACGACAGGCGACCGGCGAAGTCGTCCACGTCCATGCCCTTGGCAATCGCGGTCTTCACATACTCCTTGCCATCGGCCAGCGTGAAGGCCAGCTCCAGCGCCTGGTTGGCGCCGGCTTCCTGCATGTGATAGCCGGAAATGGAGATCGAGTTGAACTTCGGCATGTGCTTCGCCGTGTACTCGATGATGTCGCCGATGATCTTCATCGACGGCTCGGGCGGGAAAATGTAGGTGTTGCGGACCATGAACTCCTTGAGGATGTCGTTCTGGATGGTTCCACTCAGCTTGTCCTGCCCCACACCCTGCTCTTCCGCCGCCACCACGTAGCCTGCCAGCACCGGCAGCACCGCGCCGTTCATGGTCATGGACACGCTCACCTTGTCCAGCGGGATCTGGTCGAACAGGATCTTCATGTCCTCCACGCTGTCGATCGCCACGCCGGCCTTGCCGACGTCGCCAGTGACGCGCGGGTGGTCGCTGTCGTAGCCCCGGTGGGTGGCCAGGTCGAACGCGACCGACACGCCCTGCCCACCAGCGGCCAGGGCCTTGCGATAGAAGGCATTGCTTTCTTCGGCGGTGGAGAAGCCCGCGTACTGGCGGATCGTCCAGGGCCGCACCGCGTACATGGTGGCCTGCGGGCCTCGAATGAAGGGCTCGAAACCCGGCAAGGTGTTGGTGTGCGCCAAGCCCGCCGTGTCTTCGGCGGTGTACAGCGGCTTGACGCGAATGCCGTCGGGTGTGACCCAGTCCAGCGCGGAGACATCGCCACCGGGTGCGGATTTGCGGGCCGCCTGAGCCCAGGCTTCCAGGGTGGCTGCGTTGAATTCGGGCTGTTTCTGGCTCATGGCAAAACTCGGTTGGACGGTATCAGGACCGCCGGAATTCTACATGATTCATAATTATTGATGCAAAATATTCCTATTGCCTTACAATGCCGGCCTGTCCTCCGCCCTGATTGACCCTCCCTGCCCATGTCCGCTTTGTCGCTTTCGCCCCGCGCCCTGTACGAAGAAGTCGCCGAGCTGCTGCGCCAGCGCATCTTCCGCCGCGAGCTCGAGCCCGGCAGCTGGATCGACGAGCTCAAGCTCGCCGAGGAATACGGCATCAGCCGCACCCCGCTGCGTGAGGCGCTCAAGGTGCTGGCCGCCGAAGGCCTGGTCACGATGAAGGTGCGTCGCGGCGCCTACGTCACCGAAGTGTCCGAGAAAGACCTCGCTGATGTCTACCACCTGCTCGCCCTGCTGGAGTCAGACGCCGCCGGCGTGGTGGCTGCACGCGCCAGCGACGAGGAACTGGCCAGCCTGCAGACCCTGCACAACGAGCTGGAAACCGCCGTGGACGACCGCGACCGCTTCTTCGCCCTCAACGAGCAATTCCACATGCGTGTGCTCGAACTCGCGCGCAACCGCTGGCGCGAGCAGATGGTGGCCGACCTGCGCAAGGTGATGAAGCTCAATCGCCACAACTCGCTGCTGAAGAGCGGGCGCCTGGAAGAGTCGCTGGCCGAGCACCGCGCCATCGTGGCTGCGCTCATGCAACGCGATGCCGCGTTGACCGTGCAGCGCATGCGCGAGCACTTTGAAAACGGCCTGGAAGCCGCCGCCTGACTGGCTGCCCCCAGGGGCGCTGGTAAAGTCTTGCGTGCTTTTTCACCCGCGCCCACTCCAACGCGCGGCGTCACCGTTGCCTCAGCCCAAGAACAACCCATGTCCGCCCCGCTTCCCGCCCAACCCGGCATCCTCCAACCCATTCCCACCCAGGCCCGCTACCTCAGCTGCCAACTGCACGTCGGCGCCTCGATCCAGGCCATCCAGGCCGTGCTGCGCGAACTCGCCGCCTTCGCCGATGGTGAGGCGACCGTCGTCGGCCTGGGACTCTCCCTGGTGCGTGCGCTCGGTGCGAAGGTTCCAGGCCTCAAAAGCTTTCCCCACATCGAGGGCGCGCTGGTCAAACTGCCGGCCACGCCCATCGATCTCTTGATCTGGCTGCGCGGCACAGACCGGGGCGAGTTGCTGCTGCGCTGCCGCCATCTGCAAACCCTGCTGGCGCCGGCGTTCGAGCTGCGCGCCATCACCGATGCGTTCAGCCACCAAACCAACCGCGACCTCAGCGGCTACGAGGACGGCACGGAAAACCCCAAGGGCGATGACGCGCTCGCCGCAGCCCTCGTTGCCGAGGGTCCGCTGGCCGGCAGCAGCTTCCTGGCGGTACAACGCTGGCGCCATCAGCTGAGCCATTTCGCCGCCATGCCCGAGCTGCAGCGAGACCACACCTTCGGCCGCGCCCACCACAACAACGAAGAACTCGACGATGCGCCCGCTTCGGCGCACGTGAAGCGCACGGCCCAAGAGGACTTCGAGCCAGCGGCGTTCGTGCTGCGCCGTGCCATGCCCTGGGCTGAGGGCAACGAAGGCGGCTCCATGTTCACCGCCTTCGGCCGTTCGTTCGAAGCTTATGAAGCGCTGTTGCGCCGCATGTCGGGCGCGGAAGATGGTGTGACCGACGCCCTCTTCAGCTTCACCGAACCCGAAACCGGGGCGTACTTCTGGTGCCCGCCCGTGCACCAAGGCCAGATCGACCTGCGAGCCGTGGAGCTCTGAGCTTCAGGCGCCGATCAAGCCATCGGTTTCGGCTTCCTGGCCCACGTGGGTCTGGGCCATGGCCCAGACCTCGCGCGGGGGCAACGGCTTCAAGCGGTGGTCGCTCCAGATCTGGCGCCAGCGGCGCGCACCGCGCAGCCCGTGCCGCAGGCCCAGCATATGGCGGGCAATGGCGTACCAGGGGCAGCCGTCTTCCAGGAAGGCGCGCTCCATGTAGGCCACCATCTGCTCTTCCACCACCTCGCGCGTCACGGTGGACGGCGCTGCGCCGAAGAAGGCCTCATCCCAGGTGGTGAGCACCCAGGGGTTGTGGTACGCCTCGCGGCCGACCATCACGCCATCGACCGCCCGCAGGTGCTCGGCGATCTGCTCGTTGGTGGTGAAACCACCATTGATGGCAAAGGTGAGTTGCGGGAAGTCCTGCTTGAGGCGGTGCGCAAGTTCATAGCGCAGCGGCGGAATCTCGCGGTTCTCCTTCGGCGACAGGCCGTCCAGCCAGGCATTGCGTGCGTGGACCAGGAACACGCTGCAACCGGCCTCGCTCACGGTGCCCACGAAATCGCGCACGAAGTCGTAGCTCTCGACCCGGTCGATGCCAATGCGGTGCTTGACCGTGACCGGGATCGACACCGCATCCACCATGGCCTTGACCCCATCGGCCACCGTCTGAGGCTCGGCCATCAGGCAAGCGCCAAAGGCGCCACGCTGCACACGATCGCTCGGGCAACCGCAGTTGAGGTTGATTTCGTCGTAGCCCCACTGCTCGCCCAGGCGCGCAGCATTCGCGAGGTCGGTGGGATCGCTGCCACCGAGCTGCAAGGCCACCGGATGTTCCTCGGCGTTGAAGCGAAGATGGCGCTGCACGCTGCCGTGGGTGAGCGCGCCGGTGGTCACCATCTCGGTGTAAAGCAGCGTGTGCTTTGAGAGCAGGCGATGCAGGTAGCGGCAGTGGCGGTCGGTCCAATCCATCATCGGCGCGACAGACAGCCGCCATGGACTCAGATCTTGCAGGGGTGGATGTTGTTGCACCCCGGTATTTTCTCATCCTCGCCATCGCGCAAAAGAAAACCCGCCGAAGCGGGTTGAACCTCCTGGCGGAGGGAAGCTCGGGGGAGGGAGCCTCGGAGACATCTCGGTGTGACAGTGAAGCCAGTATTCCGGCGAAGGCGCTGTCGCCCTGTCGGAGAGTGGCCGACGGGCTTGTAGGACGCGAGGAGATTCGCCACTGCCGGGGTGGAATCGGCCGTTTTGCGACACCACAATGGGCCATGGAAACACATTCACCACATCGTTTGGGTCTTTTGGCTTCTGCCCTCATCGCACTGGCGCTTGCTGCTTGCGCGACGGCAGAACAAAAGGTGGACCTTCAACCCCTTGCTGCCGCCGGAGCCGGCGTGCAGGTACAGGACTCGCGGCACGACACCGATTTGAAGGTTCGAACGGCGACCGGCAACCTGCCCGTCGAGATGCGCCCCCCGGTCGCCGAGGCTCTGCGGAACTGGGTGGCGGCAAGCTACACCGGGCCCCAGCCTTTCTATGTGGGCTTGCAGCGTCTGGAGGTGGAACACCAGGGCGGGCTGGCGTCGGGAGATGAACTCTCCTGCACCGTGGAATCTCAGGTGCGCGTGGGTGGCGAGGTGGGGCGGCCCGTGCGCACCCGCGTGCACAACACCGCCAGCCTCACGCCCGACGCCACCAGCGCGATCCAGCTCATCGTCTCGCGCTGCCTGGAAACCCACGCCAGAGACATCAACGCGTCGCCGGGCGGCCGATAAGGCCCCGGTCGGTACCAGACATTCGCTTCATCCAGTCGCATGCCCACCCATCCCAAGATCCTACCCATTGAAACCCGCGCCTCCACCGGCATCACCGGCCTGGACAACGTCCTGCACGGAGGCTTGCCCGGCGGCCATCTCTATCTGTTCGAAGGCGAACCCGGCACAGGAAAGACCACCCTGGGCATCCACTTCCTGCTTGCCGGCCTGGAGGTTGGCGAGACGGGCCTGTACGTGACCCTGTCCGAAACCGGAGAGGAGCTCAAGACCGTCGCGCAGTCCCACGGTTGGGATCTGGAGCAACCGGGCCTGAGCATCTTTGAACTGGTCAGCGCCGACGAGCTGGGCCCCGAAGCCGAGCAATCGATCATCCATCCGGCCGAACTCGAACTGAGCGAGACCGTGCAAGGGGTGATGAAACAGGTGCAGGCCACGCGGCCCAAGCGGGTCGTCTTCGACAGCCTCTCTGAAATGCGGCTCCTGGCGCAGGACCCGCTGCGCTACCGCCGGCAGGTGCTTGCACTCAAGCACTTTTTCGCCCGCCATGGCTGCACCGTGCTGATGCTGGACGACCTGAGCGCCCGCACCGGGGACATGCAATTGCGCAGCATTGCGCACGGCGTGATCTGGCTGCACCAGGTGGTCGGTGAATACGGCGCCGACAAGCGCTATCTGCGTGTGGCGAAAATGCGCGGCATCAAATTCCGCAGCGGCGAACACGATTTCACGCTGGACACCGGTGGCATCCAGGTGTTTCCGCGCCTGGTGGCGGCCGAGCACCACAAGGTGTTCAACGCGGAAAGCGTGAGCACCGGCAATGTGGCGTTCGACGCGGCACTTGGCGGGGGACTGGCCCGGGGCAGCAACACACTGTTCGTCGGGCCGTCCGGGGTGGGCAAGACCACCACCGCCCTGGCCTGCGTCTACACCGCCATGCAACGCGGCGAGAAGGTTGCCTACTACCTCTTCGATGAGGGCCTGGGCACCTTGCTGCCTCGCGCCAATGCATTGGGCTATCGCGTCGAAGAGTTGATCGAACGCGGCAGCTTTCTCATCAGCGCCCTCGATCCGGCCGAGGTCACGGCCGGCGAATTCGCTGCACGGGTGAGGCATGCGGTGGAGGTGGACGGGGTCAGAGCGGTCGTGATCGACAGCCTGAACGCCTACCTCCAGGCCATGCCCGGCAGCAAGTTCCTGCTGCTGCAGATGCACGAATTGCTGACCTACCTGAACCAGCGCGGCATCATCACCATCCTGGTGCTGGGACAGCACGGCGTGCTCGGCGAAGGTCGCCAGGACATCGATCTGAGCTATCTCAGCGATGCGGTGGTGATGTTCCGCTACTTCGAGGGCCGAGGCCACCTGCTCAAGGCGCTATCGGTCACGAAGAGCCGAACCAGCCAGCACGCCACCACCATCCACGAGTTCCGCCTCGGTGCCGATGGGGTGGAGGTGGGCGAGGCGCTGACCGACTTTGAAGGCGTGGTGGCCGGCGTGTCCCGGTACACCGGCAATCTCGCGCTCCTGGCAGACAACTCCGCACCTCGATGATCCCATCAGCCGAAGATCGCGTTCTGGTGATGGCACCGCGCGGCCGAGATGCGCAGGTCATTTGCGAGGTGATCACCGGTCTTGGCCCGACCGAGGTGGTCTTCACCACGGAGGCCTTGTTCGACGCGATGCTGCAGGGTGCCGCCGCCGCCGTGGTCACCGAAGAAGCGTTCACCGTGCTCGCTGGCAGCCCTCTGGACCGCTGGCTGCGCTCGCAACCGTCCTGGTCCGATTTTCCTTTTGTCGTTCTGGGCAGCAAGCGCACGGGACGTCGCCCCGTCAATGCGCTCGCATCACTGCAACTGATGGGCAACGTCATCCTGCTGGAGCGGCCCCTGAGTCCCGAGACGCTGCACAGCGCGGTGGAAGCCGCAGTGCGCGCGCGGGCGCGCCAGTATTCGACTCGGGCGATGCTGCAGGAACTGAGCGAGACGCGCGACAAGGTCGGTCAGCTCAACCGCGAGCTTGAAATACGCATCGACAGGCGCACCCGCCAGCTCTCGGACGCGAACAACCGGCTCATGAACGAGATCGCCGAGCGCGAACGGGCCCAGTCCGCCTTGCTCCAGGTGCAGAAGATGGAGGCCATTGGCCACCTCACGGGAGGCATCGCGCACGACTTCAACAACCTGCTTCACGTCATCGGGGTGAACCTCGACCTGCTCTCCCGCATCGAGAAAACGCCGCAGGCCACGCGGGTGGTCGAAGTGGCGCGGCGCACGGTGAAGCGAGGCGCTCAGTTGACGGCCCAGCTGCTGGCCTTTGCGCGTGCCCAGTCCCTCCTGCCCAGCCCGACGGATGTCCACGCTTTGCTGCACGGCATGCGCGAGCTGATCGCCACCTCCATTGGATCGAGCATCGAACTGCGCTTCGATCTCACCCATCCGCAGGCGGTGACGCTGCTCGACCCCAACCAGCTGGAAATGTCAGTGCTCAACCTCGTGCTGAACGCGCGCGATGCGATGCAGGACGGCGGCACCCTGACCATCTCGACCCGAGAGGCGAGCATCGGACCGGACGGTGCCTTGGTCCCGGCCGTGCGCCTCACCATTGCCGACACCGGCAAGGGCATTCCCGCTTCGATTCAGGAAAAGGTGTTCGAGCCCTTCTTCACCACCAAGCCGATGGGCAGTGGCACCGGCCTGGGACTGGCCCAGGTTTATGGCTTCGCCCGCCAATCCGGCGGTGATGCGCAGATCGAAAGCTCGATGGGCTCGGGCACCCGGATCCATCTGCTGTTTCCCTTGCTCGCCGATACCGCACGGGAAGAGATCGAACCACCGTCTTCGCATGCCGCCACGCCTCGAAAGCACATCCTCGTGGTGGAAGACGATCAGGATGTGCGGCAGTCCATCGTGCAAAGCCTGGAGGTCATGGGCCACCAGGTGACCTCGGTGAGCAACGGGGCTGCCGCGCTGGCGTCGCTGCGCGAATCGTTGCCGGATCTGCTGATCGTGGACTACGTGATGCCAGGCATGAATGGTGCGGAGCTGATCGGTCATGTGCAGGCCTCCTGGCCTGACATTCCCATCATTCTTGCCACCGGCTACGCCGACATGGAAAGTGTCGGCAAGGTGCTGGGCGCGAAGTCCATCCTGAAGAAGCCGTTCGGAGTGGCCACGCTGACCGAAGCGGTCCACCTCGCCTCCATTTGATCTTCGCTATGCGCCCGCCCGATGGTTAAAACATCAGGGCCAGCAGGATGATGATTGGAATCGGGACACCGAGGAAAAAAAGCAGCAGCGATTGCATGGAAGGCTCCTTGGAGGGTTGAGGGAATTTCAAGGTTCAGGCGCGGTCTCGCTGGCGGCCACCGAAGGTCGCGGCCAGGCTCGCGAAGAAGGCGCCGATCAGCAGCGAGAGGAACAACCACAGCGACCCATAGGCCGTTGCCTTGCGTGCCTTGTCGGCCGCTTCGCGCGCGGCGGTTTCGGCTTCGCGGGCCTTGATCTGCATCCGGGCGAAGGTGTCGGTCACGCGCTTTTGCGCATCCTGCGCGCCGAGGCCGGTGCGCAAGGCCACCTGCTGGCCCAGATAGCTGGCGTCTTCTGGTGCCAGGGCCCCGTTTTTCATGGCCGTGAGAAAGATGCCCGAGGCTTCGGCCGCGATCGCGGCCGGCGACGGGTTCACCATCAACACGCCTGATGTGCCGCCCGCTGAAGCGGCCGCCGCATCGGGGCGGAACAACGTACCCACAAAGTAGTTCAGTTCGCCCTCCCCGTCCTTTTCACCATCGGCCTGGTCTGCTGCTTGAGCCACCGCAGCCCCCGCCGCGCTCGCGCCACCTGCTGCCACGGTGGCGCCGGCATTCACGCCGGCGCCCACGATCGCCCCGATCACCGAGGTCAGCAGCGCCGCCGTGGCCAACGTGGCGACCGCCCAGGCCAGGAAGCCGTGCGCGGTGTCGCGAAAGTAAACCTCATCAGCCTGCGTGCCGACCCAGCGCGTGCGCAGCCGCCCCGCGAGATAGCCACCCATGCCCGAGGCCACCAGTTGCGTAAAGGAAATCCAGAGGATGGTCGAAACGCCGAAG
>Ga0067045_1032192_pt1 | contig 10681 bp, 9 predicted proteins | sample TerdegcTABiofilm_FD_59184 | JGI IMG/M metagenome (GOLD analysis project Ga0067045, IMG submission 59184) | Combined Assembly of (Gp0054472, Gp0054536) Wastewater bioreactor microbial communities from Singapore -Terephthalate degrading... | reverse complement strand
GCGGCCTGCTCAACGATCATATTGCCCCCCAGGCCATCTGGATCGGCGGTTTTGGGTGGGGACTCCTGAGCATGAGCGTTTTTTTAGCGCTTGCCAGGCGCATCCACATCCGGCAAAAATCAATTCAAACTGTCTGAGCGCTCGCCGCACGGTTACGACAGTTGGAAGAGATTTGTTCCCGCAACCGTTTCTTAAAAATTCCGGTTTTATGCTATATTTTAAGGCATAGCCGGATCATATGATGTTATGATGCAAAAGCGCCAGATCCACCTGCAATGTCGAACCAGAAGGAAAACCGTACGCAGCCAGCAACGCAGCAAAAGATACGCTGCCTGGCCCAAAGACAAACAGACAGCTTTTTGTTTCCACGTTCAGGGGTGAAAAAGCCTCCAATGGTTAAACCCAAACGATTAACTGGCTTGACTTTTCTGGGCGTCGGTCTCGCTCTGTTTCTGCTCTCTGGCTGCGGCGGCCAATCCGGCCCCGCCCCTACCCCTACCCCACCCGGCACTTTTGAAATTGACCCGCTCCTGCATGAATATTATCAGGACCTCGGCGGCCAGGAGCTATTCGGCCCGCCGATCTCTTCCTTGATCACCCGCAATAATATGTTTTGCCAGTACACCGCCAATGCGTTGCTGTGCCAGAACCCGCTTCAAACGGGAAGCAATCGCTACTTCCTTTGGCCAATTGGCAAGGAATTGGGGGTTGGAGGAGAACAGGGTGAAAACCAGCCGGCCAGTTCGTATGAAATTTTCCCGGATTTTTTCCCTTTCTATCAAAACATGGGCGGGGCAGCCGTACTTGGCGCCCCATTAAGCAATCCGGTATACAACCACGATGCGCAGCGCATCGAACAGCACTTTGAAAGGGTGGGCATCTACCGGCGTTTTGATGAACCTGCCGGTACGGTGCACTTGCTCCCTTATGGAAAATATAACTGTGGCGAAGCGTGCAGCGCTTATCGCAACGAGTTGCAGTTCGGCGGGGTCGTCCCTTATACCAATAGCCAGATTGGCACACCGTTTTCGGTTGCCCTCGATCAGATTGGCGGAGAGACAGTCTTTGGCCGTGCGTTGACCGATCCCTACCAAACCGCTGAGGGCGATCTCGAACAGATCTACGAAAACGTGGTGATCTACACTTCGCCCAGCAACCCCACATTGGCTCGTTTCCGCCCGATCAGCCGCCTGCTGAATATGCATGCTCTACCACCCGCGCCCCACGACCCTGGCAAAGGAAAGGTTATCTTCTTCGAAGTCGGCAGCGGGCTGGGGTATCATGTCCCGGTGGTATTCGATCAATTCATTGCCCTGCACGGAGGCTACGAATTCTCTGGCCTCCCCATCGCAGATACCATTCGCTACAACCAGGAGAATGTCATCCGTCAATGTTACGAAAACTATTGCCTGGATTACTTTCCCGAAGCCGCCGATAACGCCAAAGTTCGCCTGGCACCCTTAGGCTCACGTTATCTCAACATCGCCAATCCCGCCGTCATATCCAAAGCAGCAGTGCAACAAAAAGAAATTGACCTTCTCCTCAGCGAGGCGCAGCCTCAACTGCCGCCGGAACAACCTCAGCGCATTTACATCCTGGTTTTCGAAAAAGGCACCCAAAAAGGGATCGCAGGTATCGAGGCTACAGTGATCCTATACATCAACCAGTTGCAGACAAACTATACCACGCCTCCAACCGATGAAAACGGCTGGACGAATATCACCATCCCCCCCACGCCGGGTCTCCCGAACAGCACGATCATTCCCTATGAAGCCTGCCTCAACCTGGCTTCGCCTCAACCGATCTGTAAAAAAGATTCCTACCTGATCTGGGAACTTCAATAAAGATATTACGGGCGCGCCTCAGCCCACGCAAGAACATGATCAATGGGGTCGCCAGCGCTATACACCCACTCCTCAAAAGCCAGCGAAGGGCGCAAACTGCCGCTCCCTTCCCATCTCCGGGTGCCCACAATCCGCCCGTTCTTATCGAACGCCGCGAGCGCCACCCACACCTGGCTGGCCTCGGCTTCTCCATCCAACAAGACAACTTGCCCACTGGCCAATGCGGAAAATCCATCCGGTTGGACTGCCGCCCGAAGCTCTCTCACCTCCACCCTCAGATAGCGTTGATCATCCACCGTGCGGGGCAAGGCAGTCAGCAAAGAAGCTGTCGCCTGAAAAGGCTGCGGCAGCGGCGCAGCAAAATAGGCTGCCACGGGCAGTTCCCCGCCTGCGGCGATCAGGTTAAGCGGGGTAGCCGCCGTCTGGCTGATCTGCGCCTCGCCGCCATAGATCTGAATCTGAACCGAAACATTCTCAACCGCCGTCTGCTGCGGGTTGTTCACCAACAAAAAACACCATGCCCCTCCATCCCGGCTCGGGTAACAGTGAACAGGGCCAGGGTTAACAGCTACCGGGGTAGGACTCGGCAGGTTTTGGGTATCAACCCTCTCGGCTGGTGCGGGGATAATAAGTGTTGCGCCGACCGATAACAGATAGGGATCAATCTCTGGGTTGGCTTCCATCAACGCCGCCAGGGTAACGCCATATTGAAAGGCAATCCCTCCCAGGTCTTCGCCTTTCTTCACAACATGTGTGCGCGGGGTGCTCGTAGGGGTGGGCGCCGGCGTTGGCGTAACCTGTTCAAGTGGAGAGACAATACCGGTCGGCGTGGCGGTAACATAAGGCGTCAGCGCTGCAGCCGTTCTGGTTGGAAGCGCGCCAGCCGTCTGCTCCCGCGGTGCGCAGCCAGCCAGCAGCAAAGCAAAGGACAGCAGAATAAGCCAGAGAAGTCGTTTCATCGCCGGGAGCGCATTATAACATACCGGCAAAGGCCCGCGATCGCGGCGGGGCTGGCCCCGCTCAGCCTGGCGCATTCTTTATTATATCCAGATATTTCAAGCCGCTGCCGGTATTCAACAACAGGATGCGCTCGTCTTTTTGCACCAAAGAGCGTTTCTTTAACTCCAACAGCCCTGCCAGCGTGGCTGCTCCTTCTGGGGCGGCAAAAATCCCTTCCATCCGCGCCAGCTGCCGTTGTGCCTGGAAGATCGCTTCGTCGCTTACCCCCACCGCGCTTCCACCGCTTTCCAAAATCGTTTTTATGATCAGGCGATCCGCAAAACTCCTGGGCACCCTCAGACCGGAGGCTTGCGTATTTGCGCCCTCCCAGAAGTCGCACTGCGTTTTTCCGTTTTCGATTGCGTCCACAACCGGGGCGCATCCTGCCGCCTGCACCGCGATCATGCGCGGCCGCGCTGCCGTATCCAGCCAGCCCAATTCCGCCAGTTCCCCAATCGCTTTCCAGATGCCCACCAACCCCGTCCCGCCGCCGGTGGGGTAGAGGATCACATCGGGCAACTGCCAGTCAAACGCTTCGGCAATCTCATAGCCCATGATCTTCTTGCCTTCCAGCCGGTAAGGTTCCCTGAAAGTAGAAAAGTCAAACCAGCCTTCCTCGCGGCTCTTTGCGCCTGCCAGCTTTGCCGCATCGCTGATCAATCCATCTACCAGCGTAACCTCTGCGCCGGTAATCTGGCTTTCCAACACGTTTGCCAGAGGCGTATCGCTGGGCATGTAGATGCAGACTTGCATACCGGCCCGGCTGGCGTAAGCCGCCAGCGCGCCGCCCGCATTGCCAGCCGTCGGGATGATTGCTTTTTCGATCCCCAACTCTTTGGCTTTAGAAACCGCCACCGAAAGGCCGCGCGCTTTAAAACTCCCTGTCGGGCAAAGGCTTTCGTCTTTCAGGTAAAGCCGTTCAAAACCCAGTTCCGCTCCCAGGCGCTGGAGCGGCAGGATAGGCGTATCGCCTTCTCCCAGCGTCACCAGGTTGCCTGGAGAACGAAGCGGTAGGAGTTCATGCCAGCGCCACATCGAACCTCGCCGCTGGTGGATCTCCTCTCGGTCAACCTGGGCGCGCGCCTCTGCCAGCGCATACTCTGCAACCAGCGGCGCATTGCAGGCCAGGCAGTAAGTCTGCACCTGGTCAGGGTCATAACCTGCCAAACAAAGCGAGCAACGCAACCCTATAAGGTACGAATAGCGCCCGCCATCGCCTGATCCCCCACCCCCATCAAAGGCTTGCCCTTGACGGCGCGACAACAGTTCACCCACCCGGATCCACAGCTCTCGAATATCCAGCGGCTTGGAAAGATACATGTCACAGCCCGCCTCGAGTGCTTTTCTGGCATCCCCCTGCAAGGCGTTGGCAGTAATCGCAAGAAGTGGGACCCGTCGCAATTTCGGATCCGCATTCGCTCTAATCCGGCGAGCTACTTCATAGCCATCAATATCGGGTAAAAAAATATCCAGAAGGATCAAGTCCGGTTGGAATTCTTCGGCAATCCTTAGACCTTCCAGCCCGCTGCTTGCCCCGATCCATTTATAGCCTATGGCTTCGATGGCGCGCCTGACCAGCATCAGGTTGTCTGGGTTATCCTCGATATAAAGCACGGTCCTGCTCATCCGACCTCCAGGCAGCATTACAGCGATCGGTTTTCTGTTCAGGCCCCCTCGCTGCGTTTTTTCTGAACATAAAACAGTAACTCTTTCGAAAGAGAACGGTAATGCTCCGCAGCCCGGCAGTTCGGAGAAAAGATCGTTAAGGGGATACCCGCCATCTGGCTTTCTCGCACACGGGTATCGAAACCGATCGTTGCCTTGAACAAAGCGTTGCTATAATGCTCCCGCAGCAATTCGAACACTCTGGCATGGAATTTCCCGCGCCGGTCGAACATTGTGACCAATAAGCGGTATCGCAGTTGCGCGTTATTTTTTGCGCGTATCAGGCGGATCAAGCGAAACATGCTTTCCAGCGCCTGCAGCGAGTAGTATTCGCACTGCGTAGGGATGATTGCCAGATCCGCCGCCGAAAGCGCCAAAATCGTCAGTGCGTCCAGCATCGGCGGGCAGTCTATCAAAATCACCTCATACACGCTCATACGCTGGTGGTTGATCAACTTGCGCAATAGGGTTTCATAAGAAGGCCGCGAGTGAAGCTGTCGGGACAAAGAGACCATCCCAGGACCGGAGGGAAGAATATCCAGGTTTTCGTAGGAGGTCGAGCGAATGGCGTTTTCCAGGGACGTGCCTGCCAGCAAGACTTCCGCCAGGGTCTCATCAATCAAATTGGGCGGCAGGCCAACACCGGTGGTTAAGTTCAGAGAAGGGTCCAGGTCAATCAGCAGAGTATGAACTTTCTGCTCGGCCAGACAGGCGCCAACCGTCAACGCGGTGGTAGTTTTTCCAACCCCCCTTTTTGGTGCGCAATTGCAATGGTATAAGGAATCAGATGCCAGTGATTGTCTGCGTTCACACCATAAGTATATACCAGAGTTCACTCCAACCATCAAATACAATTGTTGTGCTTTCCCCCAAGGTGAAGTACAATCATGAAACAATTGACCAAACCTTGAGGAAACGACTTTTATTGTGACTGTTCTCTTTTTTGCCACAGATATTCATGGGTCAGATATTTGCTGGAACAAATTCATCAACGCCGGTAAATTTTATAAAGCGGATGTCATCGTGTTGGGCGGCGATATGACTGGCAAGGCGATCGTGCCCATCGTTCATCGCGGCAACAACACCTACCAGGCCATCCTCTTGCAGCAAGAATCGATCCTGCATGGCGAAGAAGAAGTTCAGGCCATGATGAAAAAGATCAAAAGTCGCGGCTATTACCCTTATGTGACCACCCCCGACGAAATTGCAGAATTAACCGCTGCGCCCGAAAAAGTTAACCAGCTTTTCAAGATCGAAGTGCTCAAGACAGCCGAACGCTGGCTGCAATATGCCGATGAAAAACTGAAAGATACCCATATCCGCTGCTTTGTAGCCCCCGGCAACGATGATATGTTTGAACTGGATGACATGATCCAGGCTTCCAAACATATTATCCTCGCAGAAGGCCAGGTCGTGGATCTGGATGAGCATCACCAGATGATCAGTTCTGGTTGGAGCAACCCGACGCCCTGGCACACTTACCGGGAGGACAACGAAGATGGCCTTCTGGCTCGCTATGAAGCGATGACCCAGAAACTAAAGCAACCCAAGACGGCGGTCTTCAATTTTCACGTACCGCCCTACGCCTCAACGCTCGACGATGCACCGGAATTAACTGCTGACCTGAGGCCAAAATATGCCGGCAATTCCCTGGTGCCTGTAGGAAGCAAGGCCGGCAGAGCAGTCATAGAAAAATACCAGCCGCTTCTCGGCCTTTTTGGTCATATTCACGAAAGCAAAGGAGCCGTCCGGATCGGAAAAACCCAGTGCATCAACCCTGGCAGCATGTACGAACAGGGCGTCCTGCTCGGCGCTCTAATCTGCCTGGAGAAAGGCAGACTAAAAAGCTACGTTTTCACTACTGGTTGATGTTTTGCAGATCAATGCTACGCGCCAAAAAAGAATGGCGTGGACAATTCCCCAAATTTTTATTGCTCTATCTCTAAAACTACCCTATTTTTCGGCGTAATGGATATAATGTCTTAATCTCTCATTCGTTACTCATTCAGATTCCCACTTTTTCAATCAATTTATATAGGACGGAGGTAAAAATGGCACGCGCAATTAACAGAAAGGGGGCTCCAGAAACAAATCTCTTCCTGAGGAAAGCGACCGGACTGGTACGCTCGTGGTCAGTGTTGGATGCATTCATCTACGCCACCTTTTCCATCAACCTCATCACACTGGGTTTATACATTTTCAGTCAGATGTATTTCTTACAAGGCGGATTATTGCCAACGCTGATTATCAGCGGCTTATTTATCCTGTTTGAAGTGGTTGTTTACGCCGGCCTGGTGGCCGTCATGCCCCGTTCCGGCGGCGATTATGTCTGGCAGAGCCGCATATTAGGCGGAGGGATCGGCTTCGTCCTGGCCATCACCGGCTGGTGGTTTATCCTGTGGCTTTGGGTGCCGCTCTATGGCGATATGCTGCGCCACCTCTTCCTAACGCCCTTATTAGGCATCGTGGGTGCTAAAGACGCCGCGCTTTGGTTTGGGCAAACCTCTGCGGGCCTATTCATTACCAGCGCGCTGGTATGCGCCATTGCGGCTGTTTATATCGCGCTGGGGATGAAGTGGTATGCCCGCATCCAAAAAATCTGTTTCTTTATTGGCCTGGCCGGTTTGCTGGTGGTCTTTGGCTTCCTGGCCTTCGGGAACGCCCAAACTTTTCAGGCAGGGTTGGAACGCGAGGCGCCCGCGATGTTTGGGGCTTCTTCTGGCATTTACAACGCCACGCTTGCAGCAGGCGAGGCTGCCGGCGCGGTCGCTCCGCTGACCGGCGGAGGAATCGGGGCTATCTTCCTGGCCATGCCGTTCATTGTATTCTTCAACTTGTGGCCCAACTGGGGCTCCACTTTGTATGGAGAAGTGCGCGGCGCAAGCGACTTCAAACGCAACTTTTGGGGGATGGCAGGCGCCCTGATCATCACCACCTTGCTGGGTGTGATCTTTTTCTTGCTCATCAATAAGACGCTTACCTGGGATTTCTACATGAAGGCTAACGGTGCATGGTGGAACTATGCCTGGGGATATACCGACCAGATCCCACCACTGCCCGTCTGGCCTTATCCGGCTTTGCTGGCGGTTTTCATGACCTCCAGCCGGGTCGTCCAATTTATCGTCATTTTGATGATGAGCCTTTGGTGGTTTGGCTGGTCCGGCACCGTCTTCCTCAGCTCCACCCGCGTCATCTTCGCCGCCGCCTTTGATCGCCTGCTGCCAGAAAAGGTGGCAGATGTTGATCCAAAGACGCGCACGCCGGTCGTCGCGCTGCTGTTGATGGTGCTCCCCTCGCTGGTCGTCTCCGCCTTATTCGCATGGGATGTGTTTAGTTTCCGCTCTCTAACGCTGGATTCAACCCTTGTGATTGCCATTACGTATCTCGGCACAACCATCGCCGCGATCGTGCTCCCCTACCGCAAACCTGATCTCTATAACGCTTCTCCCATCGCCAAGTACAAAGTGTTCGGCATTCCCTTGATCACTGCGGCAGGGATTGTTTTTGGAGGCTTTTTGCTCTTTTTATTGTACCAATGGCTGATAGATCCAAACCAGCTTTATGGCATTGGCCTCGCCAACACCAATTCCATCATCTTCATCCTGATCTTGTACTTACTCGCCTTTGGGATTTACAAGGGCTTCAAAGCTTATCGCAAAAACGAAGGAATTGATATTGATCGAGTTCACCAGGAGATACCGGTAGAATAAATGCTCCCCCATCAGGATATCGAAAAAGAGATGCACCGCCTTATCCAGGCGGCGCAGGAACGTCAAATATGCCTGCGTGCACTGGGCGGCCTGGCCGTTCGGGTACGCTGTCCATCAGCCGAGTTGTTCAACCGGCAGCGTTCCTACGCGGATATTGACCTGATCACCGATCGCGAAGGCGGCAGCAAGTTGGAGGACTTTTTCCAGGCGAATGGATACACCCCCAACAAAAGCTTCAATACCCTCAACGGAGCCAGCCGCCAGCTATTTTACGATGAGGCAAACAACCGCCAGGTAGATGTCTTTGTCGGGGCGTTCGAAATGTGCCACCACCTTCCCCTGGCAGACCGCCTACACCTGGAACCGCTCACAACGCCGTTAGCGGAACTATTCCTCTCGAAAGCGCAAATTGTCGAATTGAATTACAAAGACGCGATAGACCTGACGCTGCTCCTGCTGGATCACCCCACCGGCAGCATAGACGAGGAGACCATCAACACCTCTTATATCGCCTCCCTGTGCGCCAAAGACTGGGGCTTATATACAACCATTGAGCTCACCCTGCAGCACTTGAGAGAATTGATCGAGAAGGGAGAAATCCCGCTTTCCGCCCCTCAGAAAAGCAAAGTCCTTGACCGCATGGACTCAATCTTGTCGGCCAACGAAGCCATCCCCAAAAGCCTGGCCTGGAAAGCTCGCGCCCGCATCGGCAAACGGGTGCGCTGGTATCAGGAAGTTGAAGAAGTAAAACGATAAATTCTTATAACGAAACGCCGGCGAGAATTCAATCCGGCGTTTCTTGCATCCCGCCGTCAATTTCTTACAAAAAAAGCTACAGCGTGAACCCAAACAAGCGCAGCAGCGGCCGGCCGTAATCCATAAAAGGCCAGGGGATCATGGCCAGGATGAGAAGCAACGTAGCCGTGAACCAAATCGCCGCCCGTTTATGCCGGGAAACTGCTACAGCAGCTTTCTTAACTGACGAAGCCCCTATATGCGCCAGCACCAGCGCAACCAGCATAGCCAATAAATGCTCTATTGCAAAGAAGCGTGTCACGCCATCGCGCATTGCTCCGGAAAAGTTTGCAAACATGACCTTCGTAAAGGGTGTGTAAATGAAGTAAAGAATGAGACCTAACAGCAGTTGCAGGTCAATCATGCCGGCAAACATCATCCCGGCCTGCCGGTCGAACTTTGTCCATTCTCTCTTCCCAAGCCAACCCGAAAACGCCCGCACGACGGCAATCAGACCAAAGAACAAGACAAGCCAGCGAGTAACATTGTGCAATGTTAATATCAGTGTGTACATGATTTTCTCCTTGATTTATTCATCAGATTTATTCCAGACGCGTCCTTTTTCCTCCACGCGTTGGATGATCTCATCTAACCAATTCAGTTCAGCCGAAAGGTAGCGAACCTGATGTTCCACCAGCCAGCCGCTCGCTCCAGAATGCGGCGGGGCGTTCAGCATGCGCTCGCGCAATTCTTCCATCGCACCCCTTCGCTGTTTAAGTAACTCAACAGCTTCTTCCGCCGGCAGTTCGTCCAGAAACAACAGGCTGATATCATCCTGAAAATAGGTCGGTGTAAATTGAGCGCACTGCTTGCGCAACATCTTCCAAAACACCTGCAAACCTTGCTCCGTTGGGCGATAGACCCGGCGCGTTGGGCGTTTCCCGCTGCGGCGTTCATCAGAAACCACCCATCCTGCCGAGGCCATCTTCTCCAGCAAAAAATATGCTTTCGATTTCTTCAAACCGGTGCAGGCGCTCAAATTTCGTTCAATGAACTCGACCAGCTGGTAGCCATGCATCTCCTCACGGCGCAGCAATCCAAGCAAAAGCAGTTCATCATTCATAGTTAATCCAGAATATTTAGACTTGAATAATCTGAATTATAAATAAATTTTTTGAAAATGCAAGGCTTCAGGGATTCAAATTTATGATTGTGCTAAAATTAGCTCAACCTTATCGTGTAACCACCTTGCGCCATTCAGGAGATTATTATGACCGATTACGAAGCCGTTATTGGCCTGGAAACGCACATCCAGCTCAATACCAAGACCAAAATCTTCTGTTCCTGCAAGGCTGATTCATGGTCCGACGCCCCTAATACTAACATCTGCCCGGTGTGCTCCGGTTTACCGGGGGTGCTGCCAGTGCCCAACAAAGCAGCGATTGAAAAAGGAATGCTGCTGGCCGCCGCGATGCATGCAGAAATTCAACCGCTTTCTTACTTCGACCGCAAAAACTATTTCTATCCTGATCTTCCCAAGGGCTATCAGATATCGCAATATGATATGCCCCTGGCGCGGGGAGGCTACATGCAATTGCCTCTCCCAGACGGCAGCGTCCGGCAGGTCAGCATCCACAAGCTTCACATCGAAGAAGATGCAGGCAAAACCAAAAATGAGAACGGCCTGCGCCTGATTGATTTCAACCGCTGCGGCGTCCCTCTCATCGA
>Ga0067045_1032191_pt1 | contig 10682 bp, 10 predicted proteins | sample TerdegcTABiofilm_FD_59184 | JGI IMG/M metagenome (GOLD analysis project Ga0067045, IMG submission 59184) | Combined Assembly of (Gp0054472, Gp0054536) Wastewater bioreactor microbial communities from Singapore -Terephthalate degrading... | reverse complement strand
GTTCCCTGACGCGGCCGGCCGCCGGTGTTGCCGGCAGCCGTTATTATATTAATATATTATATTTTTGAATGTTATTATTTTTTTATGTGTTTTCAGTCTACTAGCGCGCAATTTGCCTTACTTCGTTTCCATGTGCATCAATTTTTAACATATATTATCATAATCTGTTATAATTTTACTATTTGTCTAACGGTCTGTCAATACCCCTCTCGCATTATTTTCATTATTTTGCCACAATTGTTTCGCGTTTGTTTGCCGATTTCTTCGTGGATGCCGTGCACACAACAAGGCTGCCGGCATTTGCCAGATGCCGGCAGCCTGTTTCGCGCGCCAGGAGATCGTATTTGCCCTTTTATCACGGCGGCATTCACCATGTTGAGCGGTTTCCCGCCCTGCAGAATGTTCAAGCCCGCCTCCGGTATCCGGCAGGTGACATAAACCAAAGGCTCCATGACCAACATATCCGCCGAATTTTATGTTTTTCTTGACGGACTATATCCAGCGCGGGAAAAACCTGCCGCCGTACCAATAGTAATAAACCAGGGGGATGGCGACCAATACAACCAATATCACCGCCTGGAGCCAGGGGTTGTGGCGGAAAATAAGCCTGAAACCGATGGCAATCAGCAACAGGGGCCAGAACTCAAGAAACGCCCACCAGATGTCCCAGCTGATCAGGCCCAGGTTGTTGAGAAGAAACCCTGTGCCCAAAAAAATTAGCAGGAGTCCCCCGAAAACGCGCCTTTCCTTCACGGGCGTTGCCCCCCCTTGCCTTTCAGGATAATAGCCAGGCCGATGCCGATCAGGATCAGCGGCCACCAGTTATGCATGCTGAAAAACGGGATATAGCGGCTAAGGATGAAATACAGGCCCAGGCCGATCAGGATCAGGCCGAATACCTGCCGTTTCCTGCCATCTCTTTCCGTTTTGCCGTCACCGCCAGCCGGCGTTTCCGCCCCTCCCGCCCCGCTTGTCCCCAGGCTTGAACCGTCAGCGGGAACGGCTGGCGCTTCTTCGGTTCCTCTCTTTGCTGCCGGCTCTTCCGGCATGATGATCACGGCCAGGATATAGAGGATCAGTCCGCTGCCCCCGGCAAAAATGGCCAGAGCCCAGGCCAGCCTGATCAGGGTGGCGTCAACTTTGAAGTATTCGGCCAGACCGCCGCACACGCCGGCTATAACCCTGTTGGTCCGCGATTTATACAGGTTTTCAGGCATTTTTATCACCTCTTGCATTTTTTAGAACGCGCAATTGCCCCAGTTAATTATAACCGTCCTGGTCCGATAATTAAAGCAGGCTGTTCAGCCTGCCCAAGCTTGACTCGTTTATTCATTTGTTAATCCGCCTGCCACCCGCTCACCCGCTGTTCGACCCAGGCCGCCAGTTCCTCCAGGCCGCATCCGGTCTGAGCGGAAAAAATGACAACCGGCAGCTCGACCCCGGCCGGTTTCAAGCCCCGGGCCACGGCCTGCCGGTGGGCGGCCCACCGGCCGCGAGGCACTTTGTCCGCCTTGGTGGCCACGATGATGAACGGAAGGCCCGACTGTTCGAGCCAGACAAACATGCTGGCGTCATCCGCCGACGGAGGGTGCCGCAGATCAACGATCATGATGATGCCAGCCAGCTGCGGCCTGTTTCCCAGGTAATCGTTTATCAGCCTGGCCCACGCCGATTTTGTCTCTTTGGAAACCCTGGCGTAACCGTAGCCGGGCAAATCCGCAAAGCACCATTGGTCATTGATGCGGTAGAAATTTATGGTCTGCGTTTTGCCCGGCTGGCTGCTGGTCCTGGCCAGATTTTTGCGGTTGACAAACTTGTTTATCAGCGATGATTTGCCCACGTTGGAACGGCCAACCAGGGCAATCTCCGGCGCGCTGCCGGCGGGGTACTGCGAAGGGGTCGCCGCACTAGCGACGAATTCGGCCTTGTTGATTTTCATGCTTCCACCCGTTCTTGCCTTTCTTCCCGGGCAGCGGCAGCTTCATCGCCCTGCGGCACAGCTTTTTCCAGGGCCAGTTCCAGGACTTCATCCATGTGCTCCACCAGCTCGAATTTGAGGTCCCGTTTGATGTTGGCCGGGATGTCCTCCAGGTCTTTCTTGTTCTCGCGGGGAAGGATGATTACCTTGCAGCCGGCCCGATGAGCCGCCAGGATCTTTTCTTTGATCCCGCCTACCGGTAAGACCCGCCCGCGCAGGGTAATCTCGCCGGTCATGGCCACTTCTTTTCTCACCTTCCGGCCGGTGAGAGCGGAAGCCAGAGCACACGCCATGGTGATGCCGGCGGAAGGCCCGTCCTTGGGAATGGCGCCTTCAGGCACATGGATGTGCACGTCATACTTTTCGTGGAAATCCTCTTCGATCCCCAGGGACTGGACCCTGGAACGGACGTAGGTGAACCCGGCCTGGGCCGATTCTTTCATCACGTCGCCCAGCTTGCCCGTGAGGATAAGCTGGCCTTTGCCTTTCATCAAGGTAACCTCAATGTGCAGGATGTCGCCTCCCACCTCGGTCCAGGCAAGCCCGGTGACCACGCCGACCAGGTTTTCTTTCTCCGAAACGCCGTAGCGGTAGCGCGGTATCCCCAAGTACTTGCCCAAATTACGGGGTGTAATGCTGACCTTCCTTTGCGACCCTTCGGCAATAAGCTTGGCCGCCTTGCGGCACAGGCCGGCAAGCTCGCGCTCCAGGTTCCTAACGCCGGCTTCTTTTGTATAGTGCCTGATCACGCTGAGGACCGTGGAGCTTTTAATCTCCAGCTGCCCTTCCTTTAATCCGTGCTCTTTGATCTGCTTGGGCAACAGGTGGCGTAAGGCAATGTTCAGCTTTTCCTCTTCGGTGTAGCCGGATATGGGGATAAGTTCCATCCTGTCCAGCAGCGGCCTGGGTATGTTGTAGGAAACGTTGGCCGTGGTGATAAACAGGACCCGGGACAAATCGAACGGCACTTCCAGGTAATGGTCGCTGAACGCGCAGTTCTGTTCGGGGTCGAGGACTTCCAGCAGAGCAGCAGACGGGTCGCCCCGGAAATCCATGCTCATCTTGTCAACCTCGTCCAGCAAAAACACCGGGTTTTTGGTGCCCGCGTTGCGCAGTCCCTGGATGATCCTGCCCGGCAGCGCTCCGACGTAAGTGCGCCGGTGGCCGCGGATCTCGGCCTCATCCCGCACCCCGCCCAAAGACATCCGCACGAATCTCCGGTCAAGTGCCCTGGCGATGGACTTGGCCAGAGAGGTCTTGCCCACCCCGGGCGGGCCGACAAAGCAGATGATCGGGCCTTTGATTTTCTCCGTGAGCTTTCGCACAGCCAGGTATTCCAGGATGCGCTCTTTGACCTTTACTAACCCGTAATGGTCTTCGTTCAGTATCTCTTCGGCCCGTTTGATGTCGATCTTGTCTTCCGTCATCTTGTTCCAAGGCATGGCCAGCAGCCAGTCCAAATAATTTCTGATCACGGCCGACTCCGCCACCATCGGCGGCATTTTTTCCAGGCGCTCCACTTCCTTTAGGGCCTTTTCGGCCACGTCCTCCGGAAGCCCGGCCTCTTTGATCTTTTCCCGGTACTCCTCCGCCTCGGCAACCTTGTCGTCCCTTTCGCCCAGCTCTTTCTGGATGGCCTTCAGCTGTTCCCGCAGGTAATATTCCTTCTGGGTTTTCTCCATTTGCTTGCGCACCCGCATGTTGATCTTGCGCTCCAGCTCCAGGATCTCAATCTCGCTGGCAATAATTGTAGCCAGTTTCTCCATGCGGGCGCGGATGTCGACCGCCTCCAGCAGAGACTGTTTTTCCGCTATCTTCAGGTTCAGGTGCGCGGCAATCAGGTCTGTCAGCCGGTTTGCTTCCTCAATGGTAACAATGCTGACCACAGTTTCGGGAGCGATTCGCTTGCTCAGCTTCACATACTGTTCAAACTGGAAGACCAGGTTGCGAACCAGGGCTGAGATTTCCGGCGTTTTCTCGTCTTCTTCTTCATATTGCAGTATTTCGATCCGGTAAAACGGCTCCGATTCAAGGTATTTGACGATCTCGCCCCGGTGAAGTCCTTCCACCAGCACCCGGATGGTTCCGCCGGGCAGCTTGAGAAGCTGCCTGATTTCAGCGACCGTCCCAAAGGTGTAAATATCATCGGGACCAGGGTTGTCCAGCTGGGGATCCTTTTGGGCGGCAAGAAAGATCTCCCGGTCGTGCAGCATAGCCTCTTCCAGCGCGCTGACAGATTTTTCTCTGCCCACATCCAGGTGAATGACCATATACGGAAACACAATCACTCCCCGCAGCGGGAGGAGCGGCAAAACCCTGCTTGTCTTGTCCTGTTTCTTCAAGTCCGTACCTCCTTGGGTGAGTCACCGCAAATTGATGCCGTGTCCATCTTCAACATAGATTTTATCACATTTTTGTAATCAACAACTAAAAAAGCCGCCGGGTGCGGCTAGTATTTTTAGGAAATCAATGGGCAGACGTTGTTCTGGGCCTGCCGCGCCATTTTCGGCTTGTCGGCCGCCTTGTGAACCAGGGCCAGTTCGATGATTTCTTCCAAATACTGCACGGGGATCACTGTTATCCCTTTAAGGTTGGCAAACAGCGTCTGCCAGTTGTCTTTGGGAATCAGGACACGGCTGGCGCCCGCCAGGCGCGCCGCCTCTATTTTGGCCGGTATGCCGCCGACGGGTTTGATGATGCCACGGATGGATACCTCCCCGGTCATGGCTGTCTCATTGTCAACCGGTATGTTGTTTGCGGCGGAATAGATAGCCGTGGCGATGGCCACGCCGGCTGACGGCCCGTCAGCCGGGATGCCGCCGGGAAAGTTGACGTGGATGTCGTAATTCCGGCAGTCAAGGTTAAGCCGGTGCCGCAGGACGGTCAAAACATTTTCCACGGAACCCTTGGCCATGCTTTTGCGCCGTATGGTCTGGCCGCCCATGCCGTGCATCTCCTCTTCCTCCACAATGCCCGTAATGATTATTTTTCCGTTCTTTTCCTCCGCCGGGATGACGCAAACCTCGATTTCCAGAAGCATTCCGGTATTCGGCCCGCATACCGCCAGGCCGTTGACCTGCCCGACCTGCGGAGCAGGCGGTATTTTTTTGTCCGGCCGGGGAGAGTACCGCCCGTAGTTGACAACCCATTCCACATCGCTCTCTTTTATTTCCTGGCCGTTGTTCATGATGACAATACCCGCCGCGATCTGGATGATGTTTACGGCTTCCCGGCCGTTGGTCGCATATTGGACCAGGACGTCCAGGGCTTCTTTTCGGATCGAAAGGCCGATTTTCCGGGCAGCCTTCTCCCCAATGACGCGTATTTCATGCGGGAGCAGGCTGCGAAAATAGATCTCCACACAGCGGGAGCGGATAGCCGGCGGGATCTCCTGCGGCAGGCGGGTCGTGGCCGCGATCAGGCGAAAATCTGCCGGCAGGCCGTTTTGGAAGATATCGTGGATATGGCTGGGGATATTGGTGTCCTCGGAGGAGTAGTAGGCGCTTTCCAGGATCACCTTGCGGTCTTCCAGGACTTTGAGGAGTTTATTGATCTGAATGGGATGCAGTTCCCCAATCTCGTCAATGAACAGGATACCGCCGTGCGCCTTGGTCACCGCACCCGGTTTGGGCTGGGGAATGCCTGCCATGCCCATAGCCCCGGCGCCCTGATAAATGGGATCGTGCACCGATCCGATGAGCGGGTCGGCTATCCCCCGCTCGTCAAAGCGGGAGGTGGCCCCGTCAACCTCCAGGAATTTTGATTCTTCATTGAACGGGGAATGAGGGCTTTTCTTGGCCTCTTCCAGTACCAGCCGCGCCGCGGCCGTTTTCCCGACGCCGGGCGGCCCATAGATGATGACGTGCTGGGGGTGCGGACCGCACAAGGCCGCCCGTAAAGCCTGGATGCCCTCTTCCTGTCCCACGATATCCGAAAAGGAGGCCGGTCTGGTTCTTTCAGCCAACGGTTCGCTCAGCTTGATCTTGCGCATTTTTTCCAATTTGTCCAGTTCTTTGCCCGACTCCCTGGTTACGGCCATTTTTGATCCCTGTTGCCCGCGGAGCAGGTTTAAGAAATACAGGCCGACGACGACAATGAATAATATTTGGATCACCATAAAAAACCCGCCATACCCGGCATAATCCACCGCTGCTCTTCCTTTCCAAGTCCAGTGCTTCTTTTATTTTACCCGCCAGGAGCGCTTTTATCCCGCACCGGTACTGGCAGACGAGCCAGAATTATCAAAACTTCTCCCCGCGGTCGCCGGGCATACTATAATCGAGCAACCAGCAAAGGGGGGTTTTCATGGCCAGGCGTCGCGGTGTCATGTCCGATGCTCTGAAAATGGAGATCGCCAGGGAACTGGGTTTTTTCAGTCCCGAGGTGGCGCGCGGCGATTTCGGGAATGTAACTTCCCGGAACTGCGGCAGCATGGTTAGAGCCGCCATCGAAATGGCCGAAAGGAATCTGGCCGGCGGGTGACCCCGCTTGAAGAGCTCAATAGCCAGGCTTCAGCCTGGCTATCAATTTTTTTTTTGCTTTTCTAAACAACCCATGTTCAGGCGCTTTCTTCTTTCTTCTTTTTCCGCTCGCTGGTGGTTACCAGGAGAGGTTCTTCGTTGTTTTTCACGCACTCCTTGGTCACGATGCACTTGTGGACATCGCCCCGCGAGGGTATCTCATACATCACATCCCGCATGATGTTCTCCACAATGGCCCTCAGGCCGCGCGCCCCGGTGTTCCGCTTAATGGCCTCGCTGGCAATGGCCTGCAGGGCATCGGGTTTAAACTCCAGGACAACGTTATCCATCTCCAGGAACTTCTGGTACTGCTTGATCAGGGCATTCTTCGGCTCGGTCAGGATCCTGATCAGGGCGTTTTCATCAAGGGCATCCAGTGTAACCACCACCGGCAACCGCCCCACGAATTCGGGGATCAGGCCGTACTTGATCAGGTCAATCGGCAGGATTTGTTTTAGGATATCTCCTATCTTCATGTCCTGCCGTCCCCTTACTTCGGCGCCAAACCCCATGACTTTTTTGCCGATGCGGTTCTGGATGATCTTGTCGATGCCTTCAAAGGCGCCGCCGCATATAAACAGGATGTTGGTCGTGTCCAGTTGGATAAACTCCTGGTGAGGGTGTTTCCGCCCGCCCTGGGGCGGCACGCTGGCCACGGTGCCCTCCAGGATCTTCAGCAGGGCCTGCTGAACACCTTCGCCGGAAACGTCCCTGGTGATGGATGGGTTCTCGGACTTCCTGGCGATCTTGTCTATCTCGTCGATATAGACAATGCCTTTTTCGGCCTTTTCCACATCGTAGTCGGCAGCCTGGATCAGCTTGAGCAGGATGTTTTCCACGTCCTCGCCCACGTATCCCGCTTCGGTCAAAGAAGTGGCGTCAGCCACAGCGAAAGGCACATTGAGGATGTGGGCCAAGGTCTGGGCCAGCAGGGTTTTACCGCTGCCGGTCGGTCCCAGCATGATGATGTTGCTCTTTTGCAGTTCGACGTCCTCGATCCTGGCTCCCATCTTGATGCGCTTGTAGTGGTTGTAAACCGCCACTGCCAGCGTCTTTTTGGCTTCTTCCTGTTCAATAACATACTGGTCGAGGATGGCCTTGATTTCTTTCGGTTTGGGAATATCCCCCATTTCCAGGCTGGTTTCCTCGGACAGCTCTTCTTCGATTATCTCATTGCAAAGCTCGATGCACTCGTCGCAAATGTATACCCCTGGACCTGCAACAAGTTTTTTGACCTGATCCTGAAGTTTTCCGCAGAAAGAGCATTTTAGTTGCCCTTTGTCGTCCCCAAACTTATACATAATTTCACCTCTTAACTACTTGTTCTTGGGGGTATCAGGTATACGCACCAGCAGGTCGTCAATAATCCCGTATTCCTTTGCTTCCTGGGCATCCATAAAATAGTCGCGTTCAGTGTCTTGCCTGATCCGTTCAATGCTCTGCCCGGTGTTCTCCGCTAATATTTTATTCAATTTCTCCCGCAAATGAATTATCCTCTTGGCATGAATTTCGATGTCCGTGGCCTGACCCTGCGCACCGCCGGAAGGCTGGTGGATCAGCACTTCGGCGTTGGGAAGCGCGTAACGTTTCCCCTTCGCGCCCGCTGCCAGCAGGAAAGCGCCCATTGAAGCGGCGAGGCCCACGCAGATGGTGGAAACGTCGGCCCGGATGTACTGCATGGTATCGTAAATGGCCATTCCCGCGGTGATTGAACCGCCGGGACTGTTTATATACAGGGAAATGTCCTTGTCCGGGTCTTCCGCATATAAGAAAAGGAGCTGGGCAATGACCAGGTTGGCCACGTGGTCGTCGATGGCCGTCCCCAGGAAGATGATGCGGTCTTTCAGCAACCGCGAATAGATATCGTAAGCCCGTTCACCGCGATTGGTCTGCTCCACCACCATCGGGATCAGCGTAGTCAGGCCCGGTGGGCTAAATTCCCTTCTTTGTTCATAACAGGTCATGAATTGAAACCCCCGTTCATTCCACGGCATTGTTGATCGTTGCTTCCGCAATAATAAAGTCTACCGCTTTCCTTATCATTATACCAAATTCCAGCGAAGAAATCCGTCCCTGTTTTTCCACAACTTCACGGACCTTGGTTGGTTCCTGCCGGTATTGCTCCGCCATTTTGCCTATCTCTGCCTCGATCTCTTCCTCCGTAACCGTGATGTTTTCTGCTTTAGCAATGGCTTCCAGGACAAGGTCAGTGCGTACGGCGTTTTCAGCCGCCGGCAGGTAATTCTTGAACAGGTCTTCGAAGGTGGAGTTGGTAGCCTTGAAATAATCCTCCAGCGACAGACCTTGCCCTTGCAGCTGCAGGGCAAAGTTTTCCACTAAACGGTATGCCTGCCGCTCGACCATGGACCGCGGAATTTCGATTTCAGCGGCTTCCACCACCTTGTTTATGGCTTCCGAGCGCAGCTCGTTTTCAGCCCTTATTTGCGCCGCTTCCTTTAATTTATTCGCTATATCCAGTCTCAATTCCTGCAGCGTATCAAATTCGGAAACATCTTTGGCGAACTCGTCGTCCAAAGGAGCCAGTTCTTTGCGCTTTATCTCTTTTACGGTCACAGTAAACACTGCCCTTTGGCCCGCCAGCTCCGGAGAACCGTAATCTTCAGGGAAGGTTACCTCCACTTCCCTGGTCTCGCCCGGCCTGCTGCCGACCAACTGCTCTTCGAAGCCCTCAATCATTCTATGCGAGCCGATCTGCAGGTGATAGTTCTCTGCCGACCCGCCGTTAAAGGCCCTGCCATCCAACTTTCCTTCAAAATCGATTGTCAGGATGTCCCCTTCTACGGCCGCCTCTTCCACCGTTTCCAGCCTGGCATACCGCTCCCTCATCCGCTCGATCTCGGCGTCTATGTCTTCTTCTTTTATTTCGGTGGAACGTCTTGTCAGTTCCAGCCCTTTGTATTTCCCGAGTTTGACTTCCGGCTTGATGTCAAAAACCGCTTTGAAGATGACGGGTTTCTCTTTCTCCGCCTGAATCAGCTCGTATTGCGGTTCGCTTACGGCAATAAACTCGCCCTTTATTTCCTCCAGCGCCTTGTCGTATGCACTGGGGATCGCGTCCTTCAACGCCTCTTCCATTAAGATCTCCCGGCCGTACATCTTTTCCAGGATGCGGCGCGGGGTCTTGCCTTTTCTGAAGCCCGGCACGTTTATTCTGTTTACTACCGTTTTATAGGCCTTCTGCAATGATATTTCGAACTCTTCTTCCGGTATTTCCACCGTTACCTGGGCTTTGACCCTGTCGATCCTTTCAGCGGTTACTTTCATTTGTTCTCCTCCAGACATTTTTTGTGTGGCTGTGCTATGGCATCAAAGCTGCGCAACGCAGGATATATAAAAGGCCGGAATTACCGGCAAGCAATGGTTTGCTTCTCGTCATCAACACCACGTTTTATTGAAGTGTATGGCTGGCAACCGATTGGCGCTGGTTGCTTTGGCTCCACCACCCCTGAAAAATGGTGCGGGAGAAGGGACTTGAACCCCCACGGTTTCCCACTGGATCCTAAATCCAGCGCGTCTGCCAGTTCCGCCACTCCCGCATGATCAGCCGGCAACAAACCAGTCTTCTCTTTGTCCGTCATCCGTCCGGCAGGTAAACTTAAAGCTTGTTATGCAATGGTGAGCCATGATGGATTCGAACCATCGACACCCTGATTAAAAGTCAGGTGCTCTGCCAGCTGAGCTAATGGCTCACGTCCCAGATGAACTGCAGCAAATTATTGATTATAAATAAATACTAAATTCGGCCAAAATTGAAACGAGAAAGGTTTATACAAGAAACGGCAACGCCGGTCCGATAACGGTATAATGGGGTGGCTGAGGGGACTTGAACCCCCGCGTGCCGGAGCCACAATCCGGTGCGTTAACCGCTTCGCCACAGCCACCATCCTTGGCGTGCCCACAGGGATTCGAACCCCGGACCCACGGCTTAGAAGGCCGTTGCTCTGTCCAGCTGAGCTATGGGCACAGCGGTGCCTTTCATTACAGCAAATGTTATCTTATCAAAGATCGCAGTCTATGTCAACCCGGCCGTTAAAGTCGGTGTGTTCATTCTGTGATAATGTCACCCCTGAAATATTTCTAAGAAAATGTCACCCTGGTTAAAATGAAAGGATGATATTATCAATGACACAGGATGAACGAAACAAATTATACGTAGCCCGTTG
>Ga0067045_1032194_pt1 | contig 10683 bp, 5 predicted proteins | sample TerdegcTABiofilm_FD_59184 | JGI IMG/M metagenome (GOLD analysis project Ga0067045, IMG submission 59184) | Combined Assembly of (Gp0054472, Gp0054536) Wastewater bioreactor microbial communities from Singapore -Terephthalate degrading... | reverse complement strand
GGTAGTCCGCACCGACCGCGGCGCGCACGGCAGGCAACGCGTCGAGGCTGGCTGGCACGCCGTCAAGGGCGCGGCCGCCATGGTTGGAGACGAGGATCCCCGCAACCCCGGCCGCCTTCAGCGCAAGCGCGTCGTCGGCACGCAGCACGCCCTTGACGATGACGGGCAGGCGGGTGTGACGCATCAGCCAGTCGAGGTCATCCCAGGTCGGCGCCTCCCGCATCAGGCCCTGGAAGATGAGGCTCTGGCCGCGTTCGAGCTCGACTGGTGGCGGCGTTGCATGATGGAGGAGGTTGCCCGGACGCACGGCGTCGGGCATGCGGAAACCTGCCCTCTGTGCGCGAAGGCTGGGACTCTGCACGACCGCATCCAGTGTCACGACCAGTGCGCCATAGCCTGCGGCCTCGGCGCGGCGGACAAGGTCGAGCGTGCTGTCGCGCAGCGGCTGGAAGTAGAGCTGGAACCACTTTTCGCCCCGGCTGCAGGCGGCGATGTCCTCGAGCGGCCAGGCGGACAGCGTGCTGACGACCAGGCCGGCGTCGGTCGCTGCGGCGGCGCGCGCGGTGTCGAGTTCGCCTTGCGGGTGGGCGAGGGTCTGGAAGGCGAGCGGCGCAAGCAGGATCGGATGACGCAGTTCGTGGCCGAGGAGCGTGACGTGGGTGTGCCCGGCGGTCACGTCGCGCAGCAGCCGTGGCAGGATCTGCACGCGCTCGAAGGCGTCGCGGTTTGCGCGCAGCGTGGCTTCGAATCCGCTCCCGCCGGCGATGTAGGCGTGGTGCGGGGCCGGCAGGAAGTGCGCGGCGAGCGCTTCGTAATCCTGTACGCACAGGATCTCGGGCGGAATCCGCGACAGGGGTGGGCGCGGCGTTGCGGTGTCGTTCATTCGATATGCCCTGCAGTGACCGGGGCTCCGCCGACGGCAGGCTCCGGCACCCGGTGGATCAGGCTTCCTCGATCAGGATCCAGTGATTGTCGAGTGCCATCGGCTCCGGCCATGCGAGCAGGTTGGCGGGGGCGCTCGGATGCCAGCGGCCCAGTCCGTAGGCGGTGGCGACCAGCACGCCGCCGCCGTCCTGCGGGCCGTGCCAGCCGGCCAGTGCATAGGACGCCTTGAGCTGCACGATGGGCCGCATCTTCTCGGGCAGACCGGGGTGCCACAGGTTGGTGACGTCGGCCTGGTGGCTGGAGAGCGCGAAGCCGTCATGCAGCGCCGGGGCGATGTCGCCAGCGTAGCCGATGCCGTCGTTCTCCTGCGTCGGGACGCTCAGGTGTTCGCCATCGAACACGGCCAGGATCGGGGCGCGACGACGGTCGGCCTCGAGGTCGTGTTCGGCCTGCATCGCGATGCCGAGCAAGGCATCGCCGTCCTGCGGCGGGCGGCTCCAGGCCATGTGGCGCAGGCTCAGCCGCGGGTCGTCGATGCGCCAGTGGCCGAGCAGGGCGCCGTTGGCGGTGTCGATGCGCACCAGCGAGGCGTCCATGCGGTGGAGGTCGACCTTCTTGTCGCTCAGCGTGCGCGGAATGCCGCCATTGGCGACGAACAGGTGGCCCTGGGCGTCGAGCAGCAGCTGGTGCGGGTCGAGACCGTGGGTGTCCCATTCGGCGAGCTTGCGCAGGCTGCGGCGGTCGCGCACGCCGATCCTGCCCTTGCCGCTTCGGAAATCGGTTTCGGTGGTGTACAGGCGCTCGCCATCCGCCGAGGCGATGACATGGCCGCCCAGACGGCACATGCCTTCTTCCTGCACGTCGATCTGCTGCACCACCTTGCCCTGCGCATCGCAACGCAGCATCCAGGTGCCGGGCCGGGCACTGCACACCAGCAGCCCGCCACCGGGCTCGGCCATCAGTCCGTGCGGCCGGCTCGGGAGCGGCACCGCATAGCCGAAGCCGAGCTTGCGCGCCTCCCAGTCGGCGATCAGGGTGCCGGCGAAGTTCGGGTCGGTCTCGCGCGGACCGCGCCAGGCGGCCCCGACGACCGCGCGTGTCCCGCTCGGTCCGGCCTGGGCCAGTCGCGGCATGACGATGCTTGCCGTGCCGGCGGCCAGGGTCTGAAGGGCGCGGCGACGCGAGATGCTGAAACGCGGGGGATCGAGGTGAAGCGTGGGTTGGGCGTGCATGGTTGCTCCGTCTCTCGGAGGGTCGGCTCGCCGACCAATTGTGCGGAATGTCAGTCAGGCAAAAGTGTTCAAAACGAAAACGGCCGGGCTGCGCGCTGAGGCGCGGCCCGGCCGGGAAAAGCGCTACGACTTAGAAGTCATAGTTCAGGGTCACGCGGGCGTTGCGTGCGTCACCCTTGTAGAGGAAGGAACCCGAACGGTAACCAGCAACGTAGTAGTCCTTGTCGGTCACGTTGCCCACGTTCAGGCGCACGTCCATGTTCTTGTTGATGCGGTAGGTGGCGAACAGGTCGAGCACGGTGTATGACGGGATCGGCTGGCTGTAACGGCCCTGGTCGTCGAAGCCGGCGGCCGAGTCAGGTTGACCGGCGTATTTCTTGCCTTCGTACTTGGCTGCACCCCCGAAGGAGAACTTGTCGGTCGCCTGATACTTCAGCTGGAGGAAGGCGGTGTTGTCGGCGAAGTTGCTGAGCACCTTGCCTTCATTCGCAGCGACGTTCGACTCGAGGATCTTCGACTTCATGAAGGCCACGCCGGCCTGGCCGGTCAGCTTGGGCGTGATCATGCCGGTCAGGGCCAGTTCGAGACCGCGCACGCGGTTCTTGCCGGTGTTGAGCGCGCCGGTGGACTCGTAGCCGCTACCGCTCGGTGCCGATTCCATCACGTCGGACTTGGTGATCTGGAACAGCGCGGCGGACAGCAGCAGCTTTTCGCCCATCAGGTTCCACTTCGTGCCGAGCTCGATGCTCTGGGTCTTCTCCGGCTTGCTGTCGGCGATCTCGACCCCGTTTGCGTTATCCACGCAGATGCCGCCGTAGCCGCAGCTGGAGCCGACGTCGGATTCGCCACCGTTGATGTCGCTGGCGGTGGCGTAGCTGATGTAGATATTGGCATCCGGACGGAACTTGTAGGTCAGGCCGAGGTGGCCGTTCCACAGGCTGTCGGAGTACGCGTAGTCGGTCGATACACCGCGCGAGATGGCGGTCGTGTCGTAGTCGTAGCGATCCCAGCGCAGGCCGGCGAAAGCGGTCCATTTGTCGGTCAGGTCGACCGTGTCCATGGCCGACAGCGACACGGTCTTGACGTTCCAGTCGATATCCCAGTCGCCCTTGGAGATGCGACGGTTCATCAGCGTGTTCAGGCCGTTCACCTCCGCGCCGCTCGCATCCGTTGCGCACCAGGCGTTGTTCGATGTCGCGGTGTTGCCGGTGATGCAGTTCTGGCCCGAATTCGTGATGTTATAGACGCCGTTCAGCACGCTGTGCTTGGAGTACTCGAGACCAAAGATGAACTCGTGCTTCAGGCCGCCGATGACCCGGTCCAGGTGAAGGTTGGTCTGGTTGACGAAATAGTCGACTTCTTGCCAGCCGTTGTGGGTGCTGAGGGTGATCGTCGACGCGCCAGCGTTCGGGTCGTTGCGACCGAAGGTGCCGGAGCGGGCACCAGTCGTCACGTAGCCGTTGTCGGCCTGACCGAAACGCGTCAGGTTGGTGATGCGCGTGTCCTGGTCGAACTGGTAGCGCAGGCGTGCGGTAAAGATGTCGACGTCGGAGCTGAGGAAATCCTGCTTCTGCGCATAGACGGGAACGTTCTTGGCCGGTTTTCGGTTGGGCAGGGTGCCCACCAGGAAGCCGCCCATGTCCGGGTTGTCGTCCGCGTCGAGACCGTAGTAGTCGAGCGTGATGTCGAGGTCGTCGGTCGGCGTCCAGAAACCGGACAGCGCCAGGCCCTTGCGCTCGCGGTCGGTCGGGGCGCGGTCGGGCACTTCCTCGTAGCCGTACAGCAGGTTGGCACGCACGGCGAGGTCTTCGTTGACGACCTGGTTGGTGTCCAGCGTCAGACGGGTGTGCTTGTCGGTGCCGAAGCCGGTCGACAGGCGGGTGTAGGAGTAGTCGGTGGTGGCCTGCTTGGTCACCGAGTTGACCGCGCCGCCCGAGGTGCCGCGGCCGGCGAAGCTGGAGTTCGGGCCCTTGGAGATTTCGACCTGTTCGGTGGCGAAGCTTTCGCGGATGGTCATGCCGGGGTCGCGCAGGCCGTCGACGAAGACGTCGCTGCGGGCTTCCTGGCCGCGGATGATGTAGCGGTCGCCGAAGGCGTTGCCGTTCTCGCCGGTGCCGAGAGTGATGCCGGGCTGGGCGTCGAGGATCTCGCGCAGGTCGGTGTAGCCGGAGTCTTCGATCTGGGCTTTGGTCAGGACCTGGATGTTCTGGGCCGTATCGGCCAGTGCACGCTTGTGGCGCTCGTCGCCCGAGTATTTCGCCTTGTAGGGCACGCCCGGTTCGGCATTCGGGTTGGCTTCGAGCGCAGTGCTGACGACGTTAACGGTCTCCAGCTTGGATTCGTCGGCGGGTTTCTGCTCCTGCGCGATGGCGGCCATCGGCATCAGCAGGGCAGTCGACAGGCCAAGGGCAATGGCGGCGGGGCGCTTGCGCAGCGATGCGGGCTGCCTGGCGTGAGGGTTCTTCATGGACATCGAGTTTTCCTGATCACGGGTTGCGAGAACGTTCGGGTGATCAGCCCTGGCCTGGCGGGGATGTCGAGTCCGTATTCGCCGAGCGGCTCACGCCGGCACGGCTGGCCGCATGGCGTGGGTGCCCGCGTCGAGCGGGAAGACGGCGAACAGCTCGTGGCGTGCGCCGTGATCGGACGTACGGATCCCCGGGTCAAGCGATGAAGGGCTGGCTTGGCTGGCTGATCCGACGTCGCGGAGTGGCTGGCTAGGGCGGGAAATCGATCGTGTGGCGAAGCGCAGACGACCTATCCCACCTCTGCTGTTGCAGATGCTTACTATTCTCAGTAAGAGAGCTGCATGTGTCAACGCGACTGAGAAGGGTTCGCATTAATACAACACGCAAACCATCGCTATGTGCGTGGGCCGGATGGCTGAGGAGTGTGCCGGATCAGTACCGGGCAGTGCTCGGCCGTGGCAGCCGCTTCGGGCTAGCCGTCGCTCGGCGCCTGCCAGCCGCCACCGAGCGCTTTGTAGAGGTTGACCGCGTCCGTCAGCCGCGCCAGCCGCAGCTGCGCCAGTTGGTCCTGTGCGGAGAAAAGAGTGCGTTGTGCATCCAGCACGGTCAGCAGGCTGTCGGCGCCTTCGCGGTAGCGCAGTTCGGCCAGGCGCAGGCTGCGCTGCGCTTCGGCCAGAATCTCGCGCTGCGCCGCTTCCTGGTTAGCATCGCGGGCGCTGTCGGCGAGTGCGTCCTCGACTTCCTTCAGCGCGGCGAGCACGGTGCGGCGGTGGGTCTCGACCAGCTCGCGCTGGCGTGAGCGCTGGATGTCGACGTCGGCAGCGAGGCGGCCACCGTCGAAGATCGTCTGCAGCAGCGAGGCCGACAGCGAGAGCACGCTGTTGCGTCCGACCAACGACAGCAACTCCGCGCTGCTGGTCGCAGCGCCGGCCGACAGGCTGATGCTGGGCAGCAGCGCCCCGCGCGCTGCGGCCAGGTTGGCGGCGGCGGCGGCGAGGCCGGCTTCGCTCGCGGCGATGTCGGGACGACGCAGCAGCAGCTCGGACGGCAGGCCGGCGCCGACGGCGGGCACCTGCAGTCCGGCGAGGCGTTCGCCGGCGATGAAGCCGGCTTGCGGGTTGCGCCCGAGCAGGATGGCGAGCGCCGAGCGCGTTTGGCGCAGGCTGACTTCGAGTGGCTCGATGGCCTTGCGCTGGTTCAGCACCGTGCTGCGCTGCTGGCTGAGTTCAAGCGCCGAAGCAGCACCGTTGTTGTAGCGCGCCTGTACGACGCGCAGCACGCGTTCGGCGATCGTCAGGTTCTGGCGCGCGATGTCGACGCGTTCCTCGAGCGCTAGGCTCTGGAACCACAGCGTGGCAACGTTGGCCGCCATCGACAGGCGCGCCGCGTCGCGGTCGAAGCGCGTCGCTGCGAGGTTGGCGCGGCTTGCGTCTCGGCTTGCGGCCAGGCGGCCCCACAGATCGACTTCATAGCGTGCGTTTAGGTTGACGCTGGTCGAGCCGGATTCGTCACCTTCCGCGCTCTGCACGCCGCCGCCGCCGCCGAGCGACAGCGAGGGCAGCAACGAGGCGCCGGCCTGGCGCAATGCCAGTTCGGCCTGTACCACGCGCTCGGCCTGGATCAGCAGGTCGGGCGCGGCGAGCAGGGCCTCGGCGACCAGTGCGTCGAGCTGCGGCGAGCCGAAGCCCTGCCACCAGGTGTCAGGAAGCTTCGCTGCGGTGCCGGATGCGGCCTCGGACCACTGATCGGGCAGCGCGAGTTCGGGGCGCACGACCGGCTCGGTGATGGCGCAGCCGCCCAGGACACCTGCGGCGAGAAGGGCGAGCGCGACGCGCTTTCCGATGGGGGTGTGGGTAGGGTGAGGGTGGGCGTGAAGGGAGTGCATGTGCGGGGCGTTCTGTTTCATTCCGACGCCAGGGCGACGACGGGATCGAGCCGGGCGGCCTTGCGCGCCGGCAGGTAGCCGAAGATGAGGCCGGTGAGGAAGGCGCAGCTGAAGGCGAGCACGACTGGCGTCAGCGAGTACTGCACCGCGGTGCCGAAGCGCGCGATGATCGCCGCACTGCCCAGCCCGACCGCCACCCCGATCAGCCCGCCGACGGCGGACACGACCAGCGCTTCGATCAGGAACTGCTGCAGGATGTTCTTCATGCGTGCGCCGGTCGCCATGCGGATGCCGATCTCGCGCGTGCGCTCGGTCACCGACACCAGCATGATGTTCATGACGCCGATGCCGCCTACCAGCAGCGAGATCGCCGCCACCGTGCCGAGCAGGATGGTGAGCGTGTTCTGCGTCTCGGACACGGTGTCGATCACCGAGGCCATGTTTCGGATCTGGAAATCCTCGACGCCGTGGCGTGCCAGCAACAGGCTCGTGACCTCGGCCTGGGTGTCGTCGATTAGCGCGACGTCCTCCACCGCCACCGTGACGTTGCGCAGGAAGCGCTGGCCGGTGATGCGCAGGCTGCCGGTGGTGTAGGGCACGAACACGATGTCGTCCTGGTCCTGCCCCCAGGGCGTGGCGCCCTTGGGCGTCATCACGCCGACCACCTGGAAGGGGATGTTGTTCACCAGTACGAACTGGCCGATACCGTCACCGGCCGGGAACAGGGCCCTGGCCACCGTCTGCCCGAGCACGGCGACCGTGGCGTAGCGCGCCTCGTCTTCGGCGCTGAAGAAGGTGCCGGCGGCAGGCGCCCAGTTGCGTGCGACGACGTAGTCGGCCGAGGTGGCGTTGACGCTGGTGCGGTGGTCGACGTTGCCGGTGCGCACCGTGATCGTGCCCCCTTGCTCGGGCACCGAGGCGAGCACGTTCGGCAGCTCGGCGATGGCCTGCACGTCCTCGATCACCAGCGTCGCGGGCGCATCCCGTCCGCGGGTGTTGGGCGCGCCGGGGCGAATCGTGAGCAGGTTGGTGCCCATCGCGCTCACCTGGTCGATGACCTTCTGCTTGGCACCGTCGCCGATCGCGAGCATCGCGATCACCGAAGCCACGCCGATGACGATGCCGAGCAGCGTCAGGATGGCGCGGAACAGGTTGGCCCGCAGCGCCCGCAGCGCGGTGCGGGTGGCTTCGACGACATCCGACAGTTGCGAGGTGCGATCGATGTGCGGGGCGAAGTCGGGCTCGGGCTCCTGCGACCGCCGCGGGCCGGGGTCGGATACGATGCGCCCGTCGCGGATCTCGATGATGCGCTGGGCCTGCTCGGCGACCTCGCGCTCGTGCGTGATCAGCACGATGGTGTGGCCGGCTGCGGACAGCTCGCGCAGCAGCTTCATGACCTCGGCGCCGCTCTTGCTGTCGAGCGCGCCGGTCGGCTCGTCGGCGAGGATGATGCGACCGCCGTTCATCAGTGCGCGCGCGATCGACACGCGTTGCTGCTGACCGCCCGAGAGCTGGTTGGGGCGGTGGTGGACACGTTCGGCCAGCCCCAGCGTCGACAGCAGTTCGGACGCGCGCTGGTGGCGTTCGTCGGGCGGCATGCCGGAATACACGGCCGGGACCTCGACGTTCTCGCGCGCGGTGGCGCCGCCGATCAGGTTGTAGCTCTGGAACACGAAGCCGAAAGCCTCACGCCGCACCCGCGCCAGCGCGTCACGGTCGAAGCCGGCGACGTCCTCGCCCATGAAGCGGTAGGTGCCGCTGGTCGGACGGTCGAGGCAACCCAGGATATTCATCAGCGTCGACTTGCCCGAACCGGAGGCGCCGACGATCGCAACGAACTCACCGGGGTAGATCTCGAGGTCTATGCCGTGCAGCACCTGGGTCTCGACCTCACCGTTGCGAAAGCTGCGCGTGATGCCCTGCAGTGCGATCAGCGGCGCCGTGGTGGTCGACGCGGGCGTGGACGACGCGGTCGAATCCAGCGGTGGAAGACGTTCGGCCTTCATAGTCTGGGCGGCATCTGCGGACGGTTGCTGCTTTCGGCGCCACTGCTGCCAAGGCCGGCGACGACGCGCTCGCCGTCCTCGAGGCCTTCCAGAACCTGGGCCTGCACCCGGTTGGATACGCCGATGCGCACCTTGCGTTCCTCCAGCACGCCGCCCGCGTTGAGGACCTTGACCGTGCCGCCCGAAAGTGGGGCGCGCGATGTGCCAGGGCGCGGACCGCCAGTGCGACTGGCGCCAGAGGCTTCGCCGCCGCCGTTGTTCGAACCGCTCGCGCCACCGCCGGTGCGGGTGCCGCCGGCCGCCGGTGCGGGCCGGATGGCGCCCTGAGCCAGCGCCGCCATCGGCACCAGCAAGGCATCCTTCGCCTGGGCGACGACGAAGAAGACCTGCGCCGTCATCTGCGTCATCAGCAGGCCGTCGGGGTTCTGCACGTCGAACAGTGCGTTGTAGAGCACCACGTTGTTGGTCACGGTCGGCGTCGGTTCGATCTTCTCGAGTCTGCCCTGCCAGCGCTTGCCACCACCGCCCAGCGTCGTGAAGTAGGCGTCCATGCCGAGCTTCAGCCGGCTGATGTCCGCTTCCGACACCTGGGTCTGCACCGTCATGGTGTTGAGATCGGCCACGCGCAGGATCACCGGCGCCTGCTGGTTGGTGTTGAGCGTCTGCCCCTGGCGGGCGGTGATCGACACCACGGTGCCGCTCATCGGCGACAGGATGCGGGCGTACTGCAGGTTGGCCTCGTCGGCGCGCAGCGTGGATTCGATCTGCTCGATCTGGGCGCCGAGTGCCTCGAGCTGCGCCTCGGCCGACTTGGCGCTTGCTTCGGCGGTCTGCAGGCTCTCCTTGGTGGTGGCGTCCTCGGCCATCAGCGCTTGCTGTCGGCGCAACTGGATGTGCGCCAGGGCGAGTTGCGCCTCGCGCTCCTTCAGCGAGGCGCGCAGGTTGCGCAGCTGCGCGCGCGAGGCGTCGACCCTCGCGCGGTAGACCGTGGGGTCGATCTCGGCGAGCAGGTCGCCTTCCTTCACCTCGCTGCCGACCTCGACATGGATCTTCTCGAGCTGGCCGGAAACCTGGGCGCCGACATCGACATAATCGCGCGGCTGCAGCGTGCCGGTGGCGGTCACGAGATCTTCGACGTCGCCGCGCTGCACGGTGGCGAACTGGTAGGCGGCGAGCGGATCACTGCGGCCGACAAGCTGCGGCCAGGCCAGCCAGGCGCCGGTTGCAGCCAGGCCGAGCACGATGAGGACGAGGCCGGTGCGCAAGCCGCGGTGGCGGGCGTTGGGAGAGGATTGGGTCATTGTGTCGTTTGGAAAGGTCGGAGGGGCCGTCGCGTGGCCTCTGGAAGACAGTGGGCCAAGCATAGACGTTCGCTGCACGCGCCTTTGTATCGTATTGAAGCCACGGATCGGACCACGCACGACTTCTGATCTGGATCAAGAAAGCCGGCTGCAAGCACGGGTCTAATGGGCGTCAAATTTAGATCAAGTCTAAAACAGTCTCAAAACAAGGCTTCAATCAAGCAAGGAGAACACCATGAAGTTGAAGGCGATTGCGATTGCTTCCGCGCTGGCCGTGGCCGGCACCGCCTGGGCCGCGTCGGTTCGCGACGAACCGATCCAGCCGATCCAGCCGGCCAAGGTCACCAACCCGGCACTGGTCGAGCTGGGCAAGAAGCTATATTTCGATCCGCGCCTGTCGCGCTCGGGCTTCATCTCCTGCAACTCCTGTCACAACCTGTCGATGGGCGGCAGCGACAACCTGAAGACCTCGATCGGCGACAAGTGGCAGCAGGGCCCGATCAACTCGCCCACCGTGCTGAACTCCAGCCTGGCCGTGGCGCAGTTCTGGGACGGCCGTGCGGCTGACCTGAAGGAGCAGGCCGGCGGCCCGATCGCCAACCCGGGCGAAATGGCCTTCACCCACGACCTCGCCGTCGGCACGCTGCGCACCATCCCGGGCTACGTGGCCGAGTTCAAGTCGGTGTTCGGCTCGGCCGACATCAACATCGACAAGATCACCCAGGCGATCGCCGCCTTCGAGGAAACGCTGGTCACGCCGAACTCGCCGTTCGACCAGTGGCTGAAGGGCGACGACAAGGCGCTGAACGACCGCGAACTCGCCGGCTATGGCCTGTTCAAGGAAAGCGGCTGCGTGGCCTGCCACAACGGTCCGGCGGCCGGCGGTACCTCGTTCCAGAAGATGGG
>Ga0067045_1032193_pt1 | contig 10684 bp, 5 predicted proteins | sample TerdegcTABiofilm_FD_59184 | JGI IMG/M metagenome (GOLD analysis project Ga0067045, IMG submission 59184) | Combined Assembly of (Gp0054472, Gp0054536) Wastewater bioreactor microbial communities from Singapore -Terephthalate degrading... | reverse complement strand
GCGCAAGCTGCGAACCATGGGACTGAACACCCTGGAGACGTACGTGGCGTGGAATCTCCACGAGCCGACGCCGGGGCAGTTCCGCTTCGACGGCGATCTGGACTTGAGCGCCTATCTGCAACTGGCCACCGATCTGGGCCTCTTCGTCCTGCTGCGCCCGGGCCCGTACATCTGCTCGGAATGGGATCTGGGCGGACTGCCAGCCTGGCTGCTGCGCGACCCGGGCATGCGCCTTCGCTGCGCCCACCGGCCCTATCTGGAGGCGGTGGACCGCTTCCTGGAAGCGCTGGTGCCGCACTTCCGCGGCCACCAAGTCACTCGCGGCGGCCATCTGCTGGCGGTCCAGGTCGAGAACGAGTACGGCAGCTACGGCAACGACAGCGCCTACCTGGAGCACCTGGTGGCGACGCTGCGCCGACTCGGCGTGGACGTCGCCCTGTTCACCGCGGACGGACCCACCGACGAGATGCTGCAGTACGGCACGGTGCAAGGCGCGCTGAAGACCGTGAACTTCGGCTCGGGTGCGGCCCAGGCCTTCGCCAAGCTGCGCGAGTACCAGCCGCACGGGCCGCTGCTGTGCACGGAGTTCTGGAACGGCTGGTTCGACCACTGGGGGGAGGAGCACCATCGCCGCCCGCCCGAGGATGCGGCGGCCGCGCTGGCCGAAGTGCTGGCAGCGGGCGCCTCGGTCAGCCTGTACATGTTCCATGGCGGCACGAACTTCGGATTCATGAACGGGGCCAACAGCCACAACGGCCGTTACCTGCCCACCGTCACCAGCTACGATGACGACGCGCCGTTGACCGAGGCCGGCGATCCCACACCCAAGTACTTCGCGCTGCGCGAGGTGATCGGCCGGTACGCACCGCTGCCGCCAGACCCCGTGCCTGAACCATCTCCCAAGATGGCACTCGGCCCTGTGGCCCTGCCCGAAACTGCCAGTCTGCTGGAACAACTGGACGCGCTCTCCACGCCGCTGCAGCGGCCCGCGCCGGAACCGATGGAGGCATTGGGCCAGGACTACGGGTTTGTCCTGTATACCACCAGGATCTCGGGGCCGCGGGCGACGGCCCCCCTGCGCGTGCGCGCGCTGCACGACCGCGCGCTGGTGTTCGTCGATGGGGCGCTGCACGGGGTGCTGGAGCGCGACTCCGCGGACCGTGGCCTGGACCTGCAGATCCCGCCCGGCGGCGTGCGGCTGGACATCCTGGTCGAGAACATGGGCCGCATCAACTACGGCCCCGACCTCCACGACCGGAAGGGCATCACCGAGGGCGTGCTGTTGGGGCAGCAGTACCTGCACAACTGGACCATCCACTGCCTGCCTCTCGAGGATCTCACGAGGTTGCGCTTCGCGTCCGTCAGGCCGGTGGCCTATCCTTCGTTCCACCGCGGGTCTTTCGCCGTGACCGGGCCACGGCGCGACACCTTCCTGGCCTTGCCCGGCTGGACCAAAGGCGTCGTCTGGCTGAACGGCATCAACCTTGGCCGGTACTGGGATCGCGGCCCGCAGCGCACGCTGTACGTGCCGGCGCCGTTCCTGCGCCCTGGTGCCAACGAGCTGATCGTCCTCGAACTGCACGGCGCAGAGCAGCCCTGGGTGGAATTCCGCGATCAGGCGGACCTGGGCTGAGAACACGGGTCGCCCCATGCGTATCCCGACGCCGCGGTGGCGACACCCGGTGCCCGGCCGCCGGCGCCGGAGAGCCGCCGCCGGGCCGGGCGGTGCGGACCAGCGGCGAACATGGCAGCGAGGCCATGGCTGCTGACACGAGGAGAGGTCGATGATTCCGCAGGTATGGACCTACCGGCACGATGAAATCCAGACGGGTCGTCCGTACGCCATGGATGTGGACGAGGACGACTGGCTCTGGGAGGGCTGCGGTGCCAACCGACTCACCGGACACCATCTGCGCCGCGCCGAAGTGCGGCAGATCGCCGTGCCGCAGATGGGCAATCGCCCGATCTACCAGGTCTTCGCTGCCCAAGGCAAGCTCGTCCTGGTGCTGGGCGACGGGCCCTTCTACCTGGTGTACGATCCGCGCCACGGTTCGGTGACGCGCCACGCCCTGCCCGGCAAACGTCCCATCGTCTGGTACGGCGCCAAGGCGGCGGGCAAGATCCACCTGTTCGATCGGGCCGCGTCGCACGTGGTGGTGCTCGACGCGCCCGAGGCATCGCCGCGCGTGGTGGCCTGTCCCTTCGCGGGCCAACTCGCCAGCGGCTGGGCGCTGAGCGACGGGCTGATCTATGCCCCGCTGTCCGACCCGGCGCGGATCGTGCGCTTCGATCCGCGCGCCGAGCGTTTCGTCGACGAGCGCCCACTCCCCTGGCCCGAAGCCACCTTGGCCGGCTTTCTCGAACACCGGGGCACCCTGTACGTCTGGGACACGGCCAGAGGGCGCATCCTGCCGCTGGCCCTGGATCGACAGGTCTGGCTCGAACCGATCGCCACGCCCGACTACGGTACGGTGTACGGCTTTCTGGGCACCGGCTTCGGCTTCCGCGGACGGGCATACATCTGCCTGAGCACGTACGCGCACCCGAGCCGGCTGGATCCGCGCACGGGCAAGATCATCCTGCCCGAAGGTCCCCTGACCGTGGACGGCCAGCCGCCGCGATTTCTCGAGCGGTACCTGGTCTTCGACCCCGACGCTGCGTCGTTCGCCTACCTGACTGCACCCGCGCAACCCGACGGCGTGGCGCTGCTGTGCTACAACTGGACGGACGGAACCCGCTTCGCCATCAGCGGCATCGTCATCCCGTTCACCCAACCGGGCGTGGCCGGCCCTCAGTACGGCTCGTGGCTGATCCTGCAGAGCGAGCCGGCAGCGGAGGAGTCCGGCTTCGGCCCGCCCGACGTCCACTTCGACCGGGCGGCGCATCTGGCCCAGTACCGGCGCCGGTACTCCGCGACGCGATCCTTGTATCTGCCCCACCCGGAGCATTCGCCAGCGCTGAAGAACACCTGGGGCGCGGTGGCCGAGTACCCGCCGGGCCGCAATGACGAGCTGGTCCGCCGCGCGGCGCGCACCGACCGGGCCGCGTACTTCGCCCACCTGGCCGACAGTCTGACCTACGGCGTGGAGAGCGTCGCCGCGCGCGTCCAGCGCGTGGCGGGGTACGTCCAGCACGCTCTCTACTACAACCCGATCCAGATGCCGCAAACCAGCGACCCAGTGGCGGTGCTGGAGGCCCACGACGCGCGCTGCGGCCAGGGGGTCGAGGTGACCATGGCCCTGCTCGAAGCCTTGGGCATCCCGGCGCGCCGCCGCCCGCTGTTTCACCACACCGTGGCGGAGGCCCTGTACGACGGCGGCTACCACATCGTCGACGCGCTGTTCTTCGGCGCGCACCAGCCTCAGCGCGACGGCCGCGTGCTGTCGGTCGACGAGCTGGGCGCGGACCCCTATGCCGCCGACGCATATCCGCAGCGCTGCTTTGCCTACGACCCCGAGCTGGTCACCAGCGAGGACGGGTACTGGATCCTGGGCTACGTGTTCGGCGTCTGGGGCTCCGAACCATACTATTCGTACTACCTGGGGGCCCCCAAGGACCAACCGCCCACTCTGCCGCACGCCCTGCCGGCCCAGCGCGAAGGCGCCAGCCGCGTCCGTCTGCAGTGGTCCCGCTCGGTGAAGGCCGGCGGTGGTTCGGTGGAGTACGAGGTGCGTGTATTGGCCGAGCGCAATGCGTCCGAGCCCTTGTTCCGCGCCCTGACAGCCGATACGTCGCTGCTGTACGACGTGCCCGAGGCCGAGCGGATGTTCTTCGTAGAGATCCGCGCGGTCGACGACCACCGGCTGTTGAACCCCCAGACTTGGTACCCGGCGGCGCGCATGAATTTCGCGCTCGTCCCGCCCGAACGGTACGGCTGGTACGGCGTGCTGTAGAGAACCCGCTCGGCGCTGGCCGAGACCGCGGGGCGCAGGTGTGCTGGGGCATCGATGGGCAGGGCGCTGCCGGACCAGCCATCCGCCGCCGAGCGCAGCCCACCCCTATCGGTGGCCCCCACCGATGAGGTCGCTGTCAGCTGTCGCCGTACAGGCTACTCGGAAGGCACGCATATGGACCGCGCCAATCGCATCAGCATCAAGGACTACCGGGTGTTCTACGCGGACCGCGAGACGATCGGCGGCTCCCTGGTCTGGCTGGACGGCGAACTGGTGGCCGTCTTCGGCAGTGGTCCGTTCGAGGACGACGACGCCGGTTCGCACCCCTTCCTCGTGCGCACCGGGGACCTCGGTCGGACCTGGTCGGCGCCGGCGCCCTTCGGGCCGCCCGTGGTGACGGATCCGCTGCGCGAGTCGCTGTCGATGACGCTGTTCGGGCCGACCGCAGCGGGCACCCTGCTGGCGTACGGGGTGCACCTTCGCGTCCGCTCGCCCAGCGCGCGCCGGTACGAGGATCTCCAGTTCCGCTCCTATCCCCTGTACATCGGCCGGCGCCCCCGCGGAGCCAGCGACTTCGCGTTTCGCCTGTATCCGCCCGGCTGGTTTCTCGGCGAGCAGTTCATGGAGCGCGGCGTTCAGCTTGGCTCGGGCAGGCTGGTGTTCACCGTCTGGGGCTGCAAGGAACGCGGCCAGAACTGGCGCTGCGGCGTGCTCCTCAGCGATGACGACGGCCTCACCTGGCGCTATCGCGATGTCGGGTACGAGCCGGATCCGCGCATCCGCGACCGGGCGGACGGCCCCTACCCCGCGGGGTACAACGAACAGAGTCTCTTCGTCACCAAGACCGGCCGCCTGGTCTCTCTCATCCGCGGCCGCGAGAAGCTGGGCCGCCTGCCCGACAGTCCGCGGGACACCTGGTTCTTCCGTTCGGTCTCCGACGACAGCGGCGAGACGTGGTCGGCGCCGCAGCCCACCGATGTGCCGGGCACCGGGGCCGCTGGCGTCGGTCTGGTGCTGCCGGATGGATCGTTCCTGCACGCGTGCCGGATCCCGTACTCGCGGACCCAGTACCGGCTGCCGGAAGCGGATCTGTTCGGGCTCCATCTGGCTCGCAGCTTCGACGAAGGGGCGAGCTGGCAACCGGAGCTCTTCGTCCAGCGCGATCCGGACGGCCGGCCATTCGATGACCACTACAATGCCATGAACGGCCAGTTCGTCCCCCTGCAGGAAGGCGAGTGGCTGTACGTCTTCGGCCAGTTCGCGGTGCGGCAGCACGTGTACCGCATGCTGGCCATCCACTTGGTGGTCGACTAGCGCTGGCTGCTGGACCCCGCCAATCCGAGCGGCCCGTCGGCCAGCGCCCTGCGCGGCTGGGGCGAAGGGCCCGTGCGTCCGGCTCACTCCATGGTGCCGCCGTGCGCCGGATCTTCGGCGTGCGCCGCGGACCGCGCCAGATAGTCGCTGAGCAGCTCGATGCCGAACTCCGCGACCAGCTCGTCGACGCTCCTTTCGGCTGACTCGCTCGAGATGAGCACCGACCCCAGATAGCCAGGGTCGTGCACCTTGACCTGGGGACCGTACTTGGCCCGCATGGCCGCGAATCGCTCCCAATTGAAATCCAGATGGGCCACGGCGCAGTCCAGGTTCACCTCGGCGGTGACGTAGTGGTAGTAGTTCGTGGACGCGGCCACCAGTTCGCCCACCGGCGACACGATGCCGCTCTGCAGGCCGCAGATCGCGCTCACCAGATGCGCCCGGCAGCTATAGGCCCAGTACTTCTGCATCAGCCCGCCGTGGTACATGGACGCGAAGAGGATCAGGTCCGGTCTCGAGCGGACGTAGCGCAGGCGGAGCCCGTCGAAGTTCAGATCGAAGCAGATGGCGCATCCCACGCGTCCGAAGTCGCACTGGAACAGCGGGGCGGCGCGACCGGCCAGGATCCCGCCCTCGGCGGTCTCGGTGGTCACCGGGTAGTTCTTGTTGTAGAACCCCATGGAGCGCCCGTGGCGGTCGAACATCTCCAGAGAATTGCGCCAGGTCCCGTCGGGCATCGCCCGCACGGCCGGATAGGCCACGTAGCAGCCATGGTCCCGGGCCACGCTGGCGAAATAGTCGCCGATCCGGTGGCCACGGTACCGGTAGTATTCCTGCCGCTCCTGCAGCGAGTGCGCGGGGTACCGGTCGCAGCATTCCGGCACGAGGATCAGATCGGGCCGGTCGGGCAGCACGGCGGCGAATTGCTGGCGCCAGTGCTCGATCATGCGCTCCACTGCCTCGGCCCCGGTGCCCGGGTTGCCGGGAACCGCGCTGGCGCCGATGGTGCTGATGCGAACGTATCTGGACATGGTCTGTCTCCTCGGTGGCAAGCGAATGCCGGGAATGCGGCGCGGACCCGAACCACCGGTCTGGCGGGCCCCGACGGAAACCTTCGCTGCGGCGGTGCACGCGCTCGCTCGGCGCGCGGCGGGTGCGGCTGCATGCCTCCTCTGCCCCGAGACGCCCCGCCCTGTCTCGGTCAGCCGGCCGCGGCAGCCTCCAGACGCTCCAGCCAGCGCGCCAACTGCAGAGCATCCGCGTAGGTCGCTCCAGCCGGAACCGGTTGGGTGCCCCGCACCACGCGGCAGAAGCAGCGGATCTCCTCGGCCAGCATGCCCGTGGGGCCGTGCGCATCGGTGCGGATCTCCAGCGCCATGGGCCAGCTCGCGCGCTCGCCGTACAGCTCGAAGGGCCGCGGGTTGGGCTGTAGCCGCGCCATCCAGCCATCGCCGAACACCTCCAGGCGATCGAAGCCGTCCGCCGCCATGCCCGGCGGCGTCAGGAAGCTGGCCGTCAGCGAGGCGATGGTGCCGTCCGCCCACTGAAGCTGCGCCAGGGCCAGGTGCTGACGACCGTCCGCGGTGCGCTGGACCTGGGCCGACCAGGACGTGGGTTCCGCGTTGCCGCGCAGCACCTGGACGCAGTACAGATCGTGCGTCATGGTCAGATGGAACGGCGACTCGCCTGGGTACAGGTCCAAAGTCTGGGTCGGCCGGTGGCGCACCGCATCGATGTAACGCACAGGCCCGCGGCGCTCGACCTCCGTCAAGAGCTGCCGGAATTCGCTGTTGAACAGCAGGATGTGGCCGAGCATGAGATTGCGCGAGTCCGGCGCCACCAGCGGCTCCAGCTGAGCTGCTTCGCCCAGGCTGGTGGCGATCGGCTTCTCCAGCAGCACCGTCTTGCCCGCAGCCAGCAGCCGCCGTGCCAGCGGCACGTGGCTCGGCGTGGAACTGGCGACGATCCAGCCTTCGGCGCCCGCTGCAGCGATCGCCCGTTCCACGTCCAGGTACCCCGGCACCCGCGGCACTCGGGCCGCGAACGCCTCCAGGCTGGCCTGCCGCCGGGCCACCACCGCCACCAGCTCGGCTTCTGCCAGGCCGCACACGGTGAGCGCGTGCAAGGTGCCGAAGCTGCCCAACCCCACCACTCCCAGCTTCACGGGCTCCCGCGACGTGCCAGCCATCACCCCTGCCTCCACGCCGCCCGCATCAACGCCAGATACGCCTGCGCACCCAGTTCCAGTTGGTCCAGGTCCAGCCATTCGTCCACCGTGTGCGCCTGCTCGATGCTGCCCGGGCCCAACACCACTGCGGGCAGGCCCAGCTCGGCGAACTGCGACGCATCGGTGCCGTACCGCACCCCGCCCGGCGCGGCATCCAGTCCCACCGTGCGGAGCGCGGCGACCACCCCCGCGGCGAACTGCTCGCTGCCCGCTGGATTCAGCGGCGCATCGACGACATGCGGCGCTTCCTGCTCGACGACCAGGTCGGGATGCTGGCGGCGCAACGCGCCCAGCAGGTTCTCGACCGCCGGCAGGACCTGCGCCAGATCCTCGCCCGGCACGATCCGCCGGTCCACCTCGATCTGGCAGTGCGCGGGGATCACGTTGCCCTGGGTGCCGCCGCGGATCACGTTCACGCTGCACTGGGCCCGGCCGGTCAACGGGTGATGCGCGGTCAACGACGGCACATACCGCTGCTCGATGAGGTCGATGACGCGCACCATCATGCTGATGGCGCTTCTGCCCCTGGATGGATCGCAGGAATGGGCCGCCACGCCGCGCGTGTGGATGCGCCAGCGCACGACCCCGTTGTGCGCCACGATCGGCTGCAGCAGGGTGGGCTCCCCGACCACCACGCCCACGGGACGCCATCCCAGGCCCTGCAACTGCCCGCCGGTGAACGCCTTCACGCCGCTCTTGCCGATCTCCTCGTCCAGCGTGTACGCGATGGCGATGTTGTTGGGCCGCTCGCGCCCCGCCAGGTACTGGGCCGCAGCCCACAACATGGCGGCTCCGGTGCCCTTGGTGTCACAGGCGCCGCGGCCGTACATGCGCCCCGCGCGCACTACCGCCCCGAACGGATCGATGGTCATGCCGGCGACCGAAACCGTGTCCAGATGGCTCTCGAACAACAGCCACGGCGCCCCCGACCGCACGGCCGAGGTGACCAGTAGGTTGGCGCCTCGTCCCGCCACCGGCAGCCACGTCGCCTCCAGGCCGATGGCCTGCGCCACACCCCGCAGATACTCCGCCAGTTCGGCCTCCGCATCCTTGCGACCCGAGATGTGGCCGTTCACCGAATCGATGCGCACCATGTCTGCCAGAAGCGCCGCACAACTGCCGGGCATACTCGCCGCCATGTTCGCGTCTCCGTTTCCGCGTTCTCTCTGCACCCCGGCCCGCCACGCTGTCTCAAGCGGCCCCAGCCGCCGTCGCCAGCTCCAGCTTGACAGTCTTGATCTCGAACGGGCGAAAGTCGAGGCGCAGGATTTGGCCAGCCAAGACGGGACAGCGTGGGCCGTCGTCTTCGAGCAGGTTGGCATGGGCTGCGGCTGCGATGCGCCCAGCCAGCCGCACCATCACGCCGGTGGCCGGCTGCCCTGCGGCCTCGTACAGGCGCAGCACGAGACCGCCCTCCTCGCCGGGCTTGACCGTCGATACGACGATGCTCGGAGTCGAGACCTCCACCAGGCCCCAGCGCGCCGGCAAGTCGCCGCCATGAACGCTGTCCGTGCGCACCAGCAGCGGGTGGTTCAGTTCGCAGCCGTGGCGCCAGACCGCAGCCCGGCGCCAGTCGCCCGCGTGCGGCACCAACGAATATTCCAGCGCCTGTTCCTGTCCCAGCTCGTGACCCGACTGTGAGCTCATGCCCGGTTCGTACCCGCCTCCGTATCCGTAGGCCACGATGCTGCTGGCCCGCAGCAGCGACAGCATCATGGTCCCACTCGCCACGTTGTTGCCCGGCAGGCCGCGGTTGAGCAAGGCCAGCCCGCACTCGCCGTCGCTGTGATCGACCCAGTTCTGTGCCGGGAACTCGATGCCCTCGGGCCGCGTGATGGCGCCGAAGGGAATCTCGTGCGTGGCGCTGGGCGCGCTGATCGTGGTCGGGAAGAGGGCCCGGTAGCGCACAAAGCGTTCGTTGTTGACCAACGTAGTGCGGATATCGAGGCGTCGCAGACCCGCGTACACGCGCACGCGCGTGCCGAAGCGAGCGGAGCCCATCGCGGTCGGCGGCAGCAGGAACTCGCTGAACACGGGGCCGCAGCGCACGCAGCCCCCGACGCCCGCCACCTCGGTGCTGAACCTGGCCTGGCCTGGCAGCGGCGGCCGGTGCTGCTCGCTCATGGCGATGCGGCTGCCGGGATCGAGCGGCCGGTACAATTCCCACAAGTCGCCACGATCCTCCTCCATGGCCACGACGTTGGCCGGGCCGGCCAGCAGCTCGCGGTCGGTGCCCACCAGACGCAAGCTCAGCAGGGCCCCGGTGCGCCGGTCGATCTGCACGCGAAAATGCTCGTTGGCCAACTGGATCGGCGCACCATCCGCACCTTCGCGGATGGTCTTTGCCGACAGCGCGTCCCCGCCCGAGCTCGGTTCGGCGGCAGCGTTGCCCGCGCCCGGCAGCACCCGGTACACGGCGTGCCCCAGGGCGGGCACGCCGGCCGCGATGAACGCGATCTCGGCCTCCAGCAGAGTGCCGTCCTCGTGCCGCTGGGCGCGCAGAAACTGGCACGGCACCGGCTGGCCGTTGCTATCGACCACCTGCACTCCCGCGGCGGCATGACTGGCGAAGCCCACGGTCGCGATCGCCACATCGGTGCGCTCCCAGCCGAGCGGATTGTAGACCAGCAGCGGGATCCCTGGTCCCCGCGTGTCCACGTGCGTCGCCAACCGCGCCAGGCGCCGGTCCACCGCGGCCTGCGCCACGCGGCTGGAATAGTCGTATCCGCGCAGCGTGTCCGCGTACACGTGGTCGCTCATCACGCCGGACATGAGATCGTGCGCCTGGTTGAACAGCACCGGATCCCATGCCGACCACAGAGCGTCCTGGCTGGTCTCCTCGCCCAGCGGGCGCAGCGCGGCTCCCAGCCTTTCGGCTGCGAACAGCAGCCCTTCCACGGCTCGCAGGCGCTGCTTGAGCTCGATGCGGCTGCTGTACGTTCCCTGGAAGATGGGATTCAGCTCGCCCCGGATCACCGGCCGCTCGGGCCCGCGGCGGCGCACCGCGTCTTCGAACTCGCCAGGCGTGGACAGGCGCAGCACGAACGGCCGCTGCGGCCGCCGGTTGAACTCCGCAGCGCACGCAGGCACGTGGGCTTCGGGCGCGCACACATCCGCACCGGCCGGGCCGGCTCGGTCCGGTCCCCGGGCCTGCGGCGCCAGCGAATCGAAGCGTTCCGCCAGAAACCGCGCGAAACCCTCCGGCTCTGGCGGCGAGCCATACGCCACGGCGTAACTCTGCGGCAGCCAG